>Ga0163179_10000239_pt1 | contig 38875 bp, 35 predicted proteins | sample AtlANTMetagenome_FD_109643 | JGI IMG/M metagenome (GOLD analysis project Ga0163179, IMG submission 109643) | Marine eukaryotic phytoplankton communities from the Atlantic Ocean - Atlantic ANT 2 Metagenome | ecosystem: Environmental > Aquatic > Marine > Oceanic | place: North Atlantic Ocean... | reverse complement strand
TCATGCCACGAACGGAATACTCCTGGGTCTCTGAAACAGCGACAGAAACATGCAATTCGCGAACCCCTTCTTCCGCAGGAAGCCACACATCTAGCCCAGAGGGATAATGACCGACCACAATCTCGTTTTTCCCCTCGGCTTCCGCATCCACACGGGCGCGCCACGCAAAGCGTGAACCTGACAAGACCCGTACCCACCCTGCATAGAGATGACGGGGAATACCCCAGGCCAACAGACCATACGCAGCGCCCCATGCAACAGCACCAAAAGCGGACGCGTAGTACAAATTGAGAATTCCCCCCACGAGGTGCCAAACAATGGCCGAGGCCAAACCACACCCTACACCCACGACACCGTAGAAAAGCAGACCACCCTTCCGCCGAAAGCCGCACCAAAGACCGAAAAACAACCCGGCAAAGACAAAGGATAGAATCGCATATTTAAGGGTCAGTAAAAACGGCGCTTCACCGTAGTCGTGAGAGACACCACCCACAGTTTTTGTCGTCAAGAAAGCACCGAATCCAGCGCCTAAATACGTGCACAAATACGCGCCCAATCCGGTCAACAACACACTGTTTCGCCACCACTTCCTGGACTGTTTCTCTAAAGAACCTTCCACAAAAACGCCGCCCATGGCCGCGCCCCAACCCATAAAGGAGAGCAGAATAATCAAGTCAGCATCTGCATCCCAAAAGGGGCCATTGGTCGCACAAATCGCCAAAAGCGCCCACCACCAGAGCAGACAGCTCGACATGGTGACGAGGGCGACATGGATGTGTCGCGCCCAATTGAACGGGACCAAACGGATATTCAAGGGGTGCCTCCGGGGACCCATTCGAACACAGTGTGTCCCCTGAATCAACGTCTCTCACACGATAGAACTATGCGTGCTATGGTCGGGGCCTCATGGACGCTGACCACGGACTTTATCTCCGACTATCTGATGACTTTGGAGGGACACGTTTTGGACCCTTCGAAGGGATCGAAGTGTGCCTGGGCCACGACGAATCCAACGACATCACCATCCCTGAAAATTTTGGTGTGGAAGCGGCGCACGCAAAAGTTCTCAACCAGGAAGGGCGGGGCATTCTGATCACGCCGGTGGCACAAACCACCGCTGTCTATGTGTGGAAAGGCCGCGCGAGCAAACCCACTCAGATTTCGACGCCAACTGCAGTGCGACACGGGGATTCTTTTTCCTTGGTGTCACCGCAAGGCCCTCGCTTTTTCATCGAAATCGCCCTGCTTCCGGAAGACGTACTCAAAAGTCGTAAAAGCTTTCGCGGACAAGAGAACCTCAACAAAGATGCAATGAAGAAGGAAGCCCGACGGCAGGCCATCCTCCGCGTGATGACCACCGGATGGGGCCAACGATTCGGGCGAATCTGGTGGTTCTTTCGAAGTGGAGAGGCATTTCAGCCCCGCAACATCTTCATGATGACCGCGATTTTAGGTGGCTGGGTGCTCGGCGGAATCACAATGTGCGGCAAAGCCGATGCAGAGAAAGAAAAAACTGCAATCGCAGACGAAAAGATCGCCTGCGACTCACAACTCAAAGCCTGTAAAACAGCCCTCAATGGTACCGACGAGACCAAAGGGTACACCCTGCAAGCACAACTCGACGTTGTACTGGGTACAAATGGTTTCCGATTCGCAGACGAGTGGGGCACGAAAGAAGTAGATCTCATCCAACGCGTCCGCTTCTACGGGAAACAACTCTACCAACGCCGGCGTGATCATGCGTGGCTCAGCAACCCGCGCGGTGGTCAAAAAGACCGCTTCCGAAAGTTCGAAGCACTCGTCACCAAGGTCCAGGGCTGGAAAGAACTGGACCCCGCCACGCAACGCATACTGCCATGGGCAGGTACGCTCAATGACGCCTACATTCAGGATGACGACACCCTGTGGGGCTCTGGCAAAGACGTACGTGGCGAAGAGGTTTGCCGTCGTGGCCCATTCGGCATGACGTGGACGCAGGCCTATCAGCTGGAACTCAGCACCCAATTGGATCTTTTCGCAGAAGCGGAAGAAGTACCCAAGGGTTCAGAGGCCATTTACACCTCACTTCGAAAATCAGCCAAAAGGGCCAAAGGCTTTGATCGGGAGTCGATCCCTCTCGAGCCTATTGTGCTGACCAAAAGGCCGGGAGGAGACGACGACAGCTTCTGCTTGGTGGTGGAAGGTAGCGACTACCGAGACAGCGCCGAGCAGATCAGAAAGAAACTCCGCCCAGGTCGCGGCGGGCTGCCCAACTACAACCCCAAAGACCCCGATCCTCTCAACGATATGTTGATTGCGCCTGCCATATTGACGAAGTTCTTCGCCGCAGACACAAAAGGCACTGACTTTCGTGATCTCCGAATGAGCTTCACGGACGGCCTCGGGGGTGGTTTGGAGATTATTGCGGAAAAAGCAGAGGCCGAGTGGGTCTTCGAACGCACAGCAGAAACGATCGCCCGAGCAGCCGTTATCCCGTGCATACGTCGAACCGTCTTTCAGGATAAGAAGCGACCCACGAAATGGGGCGGAAAGAGCGGCGCGTATGACCCGCTCGCGTGCATCCTTCTACAGTACGTGATTGAAAACGGCGATGTGGTCGGGGAAGAATAAAACCGTCGGTCGAAGGATTTAGCCCCAGTTTTCTCGACGGCGTGTTGTGAGGACTACAAGCAAGATGGCCATAGCGCCCGCTGAATAGGGCAGATTCGCGCTATCGCACCCACAACCACCCAACTCTGCCGCTAACTCAGCCGCGGATACGGTATCGATATTGGCCGTATCTGCCGTATCTGCCGTATCACTTGTATCTCCGGTCTCGCTTCCAGAATCGCAGGGCGTAGAGGTATCCGAGGTATCGCAGGGCGTCTCACCCGTTTCAGTCGCAGTATCCGCGGTATCCGTATCGGCGGTATCCGTATCGGCGGTATCCGTATCGGCGGTATCCGTGTCGGTGTCCGTGTCGGTGTCCGTATCTCCAGTATCACAGGGTGTCGAAGTGTCCGAAGTGTCGCACGGCGTGCTTGTTTCACCCGTTTCAGCAAAGCTTAACGACGAAAAAACGAGTGTAGTTATTAGCAAAATGGCTTTCACTTGGCCTCCTAAGAGATTCTATCCTACCTCAATCGGGTGGCCGAACCCACGTCTTCAGGATAATTGGCGCCGCTCTCTAAGAATTGATCGGCACCCCCGGAGGAAAGAATGGCCGCAAAGCGTCCTTCTATTGCAAGTCTTGTCCGCGAAGCGGGCGCATCTGAAGCTGGTTTCGTCCAGTCCTTGGATACCGTTCTCAAAGAGAACGACACCGAACGTTTTGTTGAATTTGCAACACGTATCAACCAACCGCTCCGCATGGAAGGCGGAGAAGAGGAGCCTGCAGGCATCGATACCCTCGAGTTTCAAATCAGTGATTTCGAAACCGAGACCCTGTATGCGGCAGCACTGAACAAGTTCAACGCGCGTCACATGCGGAAGATCAAGTGGCATATTTCCCACCCTGACATCGACACCATCGAGCCAGGCTTTCGGATTTATCGCTGCATTGCTCGCATCGCTGAGTTGCGCTTGCGACGCATGATCGCTCTTCTCAACTCCAAAGAGCTTCTCAATCCCAGTGAGTGGGGCTTGGCTCGCGAGTTGATGAACTGCGCCTACCGTGAGTTCCGAGATGCCACTGAGTTGGTGACCCAAACTTGGCTCGAGTCGCTCTTCGACAATTTCGAGCAAGACGAGATTCGTCAGAAATTCTCCGAGTTTCCAAACGTGGTCGACGAGTGGGCAGACCGCCTCTCTGCACTGCGTGACGAAGTGGAGACCCGCCGTGTCGATATGGCCGTCCAACCACCCGATCCCTACCCTGTCGTTCGGCCACCCCGCTACTTTGGCGGCGACCTCATGGCCCAAGCTGCATGGAAGCACTATTGGGGCGAAGTCGGCACTCTCTCTGAGAGTTTGAGACAACACGTCGAATACTAAGGCGCTCTGACAACACAAGAAGGCCCGCGGGGGATATCCCCTGCGGGCCTTCTTGCGTGTAGCCCCTACCGTTTAGCGCTCGCAGGTCCCCGTAAAGAGAAAATCGCGTATACGCATCCGCGGCGCTGCATAGGCTCCACCATACTCCGACCAAAACGTTGTCACGGAGTGCAAATAATTCCCGAGACCATCCACACGCTCGAAGGCCTCCAACAAGTTTTCCGTAAAACGGAGATCACGAACAGCGCCAACAACCTCTCCATCTCGCACCTCAAAAAGTCCATCGCGTGTCAAGCCTGTCATGCGTGCTTTTTGAGGGTCAAGACGGCCATTTACATAATGGAAGCGCTGGACGTGCAGTCCATGCTCGAGACCATCCAAAAGGTCTCCAGAATCACTTCCAACACCCAGCACTACAGCACCCGGCGTTGGTCCATCCACGGGGAAGCGCTCATCGATTGCCCAATGTCCTGTTGAGGCACAACCATTTCGCTTGGCCGAATGAAAGTCATGCACCACATCGCCAGCATGACCGTCCACAATAAAGTCAACACGCTGCCGCGCCACGCCTTCATGGTCAAAGCTCACAGGTAGAATCGGGTCTTCTGGCCCAGGATCGTACATATTGATCCCCGAGCCCGTAATCTTCTCTCCTCTCTTACCGGTCAAGAAACTACGACCTTCTTCCCAGGCTCGAGCACCAAAAGCGATTCCCGAAAACCACTCCAACAACTCGATGACCGCTTCTGGCTCCAAAACCACATCATAGCGGCCAGCCGGAAGACTCACTGGCTTGCTCGAGGCCTTGGCAACACGTCCAGCCTTAGCCGCCAAAGCCGGCAAATCCAGATCCGACTCGGATGCAACCAGTGCTCCACCGTGCCCACTGCCCACACCACATGTGGCAATAAATCGAGCATAAGCGCTGGTACTTTTTGAGGCACGCGCCAAGCCATGGGTATTCACAACAGCCCGCACATGCGCCCGACGTCCAAGGATTCCGGCCAAAAGCGCATCCTCTGCTCGCGCAGCATCTAATGCAGCAGCAAGCCGCACAGACTCCGCCTGCGGATCACCAAGAGCCGTTGCCTCATCCCAACTACTCGCAGAAGAGACCACACCGGCCTGTTGTGGTGTGGGGAGTGTCGGCTTTGTATTGGAAGGAGGGGACAAGCGAGCCGTTTCGATCGCCTGGCTACACGCCTGCGAAAGCCCGGCATCACTCAAATCATTGGTGAAAGCCACCCCTTCTGCACCCTCAATCAGAGCGCGCACAATCACCTTGGCATCATCGACTTCAGCCTGGTGTAAAACCACACCGCCACCGAGCCGAGTAAGGCGATTGCGATTCAAAAGCACCGTCGCCTGAAGGGGCACCCCATTCGCTCGTGCGCAAACAGCCTCACCGATAGCGAGTGCTTGAGCCTCCCCTGGCAACTTTCGACTCATAAAACCCTCACTTGCCGAAAGCGAGCAGGTGCACAGCCATGACTGACGTGAATCAACTGCATCGGGTCACCTTTTCCGCAAAAAGCCCAACCCCATTGCTGCCATTCGGAAGCATCGCAGATCGCATCACAGCCCTGCCAAAACGTCGGCGTCTTGCCTGTGTACACCGGATCTCGATACAGCCCACGAATCTCGCCATCCACAATTTCATAGGCTGCCTCACAGCCAAATTGGAAATTCAAGCGAAGCTGGTCGATGCTCCATGCTCGATTTCGCGACAACAAGAAGCCGCGCTCCGTGGAAGCCACCAAGTCGTCTAAACTTCCAGCATTGCCTGGCGCCAAGTTCACATTGACCATGCGCACAATCGGAACCCCCGTCCACGAATCTGCACGCATCGCAGCAGCGCGCGGCGAGCCTAAACGATCGGCGGATTCTCGACCCGTCAACCAACCTCGAAAGACTCCGCGCTCCACAAGAGGAACCCGGGTCGCCGGACTTCCTTCATCATCCCAGCCAAAAGAGCCTGCTGCACCCTCGGTAGTGGCCTCCGCATACAAGTCGACAATCTCAGACCCATAGCGCTCGCCCACCTGGGTAGGCTGCAAGAAACTGCCCCCAGCAAGGCTCATCTCTTCACCGAGCACACGGTCACCCTCCACAGGGTGTCCACAAGATTCATGGATCTGGAGAGACAACTGTGCCCCATCAAGAATGATGTCGTGAACGCCCTCTGGAATCTTAGGTGCCGAAATTAACTGCCTGGCTTCTTCCGCGACCTGGGGTGCTTGTTCCGCCAAATTGTGGCTCAGCACATATTCCCAACCCCGACCCGCCACGTTGCCATCTTCAGACTTGGGCCATGTCCGAATTTGAACCTTGCCGTCTTCAATGGCCGTTGCTCCGATCGAGACACCCGTAATGATTTGCTGCTGGGAAAAGTCACTGCCTTCGGTCGACACAAAATGGGTGACTCGCTTGATGGCCATTGTCTGTGCTGTGGCTACGGACACCGCCCCCATGGCCTCCGTCGCAGACCGCAGCCAGTCGAGCTTTTCATCCATCGGAACATCAAATGGATCAATCTCACAAGGGGAAGCCCACTCGCCTAATGCGGGTGGCTCTTCGCCAATTCCAATGTGTGAATAGGCATGCGGAGCGACCGCGTCTGCAAGCGCTACGGCGCGATCCACCAACGCCTCAACGGACTCCAAGTTCTGGCTGGCCGCATAGCCCCAACCGCCTGTCAAAATACGAATCCCAAGTCCACGACTCAGCGTTCGATTGCAAACAGTGACCTCTCCGTTGCGAAAGGCCAACCACTCGAGTTGCACCTCCACCAATCTCGCTTGACCCAAGACCAGTGCATGATGGGTCATACGATCCAAAGCTCTACGTAGAAGCGGCTTCACCGAGTCACCACAATCGGAAATGCAGTCAAATCTGCGGTCATACTGCCGTCTTCAATCGCACCATGGAGATAGCTGTTGATGCCTTTCTCCGCAGTGGCGTAGTACCCACTGGAGTCTTCAACCACGACCATGTAGCTCAACATTGTCCCCCAACAATTCGGAAGATCCGTCACGCCTACCGCAAGGAGATCACCCTTGCCTTGACCGTCGGTTGTGGACTCCCCAAGCACGCCGGGATCCCAGTTGCGCTCTTCGAGGCGAACATCGATATTTGAGACACCATTTCCGCTTTCATCTTCAACAGCGAACTGTACCGTGATGTCGTGCAGCGTGGGATCTCCACAGCCTTCTTTGACGCCCGTGTCATCGGCGCTTTTTTCTCCAGACGAACAAGCGCCCAACAGAACTCCAAAAACAATCCATTTCATAGCGCTCTTTGTCGCCTATTCCAGCACGCTCGTCAACCGAGGATTCCTCGGGCATCTAAACAACACTCGATGATCCGCTGTTCTGCTTCGAAAGGATGCATGGCACCAAGGCGAAGAAAGCGAATGCCCTCTGTCAGCGGATTCACAGAGTTCGAATCCAGATGCAACCCAGCTTCAAGCACAAGTTTCTCAGGAATCATCCCGACCAATTCGGTCCCAAGAACACGCCCACCGCGCTGCTCCACGAGTTCCAGTAGTCGCGCAAAAACCCGATACGGCGGACTCTGAACAATATCGGTCACGTTCATGGTGACCTGTGAAAACCCATCGCGTTCCGAAAACCAACCCAGTGCGCGAAGTCCTGGCATACCCGCAGATACGCGCTGGACAATCTCACCGTTCGCACTTCTACGTACATGTTGAAATTCCCGCAACTGGGAAGCAATACACTGAGCCTCCGCCACGTCACGAGAATCCAAAGTACAATTCATCGCCACGAGAATAGGCCGTACACCCACCGCTATAGCACCCGCCGTTGGGTGCGGTTCTTGCGGTCCAAAATCCACAACTTTTCGCTCAAACTTCCCAGCCAAGCGCTCAAATTGACCCCGTCGAATATCGTGAAGATATCGATTTGAATCCGCCTCCCGAGCATCCCCATAAAACCAGCCGGGCAAGTCCAGTTCTTCTCCAATTCGTACGCCAACGTCATGGGCGAGTTCCACACATTCCGCCACACTGATTCCCGACCACGGTACGAATGGCAACACATCTGTGGCACCCATCCTAGGATGCGTACCGGTATGACGATTCATATCAATGCATTGCATCGCCTCACGCACAGCCCGAAACACCGCCTCTCCGACGGCCTCCGGCTCGCCGATAAGCGTCATGACACACCGATTCGTGTCATCCTCTGGGTCCACATGCAGCAAGTGGGCACCCGTCACACTATCCAGTGCCGATGCAATACTCGCTACAGCCGCCGAATCTCTCCCCACTGAAAAATTCGGTACCGACTCCACCCATTTCACGGATAAATCTCCGCTCTCAAACCCAATGTACGCGCCCTGCTCGCAATCAATTCCAACTGTTCGAAAGACAATGCGCCCAACGAGGCATCCGCAGGGTTCCTTGCTACGGTGTAGACCTGAACCAAATCAATCCGTCCCCCTTCATTCAAGAGCTCTTGAATCCGATCTGCCCAAGCATCCAATTCCTCATCGGTGGCCGCCTGGCCCTCTCGGGTCAAGAACATCGACTGCAGGGTGATTGGCCATTTTTGGGCCACCATCGAAATATTGCGCACAATACGGTCCAAGGAAAGCTTGGTTCCACACACCCACTGGAAATAGGCATTGGTACCCGCATCAAGCTTGGCCCACACCCGTCCACCACGAGCGTGAAAGGACGAGAGGCACTCCATCATTCCAGGACGATGGAATAAGCTCGCATTCGTAATCAAGACCAATGGAACCTCTGAGAAGCCACGTGCGTCCCGGATTTCAGCCACAGCATCCACCAGTACACCAAACTTTGAGTAGCTGGTGGGCTCCCCATCTCCTGAAAAAGCGATATCGCAGAGCGTTCGCTGAGCAGGTGCGACCGTATCAAATGGAGCATGCTCCCAAATCTCACCAGATTCTGCGAGGGCTAAAAGTGTGTCCAATTCGGACAACAAACGCGGCATGTCCACCGAAAATGTCGTGGCAGGGATACGGCGATCAACCTGACAATAGGGGCAATCAAAATTGCAGACTTTATCTGGATTGAGGTTGACCCCCACCGAGAGACCACCGGAACGACGCGATACCACCGGATACACATAGGCATTGTCGCCCAGCTCACGACGATGATCCTTGTGATCCAGCACCCTTTTGTCTTGCAACCCAGCCATGTTCACAGGCTAACCGACAAATCACTGTACGCGGAACTCTCAAGACGATAAACGAGCAAATCCAAACTGGAGAACAGCATGATTTCCCTTCTTCTTCTGGTCGCATGTGGCGGTTCCGAAAACGTCGCAAACACCATCCCTGGAACGATCGACAACACTGGTGAGTTGATTCAAAACGCCTACGGTGTCGACGTCAACCAAGGCCTCCTCGACGCGTATCTCGCCACAATGCCCGAAGAGAAAAAAGCAGATTTTGAGAGCGATGCCGCGAAAAAGCAACTCAGTACGCAACTTGCGGAAGAGGCTTTTTTCTACGGACAAGCCATCGAGCAAGGCGTGCATCTGGAAGAAAAAACCAAGGCCCTATTGCTTGTCAACGAGCGAGGGCTCCTCGCCAATGTCTTCATCAAGGAGTTGCTTGAGAAAGCTTCCTCGGATGAAGCCGCACTCAAAGCCTTCTACGAAGCAAACCCCCTCAACTTCCGTCAAGACCAATTCTTCTTGAAAATTGTGGAAGTCAGCGACGAAGCCAGCGCAAAGGCCGTGGCGAAAAAAGCACGGGCGGGAGACGACTTTGATGCACTGATCGCAGCAGACAGCATCGAGCCTAAAGAAAAAGAAAAACGCGGCGAGTTGGGCTGGATTCCAAAGAACCGCTTGCCACCCACCGAATTCGCTGACGCGAAAAAAGGCAGCATCGTGGGCCCAATCCAAGCCAGCCCGACCTCCTTTGCCGTACTCCTCGTGGCGGACAGCCGAGAAGTGACTCCTTTTGAAGACGTCAAAGACAAAATCGCCGAGGGACAAGACTTCCAGAAGTCTGTGATCGATGCATTTATGAAGGAAAAAGGTGTCAGTAAACCTGCCCCTGTGATTCCACCGATGCTCCAAGGCTTAGACAAACTCCCAGAAGGCATGACCCTCCCCGAGGACCACTCCGGACACGGCCACGGTGCTGGAAGTCATGAAGGTCACGACCACTGATCGCTCAGATGGCCATGCAAAGAGACTGGGTCCTCATTCTCGGCGCTTCGTCGGGATTTGGGGCCGCCTCCGCTCGAGCCTTTGCGCAAGCGGGCCACAATATCCTCGGCGTGCACTTAGACCGCAGCGCGACCCGACCTATCGTCGATGCTCTGCAAGCGGATATCCAAGCCGCCGGAGTGCAATCACACTTCTTCAATGTAAATGCTGCGGATGAAAACAAGCGCGGTGAAACCCTAGCACAAGTAGGGCAACTCCTTGAAGAACACGGGGGGCAAGTTCGGGTCTTGATTCACTCTTTGGCCTTTGGAAGTCTGCTTCCATTGGTCGGAACAGATCAACAACCGGGACTTCGACCCAAACAAATGACGATGACCTTAGAAGTCATGGGACATAGCTTAGTCTGGTGGACCCGTGATCTCGTCCGCCAAGGTCTCATGGGGAAAGGGGGTCGGATTTTCGCGATGACCTCGTCAGGTTCCCACTCCGCCTTCCATGCCTATGGTGCAGTCGGGGCTGCCAAAGCCGCACTGGAAAGCCATATTCGCTACTTGGCGATGGAGCTCGCACCACTGGAGATCACAGCCAACGCGATTCTTGCGGGGGTGACTGACACACCAGCACTCCGCAAAATACCCGGGCACGAGGATCTCATTGAAAACGCCCGCAAGCGAAACCCAAGCCAACGTCTCACACGCTGTGAAGATGTTGCCGCGTGTTTGGTGACCTTGTCGGAAGCTGGAACACACTGGATGACTGGCAACACCCTGCGAGTCGACGGCGGAGAAGACATCTGCTCATAGGCCAAAAGCCGCGCTCATCTCCCGTACTTCCGCTACTTTTTCTACAAAAAGCGCACCAGCCTGTTCGATTTCTTCGTCCGTATTGAATCGACCCACACCGAATCGGACGGCGGTATGCATCTCCTCTTGAGCAGCACCGATGGCCTGAAGAACATGTGACGGGGTGAGATTAGACGACGCACACGCAGAACCAGACGAGACAGCCACCTGCCGCGTCGCAATCAACAGGGCCTTGGAATCGACCGCTGGAATCGACACATTGAGGTTGTTGGCGAGTCGATTCTCCATGCCGGCATTGAGCACAATGCCTTCGATTCCCTCCGAGAGAATGCGCCAAAGCCGATCCCGCTTCGTGCGCATGGATTCCACCTCTCCATTCTGAAGCGCAAGCTTGGCCAGTACACAACTCTTCCCCAAGCCCACCAATTGGTGCGGACTCAAGGTTCCCGAACGCAAACCACGTTCTTGCCCACCGCCATGAATCAGCGCATTCACCTTCAAGCGCGGGCGCCCACGCCGAACATACAATGCGCCAACGCCTTTGGGACCGTGCATCTTGTGAGCGGTAATCGACATCAAATCCACCGACATCGCGCCCACATCGATAGGCAGCTTTCCGGTCGCCTGCGCCACATCCGTATGAAAAACGATGCCGCGCTCCCGACAAACCGCACCGATTTCAGCCACCGGCAGCACAGTACCGATCTCATTATTGGCCATCAATACCGACACGAGAATCGTGTCTTCCCGCAGACTATCCTTGAATTGCGCCATATCGATCTGACCGCTGGGCAATACAGGCAGAACAGTGGTCTCAAAGCCTTCCGGACCCAGCGCTTCGCAAGCATCCAGGGTTGCCTTGTGTTCGGTCGCAAGGGTCACAAGATGCTTGCCGCGAAAAGCATTCGCGCGGGCCGTTCCAATAATGGCGAGATTGGTGCTCTCCGTGGCCCCGGAAGTAAACACAATCTCTTTCGACGTTGCTCCAATCAGCTCCGCCACTTGCTCGCGAGCGAGCTCAACAGCTTCCTTTGCAACCCAGCCATAGGCGTGTGCGGACGAAGCCGGGTTGCCAAAATGCTCCGTCAAATAGGGCCACATTGCCTCGGCAACTGTTGGATCGACAGCTGTCGTTGCATGGTTGTCCAAATAGATACTGTTGTTGATGACCATGCTTCTGTTCTAGCTCAGCGCAGCTGTCTCCACCAGGCATCAAAGAAGAAGAGGGTCCAAAGACGAAGACCGTTGTTCACCTCACCTCGGGCATGTTCATCTGCCATCTGACGCACCGCATCCGCCCGAAAAAGCCCGAGTGGATCATCACAAAGAGACTCCACCCGCTCGCGCAAAACAGGTTCCCATGGCCCACGCAGCCACTCATGTAAAGGAGCAGGCATTCTGCGGTCCGGCCGCCACACCAATTGTGGTGGAAGGTGGCGACTGACCAATTGACGCAGCGGCCAACGCCCCACAAAACGACTCCCCCTCCGTTTCACTTTGGCCGCCCCTGGCCAAGAAGCACACAACTCAATCATGTCTCGATCGAGCATGGGATATCGGACATCTAAACCCGTGATTGCACTCACCCCATCAGCCCTCTGCAGCGTATCTTCCGCCATCCACCCGCGTGCATAGACATGAAGGACTTCATTCACCGGATCCGTATGTACCTCGTTGTAGAGTGGCTCCAACATTGTGCGACGCATACCCGGACGAACTTGCGCCGGATCGCGAAGAATGGACATCCTCGCATCCACATCAAAGGCATTGGATCCACCGATCAGTCGATTCAGACCAGGAGAACCGCTGATATCCATGTCATTCCAGCCCAAAACCCTGCCCGCTCGCTCCATCACACGTCGTAAAGGCTGCGGTGAACGTGCCAGGATACGCGCTCGAGACAGTTCTTGAGCCAATCGAGTGGCGGCTTGCCCGGCCAACAACTCATCGGCACCGGTGCCCGTCAACAACACATCCACTTCCCGACTCGCCCGCTGACACAACAAATACTCACAAACCGCTGCTGGTGAGGTCAGCGGCTGACCCAAAGATCCCGTTACGTCATCGAGCGCCGAAAAGAAATGCTCAGGTTCAATCCGAATCGGGCGATGTTCTGTCTCAAAGAGTTTTGCGGCCCGACTTGCAAACGCCTGCTCGTCCATATCCGAGTCCGCGAGTGCCAAATAGTACGATCGCGGTCGATCAATCTTTCCGCGAACAGCCATCGCAGCAATCGCCGAGGATGCCGACCCACCCGAGAGCAGAATCCCGACACGCTCACCCGAGCCTATCCGGCGTGACACGGCCTTAGAAAGTGCCGTCTCCAGTCGCCAAACCGCCTCTCCGTCTTCGGGTGCATCGACGCCGATCTCACAGTAGGTAGGCGAGACCCAACGATGCACACGTAAGCCAGACGCATCCACACGGGCATAATGACCAGCAGGCAATTGGGCGATCCCGCGCAACAGAGTGCGCGGGGCATGGGTGTAGCGAAACGATAAATACTCCGCCAATTCCTCATATGCGAAATCCAACGAGAGCCACTCGAGACGCAACAAGGCACGTGGATCGGATGCAAAAGCAAAACGATGCCCATCTTTCGCGTAAAAGAGAGGCCGCACCCCAAAACGATCCCGAAACAAGCGCAGTACCGAATCACGCGAATCCCACAGCGCAACCGCAAAATCCCCTTCCGTAAAGGAGAGGAACTCAAGACCCCACTGACGCCACGCGGCAATCAGAAGAGCTGGAGTGGAATGTGACTCGACGCCACACCCTTCACGCAAGAGGCGTTGACGCAGCTCTTCCAGTCCGTGGATGCGTCCATCGACAACTAGACTCAACTCCCCATCGGATGCCACCTCAGCATCCGACTCACGCACTGCACGCCGCACCAGTCCAGCATTGGGTGCTCGCCAAATCGCGTGATGCTCCCCGCGATGGTCCAATCCATTCGACAAGCGCTTAATCTCACCACGAGGGCGCTTGTTCTTAAAATAGATTCCACCTGCGATTGCGCCCACCATGGCTCCTTGGTGCTTGAATTTCCACTCTAACCGAGTCGGCAACCGGCGATTGCATTACAGTGCACCTATGCTCTATTTTCTCCTCGCTTTCTTGGGTTGTACGGGCAATAGCTCCCCCACACCCCAGCAACCGGATGTGGTCCTAGTCATCGTGGATACCCTGCGCGCGGACACGCTCTCCTTCGCGGGACATTCACGATCCAACTCCCCAAATCTTGACGCACTCTCCAAGGAATCCGCTTGGTTCTCCAAAGCTTATGCGACCTCTTCTTGGACATTACCATCCACTGCATCCATCCTGACTGGTCTACTTCCCCACGAACATCGCGTGGTCCGCGACGGAGTCAAGCATCATCTTTTCGGCCGATTAGATCTCCAACACCAAACCCTCGCTGAGGTGTACCAAGCTCGCGGATATCGCACAGGGGCCTTCATCAACAATTCGTTCTTGGCGAAAGAGTTCCGCCTGAATCAAGGCTTTGAAGTCTACGATTATCAGGGTGCAGGACAGACCAAGCATCGATCGGCAGAAACCACAGTCCAACAAGCACTCCAGTGGTTGGACACCGATCGGAAGAAACCAGCGTTTTTATTGGTCCACATCATGGAGCCCCACACCGATTACACTGCCCCCCCTCCATTTGCTGGGCGATTCACAGCGGAGAGTCAAAGCAAACTCAGCGCACCCATCGGCCCTCTCGTAGGCCAACTTATGAATCGACAAGTGGAACTGCCTGAAGTCGATCGCGACTTTATCCGAAAAGCCTATGACGAAGAGATCCTCACCGCCGACAACGCTGTTGGTGCCTTGATTCAAGGCCTAAAAGAACGAGAACGCTACGCGAAGAGCACGCTCGTGGTCACCTCCGACCACGGTGAAGAGTTTTGGGAATACGGAGGCTATGAACACGGACACACCACCAAATCAGCTGTCACCCAAGTCCCCCTCCTTGTTCGAATGCCTGGTGCAAAACAAGGAGAAAACACTTCGATTGTGAGCCTCGTTGATCTCTATGCCGCGCTCACAGAAAACAAGGGCCCGATCGCCGAACTAGCCCAAAGTGGAGCCAACGAAACCACAGGTATAGCCATCTCCGAAGACAGACTCTATGGCCCTCTTGAAATCTCGGTGGTATCCCAGGACTTTCGCTTTATTTTCTGGCCTGCTCAAAACAAACAAGCCCTCTTTGAATTGGATGAGAACGGCCATGAGGTCCGCAACGTGATTCAAGACGAAGCCTTGCGGGAAAAAGCCAAGTCCCTACCCAATCATTTGCTCCAAAAAAGAAAGAGCCTCGCACCGATCAAAGCATCGGACCCGATTGCTGTACGGGACTTTTCCGATTTCGAAAAACTCAAAGAATTGGGCTACGTGGATTGATGTTTCGGGCTCCGAACACACCGGTTTCCGAATATCTATCGATGTAAATCTCTGCCCAAAGCTCGGAGACTGGAATAAGCTGAAAAACACCTCAATTCAGGTCAACCCATGGATTATCGAAGACTCAACCAAATCTCCGCGGCCATCATGCTCATTGCCGGTGTGCTAGCAATGTTGATGCCTGTGGCATTTGTCGAGAGTCTTCTTGCAAGCTCTCAGGAAGCAAACGGTGAGATGTGTGGCGCCACCTGTGGACCGGCCCTAGAGCTTGGGGCTGTGATTACCCGCATCGCAGGTGCGATTTTCATCGGTTGTGGCTTTACTGTGGCCTTTCTCTTTCTGGAATTAGAGACTCCAAAATTCCAGAAAAAAGCCCTCTTGTGCCAAGCGGTCATTTCACTCGGTATTCTTGTGGCATCGATCCACGGCATGATGTCATCAGAAGCAACGATGGCACCGAAGATCCTCTGTGGCATGACTCTCTTGTTCTTGGTTTTGTTCGGCCTGACATACCGAAAAATCGACTCCTCGTCACAGTAGCTCTCCAACCTTCTGGAGACGCATTCCTGCGTCGCACTGGATTCGAACGCCAAAAAAAGCAGGACCGGCATTGCCACTCCCTGCAATACCGGCCCTTTTCTCTGCTGTCACGGCCGGGGCCTTAAGGCCTCTTGCCGCAAACGGTGCTACCGCAGAAAACTAAAAGTCTTGTGCCAACTCGAGCGGGATGTCCTCGAACGAAATCGGAGAACCATCCAGAGTCAGGGGCACCTCGGTGTATCCCAAATAGTCCACACCATTGACTGGAGCCCATTCACCGCCGCCCTCCATGTAGAGGTTGACCCAAACATAAAACTCACCGGTCAAAATAATCGGCATCTCGCGCACCGAAAAGGTCTCTCCTGCTGCGAGTTCACCAGCAGCGGTGTCGATAACAATGGCGTCAGGAGGACCCGCTGGAGGGATGCTTTCGTACAGCACCACAGCGATCGAGCGCGGCGTACCCACGAGGTCTTCGGGGATCAAAATATCACCACAGAAACTGTAGTCTTCAGCACAAAGCGGATCTTCAACCGCCTCGGTATCGTCCGAGGTATCCACAGTACCCGAATCCGTACCAGTGGAGTCATCGTCTGAACCATCACCACTAGTACATGCCAAAAGACCGAACATAGGAAGACACAACAGGGCTTTCAAAGTCATTTTATTGCCTCGCAACTAAAAGAAGTAGGGGCCACTTATTCTACCATTTGGTAGATTGCAAGATCAGAATGCACGGAAACAAATACAACGCCCGGATAGGTCGTTCAAATCAGATCTTCTCCATCAAAAACCGAACCTACATCGGTTCCGTCATTGCGCGGAAATCGAGGAGTTTATCCAGTTCCTCCGCATCCAAAGAGCCCCTCTCTAAGGCGACTTCGCGAATACTCTTGTTTTCCTTGAAGGCAATCTTGGAGAGCGTTGCGGCTTCGTCGTAGCCAATGACCGGTGCCAAGCTCGTGCAAATCGCCAGATTCCGCTCCACCGTCTCCAAGCAACGGGCTTCATTGGCTTCAATGCCCGCGACACACTTGTCCGTAAATGCCGTAGAAGCACCCGCAAGCAACTGAATAGAATCCAGCAGATTGATCGCCATCACCGGTAAGAACACATTGAGTTCAAAGTTCCCGGAAGCACCACCGACATTCACGGCGACATCATTGCCCATCACTTGGGCACACACCATCGTGACCGCCTCACACAACACCGGATTCACCTTCCCCGGCATGATGGACGAACCGGGCTGAATCTCAGGAAGACGAATCTCTGCAAAGCCCGTGCGTGGCCCACTCGACAACCAACGAATATCGTTGGCAATCTTCATAAGACTCGCCGCAATCGTCTTGAGTTGGCCATGCGCCTCTACCACACCATCGCGAGCACCCTGGGCCTCAAAGTGATTCGCTGCCTCCTCAAAATCCAAGCCCGTTTCAGCACGAATATGCGCGATAGCTCGCTTCGGAAAATCCAGTGGTCGATTGATACCTGTGCCGACTGCCGTTCCACCCAAGGCCAGCTCGAGCAAAGCATCTCGAGCGGACTCAGCACGGACAATCGACTTTTCGATTTGTGCCGCGTATCCCGAGAACTCTTGGCCCAAGCGAATCGGCGTGGCATCCATCAAGTGGGTACGACCCGACTTCACAATCGAATCAAACGCTTCAGCCTTAGCACGAAGCGCCCCATGTAAGTGAGCCAATGCCGGGAGGAGATCTTCTTGAATCGCTGTCGCACCCGCCACATGAATCGCTGTGGGAATGACATCGTTGGATGACTGGCCCATATTGACATGATCGTTGGGGTGCACTGGATCCTTTGACCCAAGTTCACCGCCCATCAAATCGATCGCACGATTAGAAATGACCTCATTCGCATTCATATTGCTGGAGGTACCCGAGCCTGTTTGGAAGACATCAATCGGAAACTGATCATCAAGCTGTCCGTCGATCACTTCCTGTGCAGCTGCTGCAATCCACTCGGCTCGCGCGACGTCCAAGAGATCCAATTCCTCGTTCGCCAAACAGCAGGACTTCTTTACAATGCCCAAACTCCGGATAAAACGGCGCGGAAAGGTACGGCCGGAAATTGGGAAATTGTCCACCGCTCGCTGGGTTTGTGCGCCATAGTAGGCGTTGGACGGTACAGGCACCTCGCCTAAGGAATCACGTTCAATTCGTTTGCTGCTCATGCTGGCCTCCACAAAGCTTGCGACCTATAACCCCCGCAGCAGCACCCTCCAGGCACAAAGAATGTCCGAAGAAATTCCAACCAAAGATCGACTGCGAATAATCGAGGTTTATGCCTCGATCCAAGGCGAGAGTACGTGGGCAGGCCTCCCCTGCGTCTTTGTTCGGTTGGCAGGCTGCAATCTCCGCTGCACCTGGTGCGATTCGGAATTCACCTTCACGGGTGGAGAACACCAACATATCGACCGCATTGTGGAAGAGGCGTGCTCCTACGGTATCGATATGGTGGAGGTCACCGGGGGAGAACCACTCGCGCAACGCCAGTCAATCCGCCTGATGGAAAAGCTGTTGGAGAAGGGAAAAACCGTTCTCTTAGAGACTTCTGGAAGTCTGGATATCTCCAAGGTGCCCAAACCCGTTCGGATCATCATGGATCTGAAAGCGCCCGATTCAGATGAGTGTGAGAGCAACCGTTGGGAAAACCTCTCCCACTTGGACGAGAACGACGAAATCAAAATCGTGATCGCCTCAAAGAAGGACTACGACTGGGTCGTTGCACAAGACAAAGAACACAACCTCTGTGAGCGCTTCGAAGTCCTGCTCTCACCTGCCTTTGAGGAAGTGAACCCGGCAGACATTGTGGACTGGATGCTCAAAGATGGCCTAAAGGCACGCTTCCAACTTCAAATGCACAAAGTACTCTGGCCCCCCGATGCACGCGGCGTCTGAGGACTAAATCAAAGACATAATGGCCTGACTCGACACAGTCGCCTGAGAACGTACAGCCATACTCGACTGTAGAACCATCTGGGCTCGCGCAAGTTGTGCAGATTGATGCGCATAATCCGCATCCTCGACCCGAGACGCCGCCATACCCATATTTTCAGAATAGAGCTCGCCTTGAGCGATGGCTGCACCCATTGCATTTTGGTGCGCACCGAATCGAGCACGAAACGTACCCAAGCGATTCAGACTCAAATCCAGTGTGTCTATCGACGCCTGCGCATGCTCGACCGTTTTCACGCCGACAATATTTGTTCCAAAGAGCTTCTTTGTAGAGAGATCCGGCAGGGTCAAGTCCATACGGTCATGCTCAGAATTGTTGGCGCCCACCTGTACCTCAATGGTGTTGAGATTCGCATTCGTGAGCGAGATGCCGTTAAATTCCGTGGTCTCTGCAATACGATTCATTTCATCTTGAAGCGATTGCATTTCTCCTTGTAGGAATTTCCGTTCCGGATTCCCCAACAAATCCGACGAACCCTGAATCGCCAATTCTCGCATTCGCTTGATCTTGTCGGCGACCACATTGGTGGCCTCCTCCACCGTTCGAACAATCGACATTCCATCAGCGATATTTCGGAGTGCAGTACGTGTTCCGGTTCGCTGGGCCGTCAGATTAGTGGCAACACCGATTGAAGCCGCATCATCTGCAGCCGTATTCACCCGCTTACCCGTCACCATTTTTTGGGTATGGGATCCAAGACGGCGATGGGCCTTCAACAGGTGTCTCGATGAGACACCATTTCCGGGAATACTGACCTTGAGCGGCATTTTAAAACGAACCGGTGCTCAACCGCCTACGAAGGACTCCTCACTCTACACACCTGATCGACAAAGTCCTCCCACAACTAAAGCCCAGCCCAGCAAAAAATTTAAATTGCCTTCCTGACTCCATCTAGACTTGACGATTCCCCTCCATCGCTTAGCTTTCTTCCCCCAAACTGAACCACCATTCAGAACCAGGAATTCAATTTATGTCATTCCAAATCCGCAGAGTGGCCGTGCTTGGTGCAGGTGTCATGGGACAAGGCATCGCCGCACACCTCGCAAACGCCGGAATCCCAAGCATCCTTTTCGACATGGTACCTCGAGACTTGCCAGAAGGCGGCGATAGAAGCCTGCTTGCAAGAAAGGGAATCCAGACGGCTCTGAAAGCCAGTCCTGCTTCTTTTTATACGAAGTCCTTTGCCGACCGCATTACGCCTGCAAACTATGACGACGACGCGGAACTGCTCAAAGATTGCGACCTGATTATCGAGGTTGTGGTTGAGCGCATGGACATCAAAAAGCATGTCTTTTCTTGGGTCGCAGAAAACCGTGCGCCGAACTCCATCGTGGCATCCAACACCTCGGGCCTAGCTCTCTCCGACATGACTGCGGAAATGAGCGAAGAGATGCGACAGCACTTCTTAGTGATGCACTTCTTCAATCCTGTGCGCTACATGCGCCTCTTGGAGCTCGTCAGCGCCGAGGACACCCTTCCAGAAGTACTACAAGCAGTCGCTGACTTTGGCGAGCGCGTACTCGGAAAGGGAATCGTATACGGCAAAGACACGCCCAACTTCATTGCAAACCGAATCGGCACCTATGGAATCTGCTCAATCTTCGGACACATGGAACGGCTCGGTCTGACTGTTGAAGCAGTCGACACTGTCTTTGGTAAGTCCATGGGTCGCCCAAAGTCTGCCGTGTTTCGGACCGCCGACTTGGTGGGACTCGATACCCTCGCCCATGTCATCGCAACCGTCTACGATGGCTGCCCCGACGACGAGGAGCGCGACACCTTCCAAGTGCCCTCCTGGCTACAAGGCCTGATTGATCAAGGCGCACTCGGTGGCAAAACTGGCGCTGGCTTCTACAAGAAAATCAAGGTCGATGGTCGCTCCCAAATCTTGGCCCTCGACATCCAGAGTGGCGAATACCGGCCTCAGGAAAAAGTCCGCTTTGCATCCACCGGAGAGGCTCGTAAAAAGAGCAGCGCTGGGGAATCTATGAAGGCCATGATCAACGGCGAGGACGAGGCAGCTCAACTCGCTTGGGCAGCAACAGCCGATGTACTGCTCTACTCCGCAAACCGCCTTGGTGAGATTGCCGACGACATTGTGAATATCGATCGCGCACTACGGTGGGGATTTGCATGGGACTTGGGACCCTTCGAGGGCTGGGACGCGATTGGGGTGCGAGACACCGTTGAACGTATGCGCTCCGAGGGACGCACAATCCCCGCCTGGATCGACGCAATGCTCGCAGAAGGACGAGAGACCTTCTACGCCAGAAATGCGCAAGGCCAGATGACCTTCTGGCACAACGGAAAAGTCGAGGTGGTGCCCGGCTCAGCAGGCTGGCTCATCCTCGAAGACGAAAAGGCCAAGAATAAGATCGTTTCTCGCAATCCTTCGGCAAGTCTCTATGACATTGGCGACGGGGTTGCGTGCTTGTCTTTCCACTCGAAAATGAACGCCATCGATGACGGTATCGTCGGCTTGTACGAGGAAGCGCTCAATCAACTCGATGAGGGAAAATGGGAAGCCCTAGTCGTCGGCAACCAAGGCGGTTCCGCCTTCTGTGCAGGCGCGAACCTCTTCATGGTCGCCATGGCGAGTATGCAAAAGGACTGGGACACCCTCAACCTCATGGTCGCCAAGCTTCAAGAAGTCTGCGACCGCGCCCTGTACTCCTCACGACCTGTTGTCACCGCACCTTGGGGCCTTACCCTCGGTGGAGGATGCGAAATCGCGATGCAATCCGCAGCGACACGCGCTGCTGGAGAGACCTACATCGGACTGGTAGAAGTCGGTGTCGGCGTGCTCCCCGCCGGCGGTGGATGCAAGGAAATGCTGGGCAGGTACCTCGGTCAGATCCCACAAGGTACCGATTACGATCCCAACCCCTTCGTACAGCAAGCCTTCAAGAACATCGGTATGGCCGAAGTTGCCAAATCAGCAGAAGAAGCACGGGACATGGCCTATCTCCGTCCCACCGACAGCATCAGCATTGACCCTGATTCACTGATCGCCGATGCCAAAGCCTTGGCGCTTGGCTTGGCTCGCTCAAACTACAAGGCACCCCGAAGAAGACGCTTCAAGCTTCCGGGCGCATCCGGCCGAGGCGCGATCGAAGCCTTCCTCTACTCCATGCACGAAGGTGGATTCATCACGGATCATGACCTCACAGTCGCTGGAAAAGTGGCCTGGGTTCTGACCGGGGGAGACATTCCCTCCGGAACTTGGGTAGACGAACAACACATTCTCGATCTTGAACGAGAAGGATTTCTCTCGCTCTGCGGCGAAGAAAAAACCCTCGCTCGTATTCAACACATGCTCACCAAGGGCAAACCCCTTCGCAACTAAACCGGAGTTTGGACATGTCCGAAGCCGTTGTCGTTTCCGCCATACGTACCGCTGTCACCAAAGCCAAAAAAGGTGCTTTCAAAGACACTCGCCCCGATGATCTCCTCGCCGAGATCATGAAAGGTGCTCTCGCCCAAGTCCCCCAACTCGATCCCAATGACATTGGCGACGTGGTGATTGGGACGGCGATGCCCGAAGGCGAACAAGGCATGAACGTTGCCCGTATTTCCGCACTCATTGCGGGTATACCCGACCATGTGCCCGCGATGACCATCAATCGCTTCTGCTCCTCAGGTTTGCAGGCGCTCGCTCAAGCTGCTGCGTGTATTGAAGCAGGGTGGTATGACGTGGCGCTTACCGGCGGCGTGGAGTCCATGTCACAAGTCAAGATGGGTGGTGATCGCCCCTCGCCCAACCCCGGCGCGATGCAGGACAATCCCAAAATCTACACACCGATGGGTGTCACCTCAGAAAATGTGGCAGAACAATTCGGAGTAAGCCGCGAAGACCAAGACAACTTCGCACTTTCATCCCACCAAAAAGCCACCAAGGCTATTTCTGAGGGACGTTTCTCCGACGAAATACACCCCGTTTCAGCCAAGGTGTATGTGAATGGAGACTGGACAGAAAAGCTTGTCGATACGGATGAGGGCCCCCGCGCGGACACCAACCTCCAAGCGCTCGGCAAACTTCGCCCTGTCTTCAAACAAGGCGGAACTACAACCGCTGGCAACTCTTCCCAAGTCTCCGATGGAGCCTCTGCCACAGTCTTGATGTCCAGAGACAAAGCGGAAAGCCTAGGTGTAGACGTCCTGGGCGTTCTACGCTCCTTTGTCGTCACCGGCGTGGCCCCCGACATCATGGGCATTGGACCCGCCGTCGCCATTCCACAAGCCGTTGAGAAAGCGGGACTTACCTTGGATGACATCGACCTCTTTGAAATCAACGAGGCGTTCGCGTCCCAAGCGGTCTATTGCGTCCGAAAATTGGACATTGATATCCAGAAGGTCAATGTCAACGGTGGCGCTATCGCCTTAGGCCACCCCCTGGGCTGCACGGGCGCGAAACTCACCGCCACACTGCTCCACGAAATGAAGAGAAAGGGGCTTCGCTATGGCGTTGTCTCCATGTGCATTGGTGGAGGAATGGGTGCAGCAGCCGTGTTTGAGCGGACCTAAACGATGTCGCGCGTACTTGTCACCGGTGCCAACCGTGGCATAGGGCTCGCCCTATGCCGTGGCTTCCTCAAACGTGGCTATGACGTCATCGGCACCAGCCGTCAGCCGAGTAGCGAACTGGAAGCCATCGGTGTCCAGGGTGAATCCCTCGACGTTTCCGATCCCTTGAGCATCCACGCCTTATCGAATCGCCTCAAAGATACGCCCATCGATATCTTGGTCAACAACGCTGGTGTCCTGTCGCGAGACGACCTCGGCAGCTTGAATTTTGACGACATCGAGCAGCAGTTTCGCGTCAACGCAATGGGCCCCCTTCGTGTCAGCCAAGCCCTCCGTACCAATCTCGGCGAGGGAAGTAAAATCGTGATCATCACCAGTCGAATGGGCTCGATGGACGACAACACTTCCGGCCGAATGTACGGCTACCGCATGTCCAAAGCCGCCGTGAACATGGTCGGAAAAGGTCTGAGTAGAGACTTGGCACCCGATGGGATCGCGGTGTTGCTGCTCCATCCCGGCTATGTCATCACCGACATGACCAATCAGCGTGGCAACTGGACAGCCGAAGCCGCAGCAGAATCCATGCTCGCCCGAATTGAAGAGCTCCAACTCGGTCAAAGTGGCGCTTTCTGGCACGCGGATGGGACGGAACTTCCCTGGTAATTCCACAGTCCTCCAACAAGCGATTGGACCAAGCCGCCATCCTTTGGCATGATGTGCTCATGAGGGCACTCTGGATCATTCTTGCATTTCTAAGTTTTTCTGCGCACGCTGGGCCGAACAAGAACAGCCCGGATGCCGCACAAGCTGAGTTGATGCGACTGACCCAAGACATGTCCAACTTATCCAAAAGACAACACTGGATGGGTGTGGAACGCGTCTATGAGAAGATCTTGGCCATCAAGAGGGCAGAAATCCACTACGAGGTCCATCGGCTGGCCGCAGATGCGGCACGAGCCCGCGGCGATATGGCCGCAACTCTCGATCGCCTCGAGCGCGCCGTGGCGGTCGAAGTACACGATGAAGATGTCCGTTTTATGACCAGTCTTCGAGAAAACTACGGCTTCGTTGTGCTTGAAACTTCACCACGACGCCCCGCGGTGCTTTCCGTAGACACTATGCCCTTTCCACCCGACCAACGCCTACAGATCAAAACCGCCATGGTGGCTTGCGATAAGGCCGGCTATTTCCGCGGAATGCTACCCATTGGGCTCTATAGGCTCGACAATCAAGTCTTTGAGGTCACCCGAGGAATGACGATCCAAGTCGAGCTCGCCGAATCAAAGAAGTAAGTTCTCATCCAAGACAGAGCTCTTGGTGGTGAACCGACATTGCCAAGTATGATGTGTATCGGTATCCTTCGGCAGAAAATCGAGGAATGAGAACGATGTTTTCGTTGTTGGCAATCGGATTGCTCTTACCATCCACAGCTCAAGCCGCGGGCGGCGATTTCCGTCTGACCACAGACGGGGGCTGGATCATCATTGATGAGTCTGACAACCTTGGCTCGACCTGGGTTGCAGGGGGTCGAATAGGACACGGACTTGGAGATTTTGTATCCTTCGAGGTCGCCGCCCACTACATGCAAGGACGAGCTCGCGCTAGCTGGGTCGCATACGACGACCCGGAACAGACACGGGGCAACTATGTCTACGAAGCGGTCACTCCCAAACTCGAGCTTGTCTTCAACCTCGTGCGAGACTTCCCGATTCAACCCACATTCGGTATCGGTGGAGGCCTGATCTACAAGAATGTATGGGCCAATCGAAAGATCACAGAAGAAGACCCCAACTATGAAGCCTGGCAGAACTACAAAAACCCCGACATTGATATGTTGTTCAATGCAGGTCCTGGACTGAACATCAAGCTGGTCGGGCCGGTTCATCTTCGCACCGACGTACGCTATGTCATGACGGCCGGGGGGGCATCAGAGGCCACCGCTGACAACGAAGACTTGTTCTCCGATTGGATGTTCACCGGCGGGCTCTTGTTCAAAGCAGAATGGTTCTTCCGTGACACTGATGGAGACGGCATCACGGATCGCGCGGACGAGTGTCCAGAGATTCCCGAAGACTACGACACCTACCAAGACAAAGACGGTTGCGCCGACACCGACAACGACCGCGACGGTATCTTAGACACTGACGACCAGTGTATGCACGACCCGGAAGACTTTGACGAATGGCAAGATGAGGACGGCTGCCCTGAGCCCGACAACGATGCAGACGGCTGGCCCGATGCGGAAGACCGCTGCCCGAACAAGCCTGAAGACCTCGACGGCTACAAAGACCGCGACGGTTGCCCTGAGGGTGACAACGACGGCGATGGCGTCGTGGACTTTGATGACAAATGTCCGAACCACCCAGAAGATATCGACGGCTTTGAAGATGCCGATGGTTGCGCAGATGAAGACAACGACGGTGACCGGATCTTTGACTACCAGGACGAATGCCCGAACGAGCCAGAAATCATCAATGGCATCAGCGATGAAGACGGTTGCCCCGATGAGATGCCCGAAGCAATAAAACGCTTTACCGGCGTAATTCACGGCATTCACTTCAAGACCAATTCTGACGAACTCAAGCTCTCCAGCCTACCCTTGTTGGATGAGGCCGCGAAAGTACTCGTGAACTTCCCCACCATTCGTTTGGAAGTAGGAGGGCACACTGACTCCGATGGGGCCGATGAATACAATCTCGACCTCTCTGCTCGACGCGCCGGCGCCGTAGTGAACTACTTGATTAGCAAAGGCGTTACCCCAGAACGATTGGAATGGAAGGGCTTTGGAGAAACCCGCCCTATTCATCCAAACGAGACGGAAGATCAGAAGGAAGCCAATCGTAGAGTGGAGTTTCGCATCCTCAACGAAGATGAGGTCATCGAAGGTCAGTAATCACGACTTCTTCGATTCCTTCGGATAGGGCGCCTCGAAACGCGTCCACTCGCTCCCAATACGTCGCTCATGGGGCAAGAAGCGAGACTTATAGCTCATGTGACCACAGGCCCCAATGTATAGGCCAAGGTAGTAGTGTTCCAAGCCCTTGTCCCTCAACCACGCACATTCCGCCAGTACCGAATAGGTACCGAGACCGCGCTTAGAGAAGTCCGGATCAAAGTAGAAATACACTGAGCTCGCCGCTCGGAGACCCACATCCAAAATACCGACTGCGACTAATCGGTCATCCAACCAATACCGCGTCTCTACAGTCTGAACACAGCTTACAGCCAACCAGTTGGCATAGTGTGCCGCCGAGGTTTGCTCCTCGGAAAGTCCGCGCTCAATTTTATGCCGATTAAACAAGGACAAACGGACGTCATCCACAATGGGTCGGCCCACAGTCACCCTTAGATCGTCGTTGCGTTTCCAACAGCGCAACTGAGACCGACTCAGTCGCAATTCCCGAATAGGGATTCGGATGGCCTCACATGCCGAACAAGACGGACAACTTGGGCGATATAGTGTGCGCCCAACGCGCCGGTCCGATTCTGAAAGCAACTGATCAAAAGCGCTCGGCGAAATATCCTCGGCATACCAACGCATTGGCAGAACTGCTGTCTCCCCATCCAAGTACGGGCAGGCATGCGGTGTCTGATCAATGAGTTGGCCTTCAGAGTTCATGCGCACAAGTCCGGGGGGCTTTCAATGCCAAAGCAGTGCTAGCTTAGCTTATGCTGGTCAAAGGAGTAGACATTGTTCGTCATCGTTCGCGAAGAATCTAATGTGACCACGGTTCTACTGAACCGCCCTGAGAAGGCTCATGCGTATCACCGCGAACTGTTAGAAGAGCTTCAACAGGCCATCGCCAACATTGCATCGCCAGTCGTCATTATCGGCTCCACCGGAAAAACAGGCCCTTTCTGCGGCGGGGCAGACCTCAATGAATTGAAGTCTGCACAACCCGAAGACGCTCGTCAGCTCTTCTCACAAAAGGTGTTCCACGAACTCGCTTGTTCACCTTTTGTATCTATTGCGGCAATCCAAGGCGCAGCCATCGCAGGTGGATTTGAACTCGCCTTAGCCTGCGACTTGCGCGTGGCCGGGCCCAACGCACGTTTTGGACTGCCGGAGGTGAGCTTGGGACTCATCCCTGCCGCTGGTGGAAGTACACGCTTGCCTCTTCTCGTGGGTCCAGCGCGAGCACGTCAAATCATTCTTGGCGGACGAGAACTGCAGGCAGAAGAAGCACTCAACTGGGGAATCGTCAGTCAAATCGCAGAAGACCCACTAGACGCGGCGCTGATCTGGGCGACAGAAATCGCAGGCTACGACCCTGGAGCAATCAAAATGGCGAAGACGCTTCTCGATCCGAAAATCGAGGACCGGCTGGAGATAGAGCGAATCACTCAAGCTCAACTCTACGCTCTGAGAAAAGACTAGCGGCTCAAACCTCGGGGCGAACTACCGACTGAATCCAAACACCCTTTTCAATCGCAAGGTCCACCTCCACATCCTCATCCGGAAAACTCCCGTCCGCATTTCGAGCCACCATACACAGGGGAAATTCGAAATCCTCCGGTGAGCGAACACCGCTCATCGACAATGCCCACCGTCCATCATTGAGTACCACCAAGCTTCCAGGGGGGTATCGTCCCAACTTGTTGACGAAGATCTGCATCAGAGCAGGATCATAAAACGTCCCCGAGGCGCCATACATCAGCGAAAGTGCATCCGGTGGGACCATAAAAGGCCCATCCTCTCGATTACGAGTCAAGGTGTCGTAATCGTCCGCAATCCGCACGATTCGAGCGAAAAGAGAGGGCTGCGGCTTGTCCACGAAATCTCGGTGGTGCTGGAGGGCGACAAGTAACCTTCGAATTTTCGCCTCATGAAAACCGCGCTGTTTGAGCAGAACTCGCCCAGCCTCCATCGGATGCTCAAAGAGGCCCTTATCCGGATCCACCTCGCCCATTGTGTAGCCCACATCGTGAAACATGGCGGCCACTCCCAAGTCCGACAATGACGAGTCAGGGAGACCAACCGCAGCTCCAATCAAAATCGACAATGACGACACCTGAAGCGTATGACGCACATATTCTGGAGCCTCTTCATCTCCAGCCAAGGTCAACATCTGCTCGTCTTGTGAGTCTTTCGACATGTCGATCAGATCCGTCACAAGTCTTCGCATCGGCAAAGGATTGGGGACCCGCTGACTCGAAAGGTTTTCCCAAGTCTCCGCCACCAAATCCAACGAACGGGTGTACACCCGCTGAAAATCCTTGGTGTGGTCAGTTCGGTTGTCCGCAAAATTCCGAAACCGATACAACGGAGCAAGCTCAATAAAGTCCAGCCCATTGGCCTCCAAATAGAACTGATACGCTTTTCTGGCGCTCCCTCGCTCGGGCGCCTTGACAGACAAGTAGTGTAAGAAGCTCCGAATTTCTGTGTCATCTGGGGCGCGATGAACGGAAAAACCTCCCACTTTGTGGCGTTCAAACGCACTTCCTAAGTCACGCCCAGTATCGTCTGTAGATTTAAAGCGAACACGAATATCATTCACATACACTTGATTCTCGACCAGTACCAAGTGCACCGTACCCAACAAATCCATGAGGGTATGGAAGGCCTCCTCCAACATTGCAACAGGCGTATCAAAGGCCGCATTGTCCTTTTCATGGATTGCGGTCAATCGAATCACGCCTGCCAAACAACGCGACAAGTTTTCACCCACGTCCCGAACCTTAAGCCCCAACTCCCGGTCTTCACCCGCTCGAGCAGTCTCCAGCGCCATCGCAAGCTGGTCTTGTGCCTCCGAATAGTCGCGTGTGCTTGTTTCAGAATCACTCATTCTGATTTCCCTCGCGCATCCGTCGGCGACGACGCATCCGTGCGGACATACACATGTCGTACACTTCACCACCGGCCCGCTTAGCGAGAATTTTCAACAACTCGTCGGCTGTATCAAAATCCAAATATTCCAATCCCCCAATGGCCGTGACATCTTGGCCTTTTTGTACAGGACGCATTTTTTTAAGTAAGCCCTGCGGCCGCAACCAATCCTCAAACAACTCCATCGTGGAATCAGGATCAACTTGCGACATAGCACGGCCTATCGACAAGGCTTCTTTGTCCGACAAACTCAAACTCTTGGCCATGACATGCCGCATCAGCACCGGGTAATCCCGCCGATCGCCACGGCGGCCGACAAGCTCAATTGCTCGAATCCGAATGCTTTCCTCTTTGACACCCACAAGGCGATGCATCGCCGTACGTATTTCTGGTGAGTCGGGGAAGCGCTCAATAATCTGCATACACTCGAGCAGAACCTCGACTTCTTCGCGCTCAATCAAATTCGGTAGCGCACGAAGTGCGTCTTCTGCCGACACCCGAGCCAGCGTGCGAACCAAGTCCGCGGCAACAGCCCCTTGCGCCTGATCCAGCGTCGCTCGAATCCGATCCACATTTCCTTTTCCGTACCGCTCAATCATCTGACGGGTAATCCGTCGCGTATGAGTGGAGCGATCTTCTAGAAGAATCGCCAAAAGTGCTTCAAGATGGTCACCGGGAAGACCATCTAGTAGTTGATAAAACTCATCAGGCGGGGTCGTCTGCGTTGAAGGTACGGAACGAATCAATCGACTGAGCGCATCCACATTCGCAAAAGACCCCAACATTCCGTGAACGGGATGTTCCGCGGGAAAATCTCCGGCGTAGTCACCGACCAACTCCAAGAGGGTCATCAAATTTCCTAACTGTCCTTGGGTCAGCATGAAATCCCGCACTTCCACAAGCAGTGGCAGGAAGTCCTCTGTCCCCAGGTTTTCGCTGTTCTCAGCCGATCGAAACAACTCCTCTACCAGGTTCAAGCAGTCGTGTGGCAAAGCCGCCACCCCATCCTCATTCGACAGTCGCGCGTATTCATCATCTTCGACAAAATCATAGGCGGGTATTTTCGCGGGAGGGAATCCACGAAGAGGGAGATCGAAATCCTCAGGCGCCTCCATCTCCTGTCGATGTACCGTGACATCTGGAGACCCAGTTTCATCATCAAAGCGGTCGCTCTGGATTCGACGTTCCATGGCCGCTGCGACGGCTTCCGATGCTTCATCGACGGTTTCAAGCACCAAGGATCGAAGCTCAGCATCACTGATATCGTCGCCTTCTTCCTTCTCATCTTCCGGCACAAAGCCCTCAACCGCTTCCATCTCAATGTTCTTAAAGCCAGCTTTCCAAAGCAAGGTCACCATGTCGTCTTCGTTCGAGCGAATTCCCGTGAAGCGCACCGACAAAATCTGAAGCAATTGCAGGATCTCTTCCCAGGGTGCATCCCGCTCAATCACAAGACGCCGTACCCCATCACGAAAAAGCTTGAATGCGAGACTCCGTTCTCTGTCCTCATCCTCGTAGATGACCTCATCTTCAACAAGCAATTCATAGGGACGAACGCGCAAATCCATCGCCCCATAAGCATCCAGATAAGAACGGAAGTTCTGCTCGATTTCTTCTAGAAAATGGGAGACCGCCGCATTGGCTGGGTCATAAAGGGTAAACGAGCGCGCCGCGCGATCCATTGCGCCCAGGGACTTTGCTGCGGCTTTTCCTTGTTCAGACGCTCCCGGCCGCGCATTGAACTCATACTGAAGAACCTCCTCTTCGAGGCTCAATTGTTGTTCCATACCCGAGTCTTCGGTGTCTTCTACAGGCGTAGACGCCGGATGGATCGTCTCGGGTGGGTCAACAATCGACACAGAAATTCCTCACGCAACATCTACTGAGATCTTGAGGATAGCACTCAGACCACAGAAGACGGCTATACTGGCGGCCAACCGAGTTGCTCATGAAGCCCATGCACCCACGCATCATTTCCGTTGGCAGTGCGAATCCCCCTCAAAAATACGAGCAGAAGGGGATTCCGGACCTCTTCGGGGTGGACGATGCTCGGATACGCGCATTGTTCGGAGTTCCACACATTCAGAGCAGAAGTCTTTATCTCCCCGAACCGGGTCCAGATGGACCGCCAGTCGAGAGCCAAAGCGAGCTCATCGCGAAACACCGACGCGGCGCATTGGACATGGGTGTTCGAGCCATTCAAGAAGCATTGGACAAGGCCGAACTCCAACCCCAAGACATCGACTACCTCTGCTGCATCACAACCAGCGGATTTTTGTGTCCAGGTCTCACAGCCATTCTTATCAAACACATGGGTTTCCGGGAGGACTGTTCCCGATCCGACATCGTCGGGATGGGATGCAATGCCGCGCTCAATGGACTCAACCCGGTCGCTTCCTGGGCCCGCTCGAATCCAAAGAAAAACGCCTTGATGGCCTGTATTGAGGTCAACTCCGCCGCCTACGTATTCGACGATAGTCTTCGTACCGCTATCGTGAACTCCCTCTTTGGAGACGGAAGTGCCGCTATTGTCGTCCGCGCGGACGACAACTTTCAGCACTGTCCAGAGATTCATGGCTTCAACTCACAAATCATCACACCCGCCATCGACGCGATGCGATTTGACTGGGATTCAGATGCAGGAAAATGGAGCTTCTTTTTAGACAGAGATATCCCCTACGTCGTGGGCGCAAACGCCGAAAAACCAGTCGGCCGACTACTGCACACACACCAACTCAAGAAAAGAGAAATCAAACACTGGTTGGTGCACTCGGGCGGAAAAAAAGTCATCGATGCCATCAAATACAATATCGGACTGACATCCCACGATGTACGCCACACCACGAGTGTGCTGCGAGAATTTGGAAACATCTCCTCCGCATCTGTCCTGTTCTCTTACAAGCGACTGATCGAAGAGAACGCGGTAAAAGAAAATGAGTGGGGGGTCATGATGACAATGGGCCCCGGTTCAACGATCGAGACCGCGCTATTGAGATGGTAAGAAAAGAAGGAACGGCATGACCCACAAAACCCTGCATTTCGAAGAGAAGAACGGCGTCGCTTACATCACGCTGAATCGTCCCAACGGAAATCGGATCAACGTCGAAATGGTGGCCGATCTAACCGATGTATGCAATCGGTTGGAAGACGAATCGACCGCATCCCATGTGGTCTTGACTGGAGCGAACGGAGCCTTTTCATGTGGGGTGGACTTTGGTGATTTTCACCCCGACAAAGAAATGGACATCCACGGTTTCAACAAGTGGGAAAAAATCTGCCGCCGTCTCGAACAAGTCCCCAAAACTACCGTTGCGCTCGTCGATGGGCCTGCCATTGGTGGCGGATTCCAGTTGCTGCTGACCTGCGATCTGCGCATCGCCACCGAGCGAGCCCGCTTCCAAATGCCTGAGGTCCACATGGGCTTCTTACCGGGCATGGCCACATTCCGCCTCGCCAAGTACATCGGACTCGGGCGAGCAAAGCGTATGATGCTCACAGCAGAGACTCTCGACCCGGCCACCGCACTCAATTGGGGTATCATCGACCGGATTGATGACGCAGAAGCGGCACTTCAATGGGCCAGTGAAGCACTCGGGCCCAAACACACTGTGGCTGTGGAGATGGCACGCCGTCTACTCAATGAAAGCTTTGCCGACAGCTGGGAGGATGCCGTTGGGCACTTCCTTGCAGCCCAGCACCGCTGTATTTCTCAAGCCGCCTTTATCGAAACCCTCAAAACCCAGAAGAACTAAGTGACTGAAGAGTCTGCACCCGCACCTGCCACGCCGAAACCACGACCATTTGTGGTGGATCCCTCGGTGATGAACAAGATTCGCGCAATGGAGCACAGAGATTGCCCCCGTATTGCAGAACTTCATCACAACGCGATGGGCAACAGTCTCTGGGCACAGCTTGGCAAACGCTTTCTGATTGAACTCTATCGAGGCCTGGTGGACTCCCCCTATTTTCTAGCCTTTGTATATGAAGAAAGGGATGAAGCCGGCGAACTCATTATCGAAGGATTCATTGCTGGCTCAACCGATACAGACGCCATGTTTCAAGCTCTGTTTCGACGTCGGTATGGATTGCTGCTGCTGAGTGCAAGCCCCGGAATCCTACGCCGGCCACAACTCTTACCACGCCTATTACAGACCCATCGCTACAGCCAAGTCTCCCAAAAAGATCAGAATCGAATTCCCGGAGAATCACTCTTTTGTAGCTTTACTCCTGCCCTTCGCGGAAAACGCATCTCCGGACACATCAACAAAGTGCTTTTTGATGACCTTCTCGCTAGGGGGCACCAATTCGTCAAGATCACCACGGAAGTAGACAATGACGGAGCCAATCGCCAGCTAAAGTCCTGGGGATTCAAAGCCCTGGAGCCATTCTCATTCTACGGAAAAGAAATGGTCTGCTACACCCTCGATTTGGAAGCCTCCGAGCGCGTCGAAGCCAATAGCCGACATCGCGCTGTTTAGGCTGTACGAGCGTGATTTCAGCTAATCTGTCCAGCGCCACTCGTTGACCGCCGAGACCATTGCCTCAACGCCAGAAATCGGAGTGGTTGGCAAAATACCATGTCCTAAATTGAAGACATGTCCTCGTGGCCCTGCCGATTGAATAATGGCATGCACCCTTCGGCGGATCTCCTCAGGCGGACCATACAGTGCCACTGGATCCAAGTTACCCATCACCGGAATATCTCCCAACACAGCACGTGCCGCGCCGAGATGAGTGCGCCAATCCAACGCTAAAGCATCCGCTCCCGTTTCCTTAAGCCACGGAAGAAAAGGAGAACTGTCTTTCGTAAAATAGAGGCGAGGAACCCCTTTTACCTTGCTAAGCGCTTGCCTTGCATAGGGCAGTGCGAAGCGACGGTAGTCCTCCGGAGACAAGCAGCCAGCCCAGGTATCAAAAAGCTGTACAGCTGAGCAACCCGCTTCCATTTGAGCCTGCAAATAGTCTCCACAGATCTCTGCCAACTGTCCCAATAGCTCTTCGAAACGCTCGGGGTTTTCAAACATAAACTGCTTGACGTGCAGGAAGTTTTTAGAGCCGCCGCCCTCGATCATGTAGGCAGCCAAAGTAAACGGCGCACCCGCAAAGCCGAAGAGCGGCACATCAATCTGATCCACAAGGATTCGAATTGTGTCCAAGACGTGCGGCATATCCTTCTCCACAGAAGGCACACGCAAACGTCCAAGATCATTCACACTGCGAATCGGATCAGAAAAAACCGGCCCCTGGCCTTTGATGAACTTCAAGTCCATCCCCATCGCCGCTGCGGGAACAAGAATGTCGTTGAACACAATGGAAGCGTCCAAGTTGAATCGCCGTAGTGGCTGGAGTGTGACCTCTGCAGCCAAATCAGGGCTTCGGCAAAGTCCAAGGAAATCCGTAGTATTTCGAACCGTATGATATTCCGGCAGATAGCGTCCAGCCTGACGCATAAACCACACCGGTGGTCGTTCAACAGGTTCTGATCGTAAAGCTCTTAGTAAAAGGTCATTCATGCAGCCCTCACTAACCGATTTGAATACGTTATTCGCGAGCATCCAAAAGAGGCGTTGATTCAAGCTCCAAATCTCTCAGCGCGAGATTCGCAGCCAAGCGCCCACTTCGGGCCGCTGCTTCAAAGCCGTGTGCATTTGAATCCGTCGCCAGATGTTCTCCAGCAGCGTAGAGCCCTGGAAAAACCACCTCTGTTTGTGGGTCCCCGTCGCGCCAACCCGGCTCTGGTATGGGTACCTCCCAACGAGAAAGTGCCTGATCTACAAGAGCGGCACTCTGAAGTTCAGGCCACACCTTCTCAACATGTTGACGCAAGCCTTCCAACAACTCCGCTTCACCCATACCTCGCATCGGGCTCTGAACCGAAACAACGGTTCCGCCTGAGCTTGCCCACTGTGACGATTCGTCTTCTAAATGACTCAACACCGTCGCGGAGGTACCACCGTATTGATCTGAAAGAACCCAGCTCGGCGCATCCTCCAAGAGATCCCCATCCCACCAGAAATGCGCCATCGCTTGCTCTCGCATTAATGGCGGTTTTTGGATTCCGAGAAGATCGCCCGCGATTTCCCACGAACTCGTCGGCCCACAGGCTAGAATCACACTGCTTGCAGGAAGAAACACACGGGAATCTTCTCCCTCCACATGCACACCATCCGCCCCCTGCAACACATAAAGGCTCTGCAACTCCTGACCCTCGCCTGATTCAGGCTGACCATCTTGTCGATAGGTGCGTTTTTGGCAGCTGCAATAAAATCCTGTTCCAGTCCATTCCAGTCGACATCCTGTGGTGGGACACCGTCCCGAAAAGGCACGGAGTTCACCTGTTTTGGTTCGAAACACAAAGACCGACGCATCATCCGGACGCACAAGCTCAGTCCATCCCTCCTGAACATCATCCGCACGCAAACCATGGCCGAAACCATCTAAAACCAGACCACTGACTCTACCCGATGAAACCGAGAGTTCACTTACGGTGACCCCCATCCTAAAATGCACCCCCATGGACTGCAGCGCTTCTTGAAGCGGTCCCCACAAGACTTCTTGCGGATTGCCACCCACCCTTCGCGTCCAACGATTCTTTGGACCACCCAAGGCATAAAACTGCTCAGCCAAAGCAAACGAAGCTGCGTCCACTTCATTCACAGCAGCACCAAATACACAAGGCGACATCACATCACGAAAGGTCTTCCATGGCGTCAATGGAGTTGCAGGTAACTGGTGCCAATCACGAGCAGACAAGCCTCCCAACTCATTCCAGGTTGTACTGGGTTCCAGAGAAGCACTCCATCGCTTTCCATCGCGTAAAGCCTTCGGAATGACACGATGGCCTTGCTGTCGCGCACGGTGCCATAGCGCCTTCAACCACCGCAGCTTGCCCACCCAATGCTCTGGATCAATCCGCTTTCCATCCAAAAAATAGGCCGGGCCTGGAACATAGGACCGTAGCACCGACTCCAAGCCCAAACTGGACAACATCTGCTCGACATGAACAGCCTGGTAGGGAAGAAGAAAAGGGGCATTCCCAATGGATAAGCGTCCGCTGTCCCGGTTCTCCAACCTCGCCTGTGCCCGACCCCCAATCTGATCCGACGCTTCAATGATCTCGACCTTGACGCCGCGTGCGGCCAAGTCCAATGCAGCTGCAAGTCCCGAAAGTCCGGCGCCCACAATAATGACCCCATCGTCACGCGACGAGGCGCGGGCACTACTCAACAATCCCGGTGCAAAAGCGCTCGCACCAGCAGCAGAGAGAAAGGCCCGCCTATTCAGCATCAGACTTCATTTAGCGCGCTTCCGCTTGTACCTTGACCCACGAAGTAGCTTCTTCTAAGCCCTGGTTCACCAGAAGCTTCTTGATGAAACCCGGGACCCAGCCCTTGAGGCGAATATCCACCGAATACTCCACCTGGCTCATATTGCTTTGACCCTTGACCGGTGTCACGCGCCAGTAGCCCACGGAATCATCAAGATCGGAATTACGACTGTAATCCAAAGTCCAGGTCAACCACTTTTCAGCCCGATTGACCTTGTGTTCGACGTACCACTCCACGCTAATCCCCATCGCCTTTGTGATGAAGTGAACATAAATCATGTCCTTAGGCGTGGCATAGACTTCGGACTTGACGATTTTATCGATCCAATTTTTGTAGTTGGAATAGTCAACGATGACATCCATCACCTTGTCCGGTGTTGCATTGACACGAAAAATCGCAACGCCACGGCCGCCAGCCTCGCCATCTTGATGCTGTTTCAGGACCGCTTCACCTTTTCGTAGTTTGATCAATTCCGGCCGGGTGAGCGTGGTCGCAGGAGGCTCGGCCTTAATCGGGGAAATGATTCCCGTGTGCTCATGGGCTTTGTTGGCATCAGCCGCAAAAGCCAATGTGGGAAGAAAAGCGAAAATCGCAAAAAGAACTCTCATGACAACTCCATGTCCAAATCCGCACCGTGGACGAAATGCGCGCCGAGTTTATTCCGATTTTCTTCAAGTGAAAAACCAAAGAAACAATTTCCTACATAAAGTCCTGCCGACATCGACCTTTCCGGAACTTGACAGCTTCGCATGCGAACCCCGAAGAGTTCTAGTATGGTTTTCGCAGCGTTCAAACCAACGAAGGCGGGTAATTCCATGGCACTGCGCAAACTTGTTCCGATAATTGCACTCTTCTCACTCACCGGCTGCATGCTCCCAGGAGGCGACGCCGACGGTGATGGCCTGACAAACGGCGAAGAAGAAGAACTGGGCACCGACCCAGAAAAAAGCGACTCTGATGGCGATGGAGCCGATGACAAATGGGAAGTCGACAACGGTTCGGACCCACTCAATACAGATTCTGATGGCGACGGCCTTAGCGACGGCGACGAGGCCGACCTCGGCACAGACCCAACCAACAGTGACAGTGACGGAGACGGTTACCCCGATGCAGTCGAGGTCGAATTAGACAGCGATCCAACAGACCCGTCGAGTGGTGTGTATGAAGGCGGATGGCCCTACAATCCGAACAAAGCCAGCATTGAAGACCCGGGGTTCAATGGCAAAAATAAAATTGGAAAGACCGTCCCAAGATTCGTGGCTCCCGACCAATTTGGCGATGACGTCGAGCTTTGGGACTTCGGTGGCCAAGGCAAGTACACCATCGTCGACATGTCCGCTGTCTGGTGCTACTACTGCGTAGAAATGGCCAAATGGCTAGAATACAACGAAGATAACTACTTCAGCCAAGCCAACTTTCCATACGACACGATCCGCGAAGCCGTGGAAAGCGGAGAGGTACAGTGGGTCACGATTTTGGGTCAAAACAACAGCGGGCAAGCGCCGAAAAAGAAGGTCTCAAAGCAGTGGTATGAGAAATACCCTCACGAGAAAGTCGCCGTCTTGGCGGATACAAGCCAAGAGCTCGTCGCCTGGTGGGGCGTGCAAGGCTGGCCCTCTTTCATCCTTCTCGATGAAAACCTCGAGATCGTGAAGAATGACAGCTATATCGGTGTATTTGACGAAGTCATCGCTCAAATGGCCGACTAGAGTCTTTAGAGACTTCATTGCGGGGCTTGGTTCATACCGAGCCCCGTTTTTTTTCGCCTATTCGTCCGATTCGTCGGTCGGCGAATCCGTCTGTGAGCACGCAGAAATCATCTCCTGCAGCACTTCCGGACCAAAGACCTTCTTCACAACGTCCTGGTAGCGGCCATCCAAAAACTCTTGATGGCTCACGACATTACCCACCATGCCCCCGTCGGGACCACAATTGCTGCCCACCATGACCTGGCTGTCATTGACATCCACGATCGAGACACGCTTTCCAGTATCGACTTCCCATTTCGGCATGAGCCACGTTTATCGCTTCTTGCGACCTAAGACAAGCCCTCGCTTGTACTGTTGGTTTCGAGGTTCATATAAAAATCCCTAAAGCGACCAGTGAATTGGGACGAAGAGAACCAATGAGCCCTGAGCCTAAAGCAACGGGACAAACAAGCAAATCGTTGATGGGGTGTGGTCCAACCGGCAGGACGCCTGGCTGTTACCCAGGAGATTGAAGGTTCGAGTCCTTCCGCCCCAGCCATTTTCCCAAAAAAGCGCATGCCCAGCGTTCCAAGGGAAAGCGGGCGCCATCCGACGGAGGAGTGGCGCCCGTTTCTATTCT
>Ga0163179_10000238_pt1 | contig 39046 bp, 47 predicted proteins | sample AtlANTMetagenome_FD_109643 | JGI IMG/M metagenome (GOLD analysis project Ga0163179, IMG submission 109643) | Marine eukaryotic phytoplankton communities from the Atlantic Ocean - Atlantic ANT 2 Metagenome | ecosystem: Environmental > Aquatic > Marine > Oceanic | place: North Atlantic Ocean... | reverse complement strand
GTCGTTGCTGACGATGATGAACTACATTCTTACCCAAAACCATTGAGTGAGTTGATAGATGAATGTGACGACAAAGGTTATGAGTTCATTACAGGAGCATTTTTAGATAGAATAGGTGAAGGTGGAAGATTTCCAAAGATAGATGATGATAGTGATATTTGGAAGGAGTTTCCGTTAGTAGGAACATTTAGGTATCCAGTTTCTAATGCATGTCCAAATAAAACAGTTGTGATGAAGGGAACAATACAAGTCACTAACGGACAACATTACGCTTGGGTAAACGACCATACGGATACATATGGTGATAATTGGATGAGTGATTTACGATATCCGGTAGGTAAATGTTTTATTCAAGTAAATCATTTTAAATGGGATGTTTCTGTAATGAGTAGGTTGAGAGAAGTTTCTCGTATAAAAAAAAGTTATACTTTCCACGAGGAATATAAAAAAATGTTTGATTACATAATGGATAATATGGGTAGAATTAATATAAATGATCCAAGATTTATGATAGAAAGGTGTGGTAAAAATTATTTTGATTATACACATTGGGATAAGATTAGATCGCAATCAATAGAATATAGAACATGAAATTAGGAATAATACTTCCATATAGCGAAGAACACATAGAAAATTTTATAAATCACTTTGAGGCTACCGTTGAGGGTGATTATAAATTAGTTTTTATGAAACAAAAATCTAATAGACCATTAAATAAAGGTAAGTTGTTTAATATAGGATATTCATTGCACAAAAATATATTTGATTATTTCTGTTTTCATGATATTAATTTAATTCCTATATCAGCAGATTGTAACTACTCATATGAAGAAAAACCAATTTCATTAGTTGGTATGAGAAATAAAATAAAATTTGGTGATCAGGAAACTATACAAAATTTTGAAGATTATACTTTACCATACGATGAATATTTTGGTGGAGTAACTTTGATATCAAAGGAACACTTTCAAAAGATAAATGGATACTCAAATAATTATTGGGGTGTTGGTTACGAAGATTATGATTTATTATTAAGATGTGTAGTAAAGGGTTTACCTGTAAGAAAGGAATTAGAGAAAGAAGTTATAAAAACTTATGGTAAATTTAACGGATATAAATCTTGTATGGTTGTGGATTCCAATAATGCAAAAATAAAAAATGCTACTAACAAAAGTTTTACTATGTCGAGTTGGTTTTATGTTGAGGACGAACCACCACACAGTGCAGATACTAACAATAATAGTTGTGAGTATAGTATATTTATGAGACCGGGATATCATACTGGATTATCATACACTCATGGTGGATTTTTAAAGGCAGTTATATGGAACAGAAAGATTGGTAGTTCAGATAGAAAACCGACAACAATTCAGGTACCACTTAAAACTAAAAAGTGGTATCATGTTGGTATGGTGGTGGATGATAAAAATCAATTATTATACTTGTATGTAGATGGGAAAGAAGTTGGTAAACAAAAATATGAAGGAGAATTGATTCAATATCTTAATAAACCATATTATATAGGAGTGGGAGATACCAATTCAAGTTCGTGGAGAAATTTCTTTAAAGGTCAGATATCAGAAGTTGGTTTGTGGTCTGATGTTTTAGAGAATTACGAGATGGACTTAATTTACAACAAGGGTATAACAAGTAAGGGTGAATTTAGTATTTCAAAAATACCAATAGGATTTTGGGATTTTAAATGTGGATATGATAATATTGCATTTGATATGAGTGGTAATAATAATCATGCTAAATTTCATAATGTTAATTTTAGCAAAAAATCGTTAAAAAACAATACTGAGAGATATTTACCTTATAGAAGAAATGGTGCATATGGTTATTTATCATCAAAAGAAAGTTATATAGAACTCAATAATTTATATAAATCAACAAATAAGGATGTTGTTGCCAATAGAAATACATTTAACAAGAAAGTGGTCAATGAAATGGGCGATACCGATTCCGATGGATTGAGTTCAACGAGATTTAGAATTGTAAAAAGAGAAAATTATCGTGATAAACACGAGATAATTGAAGTTTTAATATAGGAGAAATAGTTATGGCAACTAAAAAAGAAAAAGTAGAAGAACCAAAAGTTCAAGAATCAAAGATAGATATTGATAATACTACTAAGGATGAACTTACTGCAATTGCCGTTAAGTCAATAACAAATATAGAAGAAAAGGTAGAGGCAATGGATTGGAAACTATGGGAAATATACAACATAGTTAAAAATTATGTTGAGAGTAATCCTGTTGGTGCACCTGCAGTTCAACCACCACAACCATCTACCGCGGATATAGCAGCCGAAGTTGCAAAACAACTACAAGGTAATTTACAACCTGAAGAAAAGAAATCCGTAGTCGGTAAACTATTCGGTAAGTAAAATGCCTAAGTTGGCAATCATAGTTCCTTATAGGGATAGAGAAGAACACCTATCTCAATTCGTTCCACACATGGAAAAGTTTTTATCTAAACAAAATATAGATTTTAAACTTTTTATCGTAGAGCAAGGAAATGATTATGCCTTTAATCGTGGATGGTTACTTAATGTTGGGTATGATATAGCTTCACAACAAGAATATGATTATTTTTGTTTTCACGACATAGATATGCTACCCGAAGATGATAACTGTGATTACTCTTGGGTGGATAAACCCACTCATCTTGCATCAAGATTGAGTAAGTTTAATTATCGTTTGGTCTATCCTGAATATTTTAGTGGAGTTACAATATTCAACAAAGAACACTTTGAGTGGATTAATGGATTTTCCAACAAGTATTGGGGTTGGGGATTTGAGGATGATGATTTACTCTATCGTTGTAAAAAAAGAGGAGTACCATTACAAGAAGAATGGGTAGGTAGTTCACAAGACAAGGCACCAAGATTTATAAATACGATGGAATTCAATGGTAAGGATCATCTTGAAATCAAGAATAGTTTTTCTTTGAACAAGGTCGTGAATTCATCATTTAGTGTTGAGACTTGGGTACAACCATCTGATGATTTAGAATTGGATTCTAATAAAGAATATGACGAGTTTCATATATTTACACGACCAGGACATCATGTTGGTATATGTTATACAAGTGGTATGCAATATAAAGGTGGTTTGTGGAATAGTGATAAAGAACAATGTATGGTTGTGTCGGATAGACATTCCAACGAATGGAGTCATATTATATACACAGTAGATTCTACATTAAAAAGATTAAGGATGTTCGTTAATGGTGTGGAAACAAAAGAATCACCAACAGATTTTTTAGGTACGATAAACGACACAAGTAGTGTTCCATATTATATTGGTTGTGCAAATCCAAGAGCTATAGATGGAGATGAGGGATTTTTTAAGGGTTCGATAGCACAGATAACACTCTGGTCTAATTGTTTAGAACCACAAGAGGCTAGTTATCTCTACAATGGTGGATATCCAAGAAATGTTACACAACAAACCGAATATCAAGGTTGGAAGAAGGGTAAAGAAATTTATAAATCAGCAAAAAATGTAGTTGGATATTGGAATTTTGATAATGTGATTGATGGGAAGGTAATTGATAAAAGTGGAAATGATAATCACGCTATAGTAAAAGGCGCAATACAAAAAGAAAAAGAATTAAGAATAGGTGGTACAACTCTCATACCTAATAGACGAGATGGTAAATTTACTTGTTTGGAACACGAAGAAAATGGTTGGGCAAATACTAAGTTCACTCATTGGGAAACAAGAGAAAATCAATTAAGATTTTTCAATAAAGTAAGACGAGGATTAACGGATTCACAAAAAGATGGTTTGAATACATTACAATACACTATATTGAATCAAGAAGAATTTTTAGATAAACACGAATTTATATCGGTAACATGAGTAAAAAATTAGCAATATGTGTCCCACATTATAAAAGGGAAGAGCATCTCAAAAACTTCGTTCCACATATGGATGAGTTTTTCAAAAATAAGGATATCGAGTATAAGATATTTGTGGCTAACCAAGTCTATCCTGATTCCGTAAGTGGTTTCAATCGTGGTATATCCAAGAATGTAGCATTTGATGTTGCACAAAAAGAAGGATTTGACTATTTCTGTTTTCACGATATCGATATGTTACCCGAAGATGATACTTGTGATTATTCGTATCCTAATAATGTTGAACATTTAGCTGTTCATGTGAAACAATTTGATTATGGATTGAAGTACCAAGAGTATTTTGGTGGTTGTATATTATTCACTAAAGAACATTACGAACAAATAAATGGATACTCAAATGGTTATTGGAATTGGGGTATGGAAGATGATGATATTTTATATAGAGTTAAACAGAAAGGCCTGGCCAATAGTACATTTATGAATTACAGTGGTGATGTTGATAGAAATTTCATACGACTTGATGGGTTAGGTGATTATATTAAAGTAAATCCAAATGATTCTATAAGAGAAATTACAAGTGAAAATTTTACAATGTCGGTAATGTTAAGAGCCGAAGATAGATTTGATATACCAAAGTATTTGATAGGTGATGTAAAGAATAGAGAATTTATTCATCAGTATATTTTTGGACGACCAAGTTTTCAAATGGGATTAGGTTGGGATAATTCAGATGCATATTCATTCGGATTATTTAATGCAAAAAATAAACATTCTTATATGTGGATAAAAAGACCACCTGATGTTTGGACACATTTAATGGTGACTGTAAATACTGATAAGAATGAAATGAGATTTTACCTTAATGGTAAGGAATCAGATTCAAGATTTGGACATGGTTCTCAATCACCCTTACCATTCGAAAGTCCGTTAAAAAAGTATGGGGGTAATCCATTTTACATAGGTGTTGGTGACTCAAATAAAGATAATACTTTTTTTGCAGGAGATATTGCACAAGTTTGTTTGTTTGATAGAGTGTTTGATGGTGATGATATCAAGAAGTATTACACCACAGATTATCCTGAACCTGAAAATTCCAAGCTATATTATGATTTTTCTAAGGTAAAAAATGATATAGTTTTTGATTTGAGTGGTAATGGTAATCACGGAATATTAAATGGATGTAGGGTTGAATCAGAATTAGTTGGTAAAATACCTAACACGACATTACCACACAGAAACAGGCCAGGTAGATTTTTCTCACAAGACCATAAAAGAAACGATATGGTTGGTGGAAAATGGGTACATCAAAAAGACACGAGTATAAATGAAAAAAGGTTTGTAGAGGAAGTTCAGGGTGGAATTATAAACACGGATGAAGATGGATTAACAAATTTAAATTATAGTGTGGTCAAAAGAGAAAAATTATTTGGAACAGAGCACGAAATAATAGATTTTAAATGTGAATGTGGCATACCAAGTCATGTAGATTTTTAAGGAGTTAAAATGTCAAAGGAAAAATCGTTAGAAGAAAGACAGGTTGTAGCACTTGAGAAAATAGCAACTATACTTGATTCATTAACAATATGGTTCGAAGATGTGGACAAAAAAGAATGGAGTGAAAGGATTCAATGGTATTTTTCAGAATTTCATAAAAAGTACATAGAAGAAAAATAGTGGCAAAAGTTGATCATATAATGGAAGATAATCCATTTTACACCGAAGGTAAGACTAAATTAGATTCGGTTGGTAAAGGTTTTTGCCTTGCAAAATGGACACAAGTTACGATACAGTTGCAAACAGGTCACAATCATAGCTGTCACCACCCAAGAACACACAAAATACCATTAGAAGAATTGAAAAGAAATCCTTCGGCTCTTCACAATACCCAATTCAAAAAAAGAAAAAGACTTGAAATGTTGAGTGGCGAAAGACCAGAAGAATGTGACTATTGTTGGAATGTTGAAGATAACTCAGATAGGTTTTCTGATAGAGTTTTAAAATCGTGTTCGAGCTGGTCATTACCTTACTACGATGAAATAAAAGATTTGTATTGGAGAGAGAATTATAATCCAAAGTATGTAGAGGTTGCATTTTCAAATGCTTGTAATTTTAAATGTAGTTATTGTGGCCCGCCTTATTCCTCAACCTGGATGGAAGAGGTAGAAAAATTTGGTGGATACGATACAACAGATAGATTTAATTCAAAGGATATATTGGTAAAAGAGGATAAAATACCCATACCTCATAGAGATTATAATCCATATGTAGAGGCTTTTTGGGAATGGTGGCCAGATTTGTATAGAGATTTAGATACTTTTAGAATTACTGGTGGAGAACCACTTTTATCCAAAGATACTTGGGGTGTATTAGATTTTATAATAAAAGAAAAGAATCCAAATAAAAATTTAAATCTTGCAATTAATAGTAATCTTGGAGTTCCAAATAAACTTATTGATAGATTTATAGACAAAATTAAAAAAATAGAAGATGAAGATAGAGTTAAAGAGTTTATAATATTCACTTCAATTGATACTTGGGGAGAACAGGCGGAATATATAAGAAATGGATTAGAATTTAATAGGTTTTGGGATAATTGTCATAAAATATTAGATAAGTGTTCGAGAGTAAATTTAACCGTAATGTCTACTTATAATGCTTTATCAGTTCCAAATTATAAAAAATTGATAGGTGGGATATATGATTTAAAAAAATCTTATGGTTCATCAGATAGATATTGGAAATCTGCTGTGTTTTTAGATTCGAGTTACTTACGATATCCAACTCATCAAGCAGTTCAAATTCTACCAAAGAAATGGAATAGTGTTATATTTGAACAGGCACAATACGCTGATTATCTTGGTATACCTTTATTTGAAAATAAATTTATTGGTTATTCCGATATCGAAGTTCAAAAGATAAAAAGAATATGGGATTGGAAAATATCAAATTGGCCTGATAAAGAAAAACATATAAAAGAGCACCGATATAACTTTATAAAATTTTTCGATGAACACGATAGAAGAAGAGGGACTAATTTTGTAAAAGTTTTTCCTGAATTAGAAGAATTTTATAATATGTGTAAGGAAATTTCACTATGAGTTTAGTTGTCAATAAAGAAAATATATATTTTTTACCACCAACTAACAAAAACGGATTAAGTACTGCTGTTCCAACTTTTATGGACGATGATAATAAGAGTTTTGAATTTATCGTTGCTGGTGTTATAGATTTGGATAAATATCAAAGAGATACTAATTATGGCGTAATAATGTTAAATGGTAAGCATTTAGGTATATCAGTTGCTGATGATTATATTGTGGGTACATTTTGGACTGAAAAAGGAGTTCAACAAATATTCTGTAAAACTGATATTGGAAAAGAATTTACAGCACACCTTAAATGTGATATAGAAAATAATATCATATATTTGAATGAGAATTCTGTAAAGATAAATGGACAATTGTTAGATGATTATAAATATTCTTATCTATGGGTTGGTTGTGCATCTGCAATTAATGATGAAAGTGAATGGAATTGTTATGGTGTTTTAAATTATATTGAGATTATTAAGGATAATAAAACAATCTTCAAATCTAACTTAAAGGAAAAAACAGAGTTCAAAGTTTTTGATGAAAGCGAAAATGGTAATCACTTGTTAAAATATAGTAAGGAATGGTTTGATTAATGAAATATGTCATAGATATAGATGGAACTATTTGTAAGGAAGAAGGGGATGTAATTGGTAGAGAACCTTACAAAAATAGGATTTTACAAATTAATAAATTATATGATGAAGGTCATACGATTGTTTATTTGACTGCCCGTGGAATCAAAAGTGGTAGAGGAGAAACATACTATCGTGTAATTACAGAAGAACAATTAAAATTATGGGGATGTAAATACCATCAATTGTCTTTCAAAAATCATGATGCAGATGTTTTTATTGATGACAAATCTATAAATTCTGAGGATTTTTTTGATGGATTTTAATATAGAAACAGAAGAGTTAAAGAGGTCGTTAATAAAAGGATGTACATCTGATTTAGATGTAAGTGAAAATTTTGTAGTTGAAACTTATGATAGATTCTTTTTTCGTTTAGAAGAATTATCTGATGTTCAACAACACCCCACAAAGTTTTGGAAAATATATGATGTTGGTACAACGCACGAAATAAGTGGTAGACTTAATTTAATGTGGATGACCGATGATGGAAGGGCTATTTCTACACGAGAGGCTTCTCATTTCACAATTTTAAATTGGGCAATGTATAATTATGTACATAACAAATCTGAAAAACAAAAAAAATATATTTTTGATTATTTTTGGAATCCATTTGAACTTAAAAATCACAATGTTGATGATCCAGTAATTTTAGAAAGGAATCAAAATTACGAAAAAAATAACAATTTACATTTATCAAAGTTAATGGAAAAATTTATGAAAGAAATAAATCTTGTAAGACTATCAGGTCCATATAGAGATAAAACTTTTGGTGGAAGTGGGTATGGTCATGTAAATAAATTATTAGAAACTCCACATTTTAGTATAGAGTCATTCAACACCTTGACTGATAGACAAGTAAAACTTTTAAAATATATTATTAACCATTTTAATTTAAATAATGTAGATATACATGGTGATTTTAATAAAATTCGTCCAAGTGAAGTTCAAGTAAATGATTATTCAAAAGAACAAATAGTATCTACGCAATTAAATCAACGATGAAAAAAATAATTTTATGTGGGGGTGATAGCTGGACATCAGGTGATATAATTGATCCTAAATTACAATCAATTGGAGTTACTTATGTGAATCATTCTGATAATGATGAATATAGGTTGCCTAAGGTTTGGCCACACAAGTTAGGAAAGTTATTAAATGTAGATGTAAAAAATTGTGCAGCAGCTGGTTGTTCCAACGATACAATTGTTAGAGATGTAATGGAACACACTTTAAATTTATTAAAAAAATATAAAAGTGAGGATATTTTTGTAATAGTTGGGTGGACATCACCGGAAAGAAAAGACTTTTATTACGAATATGAAAATGAAAGTTTTTGGGAAACAATGAGACCTGATATGTTTTTGGATAAAGAACAACATGGAAGTATAAATAAAAAATTAAGAAATTTTTATGAGTCATATTTTTTATATTTTTGGAATGAAAAAGAATACATAAGTAGGTATGTAAATCAAAATATTTACTTATATAGTTTTTTATCACATCACAAAATCAACCATTTATTTTTCGATGCGTTTTATACTAAAAAAAATAAAAATAATGTTGTGGGACTTCACCATAGATATGAAGTTCAAGATGATATACAACTTGATGAACCTAATACTGCAAAATATTTTTATGAGTTAAGACAAAAAAAGTTCAAAAATATTTCATTTAAAAATTTCCTTTTGAATCAATCTCCACATCGAGATAGATACAGAAAAGATTTGTGGAGTGATATTGATCCTCATCCAAGTGAGTTAGGACATAAATTATGGGCAGAAGAATTATATAAGGATTTAAAATGATTAAGATTTTTTATGATAGGATAATTGATGGAGAGCGTGTACCAAATGGTATACCTGAAGAATGGGTTAAATTTTATTCACCACAATTCAATCCAGTAGAGTTTAGAAAAGAAGTAGGTTTTGATGCTGCGGTATATCCAAGTGATTTATATCAACACAATGGAGCGGAATTGAAATTAGTTAGTGAAATAAAAAATAATGAACAAACTGATTGTCTTGGGATATATCCAATTGAAGGATTTGCATCACCGGATAGGTCTATTGGAAACGATCCTTTTTGGAATAAAAAGTATAAAAGTGCCTTTGATTATATGAGTGATGAGGCAAAAAAATATTTAAAAAACAACACTTTAAGACTTTACTATGGATTTTTACAAGAAGCCTTTATAAAAGACTCTGAGTTAAAAAAATTACACTATCAACTCAAAACATACGGTATCAAAAATGCAATAGTAGCAGTAAATGATTATCTTGCACCACAACGATATGATAATTGGATTAGTAAAAATAACAAGACAAAGAGATTTAATGTAATAGTATTTTCACACTCTTTATTTGAAAAATCACACGAGATATACTGCATATTAAATAATTTGGATACTGGTATATTTGATTTGAGTAAACCATATGAAAAACATAAACATTCTGCAATGTCGGTAGATGATTTTGAATCAACAATAAACATTAAAAGAAAAAGTAATCTTTTATGTTTAAATAGAAGAATGAGACCGCATAGATTAGCAACTTTGTGTATTTTAAATAGAAATAATCTGATTGATAATAATGATATAAGTTTTCAATTTACTTTTGATGATTGTCCTTATTATGTATCAGACCACAATCATAAAATTTTTGATGAAGTTAAGAGGGATTACTACGAAAAAGATTTCCACGAATTAAAGAAAAAGAAATTCAAATATGTAGATTATCCGATAGCAATGGATGCAAAAGATGGTATACATCACGGATACGGATGGGAAAATTGTAAACCGTACTTGAACACTTATTTGAGTATTGTTACGGAAACAGATTTTACGAATCCAACTGGGTATGTATCTGAAAAGACTTGGAAACCAATTTCATTTTTCCACCCATTTATTTTAGTAGGCAACTCAAAATCATTAAATTTTATTAAGACATTTGGATTTAAAACTTTTAGTCCATTTATTGATGAATCATATGATTTGGAAACCGATAATATAAAAAGGTTTGATATGATAGAAAGGGAAATAATTCGTATTGGTAAAATGTCTATTGATGAAATTCATGAATGGTATTGGAGTATGAAAGATATTTTAATTTATAATTATGAGTTATTCTTAGAATATGCCGTTCACCATTCAGAGTATAATTTGGAGTTTCTAAATATTTTAACATCTCAAAAATCAGATATTGTTTTTTTACCGAAGTTTAGAAAATAATTATAATTATATAAAAGGAGTTATATGAAAATTTTAATTACAGGTGGTGCTGGTTATTTAGGTTGTGTGATTACAAGAAATTTAATCAAAAACCACAATATCGTTGTTTACGATAATTTAATGTATAATCAAACACCATTGATTGATTTATGTGGAAATAAAAACTTTAAGTTTATACATGCTGATGTTCGTAATGAAAAATTATTAGAGTCGGAAGTAAAAAAAAGTGATGTTGTTATTCCGTTAGCAGCATTAGTAGGATTTCCTGCATGTGAAAACGATAAAAATTTAGCAACAGATGTAAATTATAAACACATTGTAAATATAGTAAACATATTATCGGATAACCAACAATTACTTTTCCCCAATACAAATAGCGGGTATGGAAGTAGAATAAATGGTGAGGTAACAGAAGAAAATAAATTAACTCCGATAAGTCATTATGGTGTTACTAAATGTGATGCCGAAGATTATATCAAGTTAAATAGTAATGGAATAATATTTAGATTGGCAACGGTATTTGGAGTATCGAGTAGAATGAGGTTAGACTTATTAGTAAATGAATTTGTCTATAAGTTATTGACCGATAAATATATAACACTATTTGAACACGAATTTGTTAGAAATTTTATTCATATTCAAGATGTTAGTTCTGTGTTTAATTTTATGATAGGTAATTACGATACCTATAAAAATGAAATATTCAATGTTGGACTATCCGATACAAATATAAATAAACAACAATTAGTAGAACGAATTCAAAAACAAATACCCAATACATCTATAACTCACTCGGATTATTTTGAAGATCCAGACAAACGAAACTATATTGTAAGTAATAAGAAAATAGAATCAACTGGTTGGAAACCAAGCTATAGTTTAGATTTTGGTATAAATGAATTAATCGAGGCCTATAAAATGATTGTACCACAGGAAAGTTCCCATTATAGAAATGCCTTTCCATTAAGTTACGGAGTATCGACATGACATTTAATGTAAAAATAAGAGAATCAGAAGTTTTTCCCGAAGTTAAAATAATTGAACCGGATGCTTGGTTTGATTATCGTGGAGAGATGTGGTCAACTTGGGAAAATACATGGAATGTTCTTCCTGATGGTATGGAATGGACGATATCAAAGTTTACTCGTTCAAGAAAGCATGTTCTTCGAGGGTTACACGGAGATTCTGTGACTTGGAAATATGTGCATTCTATTCACGGAGAAATATTTCAAGTAGTTGTTGATAACAGGCCTGATTCACCGACATACTTAGACCACGAAACTTTTATATTGTCTGATAGAAATCATGTAGGTGTATTGATACCTGCAGGATTTGTAAATGGGCATTTATGTCTATCGGATGAATGTGTGTTTCATTATATGCAATCTTATCCAAAAGATTATGTAGATTGGTTTGACCAAGATGTAATAAAATGGAATGATGAGAGACTTGATATTGTTTGGCCAATTGATAAACCAATATTGAGTTGGAGAGATAAGTGAGATATATCAATATAGTCAAAAAGATACTGGATAATTATTACTTCACCACCTATCCAAAAAAGTTCGATAGAGATGGTGATTTGATTGCAGGTCAAAATCCTTTTATGTCTACTATTTTTAATCATCAATCGTATCGGATAACAGGTGATAGAGATGTATTTCATGATAAAAAAATAGTTGATTTTTTATCTGAATATGGTGTTGATGTTGATGTAAGGTTAGAAACAGCTTTAAATTCAAATAAAAGGGTTGTGATTGGATTTGACTTACATCCCATACCTGCCTTTGAAAATCCATTTGAAACAACAAAAACTTATTTTATAGATAAATTATTTAATGATAGTGAAATACTGCAAAAAATGAGAGAAGGTAAAGTCATTCTATTTCTCTATCAAGGATGGGAAGCAGAAAATTTTCGAGAATCAACATTCCCAAAGGATAAATATAAAGGATATTACGACTTATTCGATACAATTTTAGAGGAATATAATATACCAGAATCATCAATAGTAATTCTATGCAGTAATCTTCTTGGTAAAAATTATGAGGATAAATATAGAACAAAAGTAATTCACGATAGTGCACTTGAACTACATTCGTTTTTTCCATTTTTAAAAAATGGCGGTTCATTTACTAAATTCAACAAATACTCATTAAACTATCCAATAGAAGAATATATAAAAAATATCAAAAAAAGTAAATATGATTTATTACGGATAAGTAGAACATATCATCCGACACGAGATTGGATGTTATATATTATTCACAAGTTAAAATATTTTGAAAGGTCAATTATAGAGCAGAAATATTTTAGACACGAGAATATTATATACGATGGTGCCTTTTGTGCTTCTGGTAAGGATGAGGTAGAAAAGGATAATTCTCTACTTCCCATATCAAAAGTATTCAAGGCACATTATGATGAAAACAATATACCACATGGAACACAAGAAAACTTAATAATTAAAAAACAAGATAAAAAAATATTTGATAAAATAAAAAATGACTTACCATATGTTGCAAGCAAATTTGAAAAAAATAGAGTGTACAAAAGTAAGGATATTCATTCCAATAGGGCAATACCACACGATGTTTACAGAAATAGTATTTTTTCTTGGGTGTCTGTTTCGTTACCTGATCACAAAAACATGGTTTTCTTAAATCAATCTACTTTTAATCCTGTTTTAAATTATCATCCAATTTTATGGTTTGGTCATAAACACACAATCAAGTATTTCAAAGAATCTGGATACAAATCATACGATTGGTTGTTTGATGAAAGTTCAGATAATATCGATGAAGAAAAAGTTGGTTTTGGTGTCAATACTTGGAAAAGGATGGTACATAATTTGAGAGAAATACATAAAGTTATGAATTATGATAGAGATAAACTTGTGAGTATCATAGAAAATAATAAGAACGATTTAAATTATAATAGAGAATTACTATTTAAATGTAAAAGTATCGAGAGAATTATAACAAAATTTTATGATATAGTAGAGGATGGAAATGAAAAATAATTACAAACATATTGTTGTTAATGGGTGTAGTTTTACAGATTCCATTCACAGAACCAATTTCCCATTGGTAGAAAGATATAATGCAAAATTTTACAATATTTCAAAACAAGGTGGTTCTTTACAAAGAATAGTAAGAACAACATTGGATTGGATAAGTAAAAATTCAAAAAAAATAAATGACACTTTATTTGTTTTAGGAATCACATCAATAGAACGATTTGAATTATTTAATAATAAAAGTAATAGTTGGACACCAATGAATCATTTTTATGGTGAAATAAAAAAAGGATGGGTAAGACAAAATGATGATAAATCAAAAAATCAAAATTCTACATTAATTGGTTGGAGTGTAAAAGAAAGAAGCAACTATTTTTACAACTTTTACAATGACAACGCAATATTTTATTCTGCCATTAAAGATATAATTACATTACAAACATTATTTAAATTAAATAACATTGATTATGTTATGTTTGATTCTCTCGAACCACTTGACTCATACTGGAAAAGGTGGTGTGATGATAAACAAGATAAATTTGGTTATAAAAAAATATATGATAACTTTGTAGATAAAAATTATTGGTTTAAGCACAAAAAATATGAATCAATGCTAGAATTTACAAAAAATAATTTTGAGATGAGAGTAAATAAAGTCGATTTTCATCCAAACAGCAAGGCACATACATATTGGGGAGAAAAATTAATTAAATTTATAGAGGAGAAAAATGAGGCAACAATTTAACATAGTGATTCCAATGGCAGGTAGAGGCTCTCGGTTTACAGAAAACGGCTATACGGATTCGAAACCATTTATAGATGTGAATGGAAAACCTATGATACAAAAGGTCATTGAAAATCTTAACATCGAATTTGATAGTAATTTTGAATTTGTAATAATTTGTCTGAGAGAAGATTATGAAAAATATGATTTTAGTATTTTTGATGATATTATTGGACACGAAGAATGGGAAGTTATATGTTTAAAAGATGTAACGGAAGGTGCAGCACAAACAATGTTAATGGCAGAACAATACATCAATAATGATGTACCAATGTTAAGTTTTAATACCGACCAAATGATAGATTATAATGTATCAATATGGAATACATTTTCACAATACGATGGTGGAATTCCTTGTTTTTGGGGAGATAGTACAGATTGGAGTTATGCAAAATGTGGAGATGATGGATTTGTTACCGAGGTGGCAGAAAAGAAAGTTATATCAAATGATGCAACAGCAGGATATTATTATTGGAGTAAAGGTAGAGATTTTGTAAAATATGCTAAACAAATGATTGAGGAAAATAGTAGAACCAATGGTGAGTTTTATGTAGCACCAGTTTACAATTGGGCCATTAGAGATGGTAAAAAAATAGCAATATCACAGGTGGATAAAGTATATGAATTAGGAACACCTAAATATTTAGAAAGGTACTTAAATGACACTAAGTCCAATACATCTTAGAAATATTCCACCACCACCTGAAACATTTAACCATCCTGAATTTTTAGAACTTTTTTGTAAATGGTTGAAACCAGAAAGGTATTTAGAACTTGGTGTACGGAGTGGGCATTGTTTTAGAAAAGTTGCTCCTCTGTGTAAAGAAGCAATAGGTGTAGATCTCATACCGTGGAGTGAGATACCTGAATACTTACGAAATGTATTTATACCAAATAATATAAATTATATAAATATGAGTACAGATGAATATTTTGAACAGTTATCTGATGATATGATGTTTGATGCAGTTTTTATTGACGCTGACCATTCACATGAACAATCATTAAAGGATTTTTTAAATGTAAAAGATAGGATAATTGAAGATGGGTTTGTATTTTTTCACGATACATATCCATATGATGAATCTTATATAAACCCACATTTTTCAGATACTGTTTACTTGACTGCACTTTATATTAAAAAAAATTTTGGAAGCGAGTTTGAACAGGTAACATTACCGTTCAATCCTGGATTTACCATATGTAAAAAAATAAATATTAACAAACAATTAATATATAAATGAGTAGAAAGTATGAAGAGGTAATTATATTTGCACCTCTTGGTTCATATTGGTATTGTTTTCCATTTATAGAAGCTACAAAAAATGCCTTTGAGGAGATGGGTTACGAAGTTAGTTTTTTAGATACAGTTGATTATAAATTTAAAACTGATAAAAAAATTTTATTAATTATAATTGCAAATCCTGAGGATAAAAATACTCGTGAAATAGGAAAAATAAATAATTTTGAAAATATAACAACCGTAGTGTATGAAACAGAGGCAAGAAAAATAGAAGATGAATTTGAAGTGATTAAAAAATATGAAGTATATAATTTAGATTTTATATGGACATACACTCATTTGAATTTAGATACCATACAAGATAAAATAAATGTACCGGTAATTTATTTTCCACCTGGCTATTCTAAGATTTACGATTATAGATATCATGAATTATATAGAACTGAATACAAGCCAGAACCAATAACCTTTCTACATAACAACTATGAAAATAGGGCAAAAATATTGAAAAGATACATACCAAGTATAAAAAATATTAATAATTGTTTTACATTTGATGATTATGCATACAACATTACAAAATATCCAATTTTGATTAATTTACATCAGGAGCCTGCACCTGGTAAAATTAAAAAACAAAAAAATCGTAAAGGTTTGGAAACCTTGCGTCTTGCACCTTTTTTATCATCGGGTATTTATGTAATCTCCGACCACAGTTATAAAAAGGATGAAGAAGTGTACAAAGATTTAGTGACATTTATGGATATTTATGAAATGAAAAATCATATTGAGTATCTTTTACAGAATAATCAGGAAATGAAACAAAAGATTGAACTCAGAACCAAAATATTCAAGGATAATTTTAAATTAAAAACCATGTTAGAAAATGTGTTACACACGATGAGTCTATACGAATGAAAAATAAAAAGAAAATAGCATTATGTTTTTATGGACAAACAAGAACATTTCGTTTTATAGATAATTTGTATCGAAATCTTAATAATAAATCAGAGGATTTTGAATTTTATTTTTTTATCTCGACTTGGGATGATTTCGAAAATAAGAGTAGTTTTGATTTTTTTACAAAAAAAGAATTTATAGCTGTTAAAAAATATAAATTTATTAAAAAAGTAGGAACGAATACTCATCACAATCCAGAAAGAGCATCATATTTGATTTCAAGGGTGAATATGTTGAAGTTAAATTACGAACTCGACAATGATTTTGTTTTCGACTATGTGTGGTTGACAATAAGTAATTTTGATATTACCAAAGATTTAAATATGTTTTTGGATAATTTAAAAAAAATAACCAAAAATCCTACCAAGTATCAATTTGATATATATGGTGGAATTGGTGTTGATGAATCTGAGTTACACTCAGTCCTATCACCTGATTATATTTTTACAGGCACTTCTTTGGCATTTGATATGTATTCTCTTGGGTGGAAAAAGTATTATAAACTGAGTGATATTTGGAAAGAACATTATGCAGGATTACATAATTATCATGCATATATATTGAAAAATAGTAATTTGGATTTTTATGTTCGTCCAGGTTTGGATAATTCTATATTACTTTTTGATAAAAATAATGGAAGAGAAGTATGAAACCAATAACATATGCATATTTAGAAACAACAAACTATTGTAATTTAGATTGTAGTTTTTGTAATCGAGTTGATGTGATTGGCCCATTAAAACACATGAGTTTAGAAGATTGGGATAAATTACTTGATGGTATAAAACATCATCCAATCAAAGAGGCAAAACTTATGGGAATGGGAGAGCCGTTGTTACATCCACAATTCGATGAAGTGTGTAGGATGTTCAAAGAAACATTTCCAAAAGCAAAACTAATTGTGGCAACTAATTGTCAGTACAATATCAAAGAGGGTTCAGAGTTTAGAAGAAAGTTTCAAGAGTGTTTGAAGTATATTGATTTACTTTACTTTTCAATTGATGGTTGGGGTGAGAGTTACGAAAGGGATAGGTCACCGGCTAAATGGAGTAAGTTACTTACATTTTTAGAAGATTTTAAAACAATCAATCGTTACGATTGTGATTGTACGGTCAATTATGTTGTTAACGCATACAATGTTGGTGATATAGAAAAAGTAGATAAATTAAGAACGGATAATAACTTAGGTATGTTGAGATTAAACATAGCACAGATTTGGGATGAAGAAACAAAAATGAGTGATGATTTAGCCACATCAGGATACACGATGAAACAATTAAATTATCTTAGAGATACTTGGAGTGATAACATTATGGGTAAATCCAAATGGGATTTTTCAGATTGTTTCTGGGTTCAAAATGGGTTGTATACTACGGTTGAGGGTGATGTTAAGATGTGTTGTTTGAATACTGGTGCTAAACCATCTGGTAATTTGTTCGAAAACTCAATAGATGATATAAGACTTTCGGAGGATTACCAAAAGGTGAAAAAAGGTTGTGAAACTAATAATCCTACTTCACATTGTAAAAATTGTTCGTATAAAGAATTAGTCCCTATTTTAACACACTTGAACAATGTATAAAAAAAATTATAAAAATGTTGTATCTATCGGATGTAGTTTTTCAGTTGCAATGCGAGAATATTCGAATGTTGATAAGTCATATGGGGATTATGTTGCAAAGTATTTTGGTGCAAAATCTATTAACTTATCAAAAAGTGGTACTTCTAATTATAGAATATACAGAAAATTATACGAGTGGTGTCTACAAAACAAAAATGAAATACAAGATACCTTGTTCATAGCTGGACTAACACAAGAATTTAGATTAGAGTATTGGTATGATAAATTAAAAAAATGGTTTAGAATTAATGTTAGAGCACTTATAGAAAAAGAAGATTTAAAGTGTGATTATCTCGGTGATATTGGAATAGGTAAGAAAATTGATTGGGAGTATAAAGAAAGGATAAAGTTCTTCGATAATTTTTTATCAAATGAAATGTATTTAAAATTGACTCAGATGCAAATGTTAATTGGTTTACAAAGTTTTCTAAAAAGTAATGGTGGGGATTTTCTTTTCTTTGATTCCATAAGTCATTTTAGTGATAAAACAGACAAAATAAATTACGATTACTTTGATTTATTTGTGGATAAGAAATATTTTTATATTGATGAAAATAATTTTAATTTTGATTTATGGATAAGGAGTAAAAAATTATATTGTAAGGATGAATGGCATCCTAATCAACAGGCTCACTATCTGTGGTCGAAAAAACTTATTAATTTTATAAATACATGAAAGTAGAAATGATATTAATATCACATAGGGGAAATATAAATGGCTCGATACCCGAAAGAGAAAATGAGCCATTGTACATAATTGAGGCTCTCGAAAGAGGTTTTGATGTTGAGGTTGATGTTTGGTGGAAGGATGATGGGTTCTGGTTAGGACACGATGAACCACAGTACCAAGTTAAGGAAGAGTTCTTACAAAATATTAAATTGTGGTGTCATGCAAAAAATATAGAGGCACTTGACAAAATGTTAAATAATAAAAACATACATTGTTTTTTTCATCAAGACGATGATGTGACTTTGACGAGTAGAGGTTATATTTGGACATCTCCGGGTAAAAAACTTACAAGTAAATCTATTGCAGTGTTACCAAAAAAGAAACCTAATAAAAAAATTGCTGGATTGTGTAGTGATTTTTTTGATGAATAATTTATATGTATATATTTATATATGAAAATGAGGTTATAAATGAATAATAATCATATTAAATGTAATCATAAATCAGAAAGTTGGTGGAACTCGTATGACGATTGTCATTGTTATCCCGCACACTTTAAAACTCAATATCCTTTTCAGATAAAATCATATACGGATGTACCTGGTTGGATAAATGATGCTGAATTTATATATGAAGATATGGTTAATCGTGCAAAAGATAATGCACATTTCGTAGAGATTGGGGTATTGTTTGGTCAATCCACAACAAGAATGGCAGAACTTATTAAAAAGTCAAATAAAAAAATAAAATTCGATGCGATAGATTTATTTTGGATGATTCCGATGACTATCAAGGCATATAAAGATTGTGGACACCCTTATCAATTTGCTGAATACTATAACAGGTTCGAAGAATTTGTAATATCACCAATTGACATATGTAAACATCCACTCCGAGATTTACAATTAACAGACTTTGTTAATTTTATAACTTGTGATGAAATTTATTCACATAGACTTTATGATGATGACTCCCTTGACTTTGTGTGGATTGATGGTGATCACGGTCCTGATATAGTTTACAATCATCTTAAAAATTATTGGCCTAAAATGAAAAATAATGGCGTGATTGGTGGTGATGACATTCACTATGAACCTGTATTACATGATGTCAAAAAGTTTAGTGAGGAAAGGAAATTAGATGTTACATACACAAACAACGGATTTACTATAACAAAATTATGATAAAAAATTTAGAACAATATAAAAAGATAAGAGATGTAAATGTGTCGAAATCAGATTTGATTGATTTCGAAAGTGATATTATTAAGCACTGGGAAGGTGGTGATATAAAAGCACCAATACACCTATCAGATGGAAATGAAAAACAATTAATCGAAATATTTTCTCGTATAAGTTACCACGACCATATTTTTTCAACTTGGCGTTCTCATTACCATGCACTATGTCATGGTATATCTAAACAATGGTTAAAAAATGAAATTTTAGAAGGAAGGTCAATTACCGTATGTAATTTAGATCATAACTTTTATTCTTCTGCAATAGTGACGGGCATCATACCTTTGGCACTTGGAACATCAATAGGGTTAAAACGACAAAATTCATCTCAAAAAGTATGGTGTTTTTTAGGAGATATGGCCTTTGAAACTGGAATTTTTTATGAATGTCACAAGTACGCAAGAAATTTCGACCTACCACTATATTTTGTCGTTGAGGACAATGGGGTTTCAACACAAACACCAACAAAAGCAACTTGGAATAAAACAAGGGATATACCAGATGATGTTATACATTACGAATACAAATCTAAATATCCACACTACGGAACGGGAAAATGGGTAATCTTTTAAACATAATCAATAGTGATAAAGATTTTTATTCAAAATTCCAAGATTATTATATGCAATGTTCGATTGGTACATTTTGGAGTAGTGAGTTAGGTCCCTACTTTAAATTAAAACTTTGGGATTTGGATAATCTGAATGAAGATAAATCATACATTTATTTAATTGAATGTAGAAGTATCGAGGCCGTATACGGTAGTTTTTCTCGTATACCAAATAAGATAATCGATATGGTAAATGAGAATAAGTGTAAAGTGGTGATAAGTTATGAGGCAGAAGGTGACTTGGATGTTGATTGGTTTAATAAATGGTATACTAATACTTTAAGAATGTTTGAAAATCAAGTTAAATATAGTAACTTTTATATTTTACATTGTGAGATGAATTGTGAAATAAAAAATAAAACACCAATAAAATGGGTATCATCTAATCATCATTTTGATGCAATATCATATGAATTACATATTTTAAAAAAAGATAACAATTTTCGTGAATTGGAAGGATTTGATTATGATTTTAAACTACATGATGTAGAAGATATCGATTTAAGCAAGAAAACTAAATTTTTCTCTTCATATTTAAGAAATTGCAATAGAGAACATAGAAGAGCTCTTGGAGCGTACTTTCAATATAATGATTTGTGGAAGGATAACAATCTCAGTTTTTTAAAGGTTTCGTGGGATGATACGATACCAAAATCGATTTTACCGAGAAAATATTGGAATAGTATTTCTGAATTAGATAATTTACCACCATTTGAAATTGATACTTTTTCTCAATCTAATATATCAGGATTCAATACAACACTATCATCAAAATGGGAACATTACCAAGAAACTTTTTTGAGCGTAGTCTCTGAGACAATTTTTAATGGTGAGGGAGAGTGTATCTTTTTTAGTGAAAAAATATGCAAACCATTGTACAACTTGCATCCTTTTATATTAATGAGTACACCCTATTCTTTAAAAAAATTAAAAGAGTTTGGTTTTAAAACTTTTCATCCTTTTATAGATGAGAGTTACGATGTAGAAGAAAATCCATTAAATCGTATGAAATTAATATTTCAAGAGTTAGATAAGATACAAAATAAAACACACGATGAATTAAAAAAATGGTGGTCTGAAATAATACCTACATTGAAACATAATCAGAACAATTTTTTTAAAATGGGAAATGTAAAAACAAAAAAAATGAAATTATTGGAGAGTTTTTGTGAATAAAAAAGTATTAATAACTGGTGCTTCGGGCATGGTTGGACATTACCTTGTCGAAAAATGTATTAAAAGAGGTTATGATGTAAGGGCTACCGACATAAAATATAATGATATTACGGAAAAAATATTTACATCATATGATAAAAACAATTTTGAATTTATTCAAACTGATTTAAGAGAGTTTAAGAATTGTAAAATGGTCGTCAAGGATATTGATATAGTCTTTCATGTTGCAGGTATAAAGGGTTCACCAAAAAGAGCAGTAGAGCAACCTAATGATTACTTTACCCCAATACTCCAATTTAACACAAATATGATGGAAGCTTCAAGATTAGAAAATGTGGAATGGTATGTCTATACAAGTACAAATGGAGTTTATGCACCAGCTGAGCGAATGGTAGAGGAGAATGTTTGGAAATCCTTTCCAAGTGAGAATGATAAGTTTGCTGGTTGGGCTAAAAGAATTGGTGAATTACAGGCAGAGTGTTATCAAGTACATTATGGTTTGAATAATATATCAATTGTAAGACCGGCTAACATATATGGTAAAGGTGATACCTTTGGTAAAGAAGCAATGGTCATTCCGTCAATTATAGGTAGAGTGTGTGATGGTGAGAATCCTTTGATTTGCTGGGGTGATGGGACACCGATAAGAGATTTTATACATGCAAGTGATGTTGCAGAAGGAATACTACTGTGTTATGATAAAAAGATAACCGAGCCAATAAATTTAGGAAGTGGTAATGGTTTTACAATTAAAGAGTTAGTTGAAACCATTGTTAATGTCTACGATAAAAATCTTACAATTGAATGGGATTCCTCTAAACCAAATGGTGATCCTATTAGATTGATGGATACTGGATTGGCAAATAGTTATGGTTTCACACCAAAAATAAATTTAATCGAAGGAATTAAGGAGGTTATAGAGTATTATGAACTTTTACGAAAATAAAAAAATATTTGTAGCGGGTGGAAGTGGGTTTTTAGGAACAAACTTTATTTTAGAATTACTCAATCGTGGGGCGATAGTTAGAACCTCTACCCATAAACGAAATTTACAAATAAAAGATGATAGAATAGAAGTGATTGATAATATAAACTTGGAAAATATTAATGATACATTGGATGTGGTAGAGGGATGTGATTATATCATAAATAGTGCAGGTAACATATTGCACCCATCAACTTGTCCAACAGATTTTCAAGTTACCTTAGGCCATGTCAATATAGTGACTAATTTATTAGATGCCTGCTGTAGACTAAATATTAAAGGATTTTTAGAAATTAACAGTTCAACTGTATATCCACATAAAAATTACGCAGTACCTGAAAATGAATATTGGGAAGGAGAACCTTATATTTCTTATTTTGGATATGGTTGGATGAGAAGGTACATAGAAAAAGTTATAGAACACGCCTCACATTTAACCGATACTCATATCGGAATAGTAAGGGGTACGGCACCATTTGGGCCATTTGATAATTTTAATTTGGAAACTTGTCATGTCGTTCCTGCGCTAATCAAAAGATGTCTAAACGGAGAAAATCCATTTGTTATTTGGGGTGAAAAAAATGTCACAAGAGATTTTATGTATGTGGAAGATTTGATTAAAGGTTCATTATTGGTATTGGAAAAAGGTAAATCTATGAGACCATATAATGTCGGTAGTGGAGTTGGTGTCACTATTGGTGATTTAGTGGATGCCATATTAAAATATACAAAAAAAGATGTAAAGGTAGAATGGGATAATTCTAAACCCACCACAATTCCCTACAAGGTATCGAGTACAGAAAGAATAATTAATGAACTAAATTTTATGGCAAGTCATACTTTTGAACAAGGTATCGAAAAAACAATACAATGGTATAAAAATCAATACGGAGATTCGAATGAATGAGTACAAAAATCAGCTGATAAAGTCGATGAATTACTTATCATCAAAAGATAATACAATATTTATTGGTCAACAAATCGTTTATCCAGGTAATCCAATGTCAGCAACTATCGAAGATGTACCAAATGATAAAATGATAGAAATGCCAGTGTTTGAAGAAGTTCAAATGGGAATGTCTACTGGATTGTCTATGACTGGATTGTGTGTGGTAACATTTTATCCAAGATGGGATTTCTTAATTTGTGCAACAAATCAGTTAGTTACTCATCTTGATACTTTCAAGAGGATGACTGGATATGATGCTCATGTTTTAATTCGTGTTGGTAAAGGCAGTGATGACCCACTTGATCCTGGACATCAACACAAAGCGGATTTTAGTGAACAATATAAAAAGCTTTTAAAAAGTATAGAAATAGTAAATTTTCATGACCACGAAAGCATATATGATACTTATGTTCGTGCGTATAAAAATAAAAAACCTATGATTTTAGTTGAGTATCCAGGTGATAAGTACTAATGATACTATTTGTAGGTTGTAGTTTTACTTGGGGTTCGGGTTTACAATACGAATATCTTGAAAAAAAAGGTTGGAGTGTTGATAAATTAAATGACGATAGACATAGAATTATCAAAGAGGATTCTATTGACCCGTTAGATTACGACGCAGACGAATACAGAAAACAACATAGTTGGCCCAACTTAGTGTCAAAAAAATTAAATAAACCTTATAGAGTTGGAACAACCAAAAGCTCTTCTAATCTTAATCAAACTCTAAATTCTATTAAACACGAGAAAGAATTGTGTTATTCTTCTTCGGCTAACCAAATAGATACTATTGTGGTTCAATTTACAGATTGGACAAGAGATGATGTTACCTTTAATAACTCAATAAGTCAAACCATTGAACACCATGTTAAACAAATAGCAGATGCTTGTGATGATATTAGAAATGATGAACTTATAAATAGTAAAAGTTATAAAACTTCATATCCTTCTTGGGTTGGACTATCTTGGCAAGAGGACATTGGAAAAGTATTAGAACGAGATTATTCAGAAAACTTTATACCATTATACTATAAAAAAGAAAGATATAATAATTTTGAGACATTTAGAGAAAGTGGTGATATACATTTACAAGGTGATGGACATTTCAATTCAAAGGGTTGTAAAGTTATCTCAGATTCAATAGTAAGGAAGTTAGAACAATGATATTATTTTTAGGTTGTAGTTATACTTGGGGATCGGGTTTACAGTACGAGTATCTTCACAATGAAAAAGGTTGGTCAATTGAAGAAATAAATAAGGTATTGCCCTACAACTATCATTTAGAACATTTAAGTTATGGTGCCGATGAGTATAGAAAGCAAAATAATTGGCCTAATTTAGTATCGAAGGAAATTAATAAGGCCTATGTGATAGGAACATACACTAATGGTGGATCTAACATGACTACTATCGTACATAGCATTGATCATTGTCACAAAATAGCAAGAGCCAACTCTATATCAACCGTAATTGTACAATTTACTGATTGGTTACGAGATGTTGATAATGAAAAAATACAAAAATATCCTGGTAATATTCAAGAAATTACAACACAAGAATGGATAGATAAAACTATTTTAAATCAAATTGAAACAGTTGGTAGGAATCTTAATGGTTTGATGTCATCCTTTGATGAAAATTTAAAGGATCACAAATTTCCTCCAAGCCCTTATCCAAATTGGTTAGGTTTGTCTTGGAGACAAGATGTGGGTGATTTGTTAAAGAAACATTATCCTAACAATTACATTCCAATAAAATATAAAGGAGCAGAGTATTCTTCTTTTGAAAAAATTGCTAAAAACAATACTAAAACTAACGATGAAAACTTACGAATTTGTGATGTTTTACCGGGAGTTGATGATTCACACTTATCCTCTATTGGATGTAGGGTTGTAGCAAAATCAATCATTGATAAATTAAAAAGTTATGAATAAAAAAAGAATGTGGGCGTTTGGATGTAGCTACACGCGTTGGTGCTGGCCAACTTGGGCAGACTATATTGGTACAAATTTTGAAGAATATATTAATACGGCACAAGGTGGTGCGGATAATTTTAACATTCTACATAAATTTATCAAATATAATAATAAATTTAAATTTGGAAAAGACGATTATGTTTTTATTATGCTCACAAGTTTCAATAGATTTTCATATGTACACAATAATATAATCAAAACCACAGGTGATCTCGTTGATAATGATATAAAAGAACATGAATTACTTAAAAATTTTAATTTTGATACTGCTGCTTATTATAATTGCACCATTATAAATGCATTAAAGAAGATATGCAGTTTGAGTGATTTTAATTTTGAAATACTGCATGGATTACCACCAAAATTTTTAGTCAATCGTGCCACAATTCCAAAGACATTTAATTTTACCTATGAAGATGAGATAATTATGGATGATTGGGTTCAATCTAATTATGATTTTGATACAAATCGTGTGATGTGGAAGAACAATCAAACTTTCGATGGACATCCAACGCTTAAGCATCATTTTGATTTTGTGAAAGAATTTTTTCCTCAATACATAAACGAAAACGCAATAGAATATTATAATCAGAACAAAAAAATATTTACAAATTCTTCTCAACAAGATCAAGAAAAAGTTTTTAATAAATATAGAGAAGATTTTTTCATCAATAAGGAGATTGTGTTAGATAATAATCATCATATAACAAAAAGATGAAACTAATACTGATAAAAAATAATCAACATACTGTTTTATCCAACAAATCATTAGAAGAATTAAATCATCAAAAAAATTTAATTGAATTAGAAAATAATGAATTATTTGATGTTTGTTGTTTTGGTGACGATGAATCATCTTTACCTACTACTTATCACAGAATGTCACCGAAAACAATCAAAGTATTTCACAAAAAAACCTTACAAATAAGAAACGATTTTGAACATTGGTGTGATGTACAAGGAGTAGAACAATCGGGTGGTTCGGATAAAAAAACAAGTACTATTGTTCCAAAATATAATATAATGGAAAACAATAACATTGTAAATGATAATTTTAATTTTATCTCATTGACTATCTTCACCCCAAATCAATGGTATTGTAATTCTGTCGAGTTTAATGCTATCTCACAATATTACAAAGGTAAACATGATACATTCTCACAAAATCAATGGAATGATTGGTACGAACACGAGGGTAAACATTTAATAACAAAACAAGAATTAAATTACTTACCTTTTGTAAATTTTATAAAACGATTAGGGTTTAATTATGAATAGAATTGCGGTTTGTATTTCGGGTGAAATGAGATATTGGGAAGTTGTAAGTCACATATATGAATCCTGGAATGTTGATTTTTTTATATCTACTTGGGATACTACTAATAGGAATAAAAATAATTATCCTTATAAGTTTCACGGAAATTCAAATATTAATAACGATTTACTACGAACATTAAATCCTAAAAAATACGATTTTTTATCAAGAAAAATAGAGGATAGAATAAAATTTAATCTACCAAAATACTATTATTTAATTTATCGTTGTAACTTACTTAAAACACAATATGAATTAGAACAAAATTTTGTATATGATTGTGTTTTAGTTACACGACCTGATGTACATCTTGACATAAATTTAATTGATATTCTGTCATCAAAATCACTTGACGAATTGGTGGTGTATTCTTCTGAAATAACCTACCAAGAAGAATTCTTTGGTATCTCTACAATGGACGCAAGTGCATATGGAAAGTCATCAACTATGGATATTTTTTCGAACGCTTACAATCATATTTATCTAAGTGATGATTACAATATGATACCAATGGGACATTCTTTCATACCACATTATCTTAAATATGTAGGTTTGAGTATGGGTAAGGGTGAAATTGACCAAAATTTGATTAATAAAATAAGAAATTACGATGATTATAAGGGGTTAATCCGTGATTAAATTAAAATTACTATATTTATAAATATAATACTAAAGGGAGAGAAAAATGGCATTAGAAAATCTTATAGAAAAAGAAATTCTTACAGAATTAGGTATCGGAAATGTAGGTGAATTGTGTTGTTCGGATTGTCCAGATGAGGATGGTGAGAGCAGTACAGATGGTGCAGGTGCTAGATGTGGTGATGTTAGAGATGATATAGAAGATGCTGTATTTGATGGAGTGGAGATTCTCGTAGATTGTGATCCGTGTAATTGTGAAGTAAATGCAAACAGAGGAGCACTTTATGGAGCTTGGTGGAAAGAAAACAATCCTGAATAATATAAAAAAGTGTTATAATGAAAAAATGGTTATATGGTGTAGAAAGAAAATATTCTATTACGGATAAATCTAAATATAATTTTGTACTGGATCAAAGTGAAAGAACAAATCACATAGGTGGATTTGAAGGTTTTTTACAGAATATAACACAGGAGGATTTTCTCCTATACCCAAATACAAATAATTTTAAGAAAAAAATAAGTAAATTTTATAATAAGGATATCGATAATATCTTTCTGTGTGCAGGTTCTGATGTGGGAATCAAATCAATATTCGAATCATTTACTGATGGTGGTAGGATTATAAGTTCCAATCCATCATTTCCAATGTACAAGGTCTACTCTGAATTGTATAATTGTGAATATTTTGGCATACCACATGAAGAAGATTATACAATTTCGATGGAAAAGATATTATCGAATATTACGAATGATACCGATTTGATTATATTGGCAAATCCAAATAGTCCGATGGGTGAGTATAAATCATTTGATGAGATACGAGTTTTGCTAGAACAAGATGTACCTGTATTGATAGATGAAGCATATATAGAATTTACAGATAATGAAAGTCTATTGAGTTATACGGATGAATATTCTAATTTATTAGTCACTCGAACATTTTCGAAAGCATTTGGTGCTGCTGGATGTAGAGTTGGAATGGTTTTTTCAAATAAAAATAATATTGAATTAGTTTCAAAATTTAGACAGATGTATGAAATTAGTGGTGTGTCAATTAAATTTTGTGAATATTTACTTGATAATTATACAATTGTAGATGATTACATAAAAAATGTTAATTACGAAAAAAACAAACTAATATCCATATTGGAGAAAAAATACGAGGTAATTGATTCTAATTGTAATTGGATACATTTTAACGACCAATCTGATAATAAAAAAACTATCGAAATTTTCGAAAAAAGTAAGGTACTGGTGAAGTATTGTGAAATACCAAATGATGATAGAAAAAAATGGTGCAGAATGACTATACAACCAAACATAACAAATAGTAATTTTATAAAGGAAATCATATGATAAATTGGTTAAAGAATATTTTATTAAAAATAAAATATCATTTTGAGTTAAAGAAAAAAATTAAACAATTAAAGAAACGAGATCCGTTTATATATAAATGAGAATATTAGGAATAAATGCATTAAATCATGATGCTGCGGTAACTTTAATACAAGATGGTGAGGTATTATTTGCTGGTCATAGTGAACGATACAGTGGTGTAAAAAATGATTCTACATTAAATAATCAATTGATGGGGGATTGTTATCGTTATGGTAGACCGGATAAAATAGTATATTTCGAAAGACCATACTTAAAAAAGTTAAGACAATTAAAGGCAGGTCAGTACGATGAGGTTCTATCTATAAAAAACTTACCATCTAATTACCTAAAACAATGGATTGGAAAAACACCGATACATTATGTTCAACATCATCAATCACATGCAGCAGCAGGATATTACACGAGTCCATATGAGGAATCGGCAATTGTAGTAATTGATGCAATAGGTGAATTCGAAACTTGTACAATTTGGTATGCCTGGGGTAGTCACTTCGAAAAAAGATATAGTTTAAAGTATCCTAACTCATTGGGATTATGGTATAGTGCTATGACTCAACGATTAGGATTAAAACCACAAGAGGATGAATACATTCTTATGGGAATGGCAGGTTGGGGAACAATCGATGAGGAGTTGAAACAAAACATAAGAAAAGATTTCTTCAACGATAGTGATAATCCGATTGATTTAAAAGATAATTTACATAGAGGTTGTTTAGGTTGGAATCCTGAATACTACAAAGATGATGATAGTGATGAATGGAAATTCAACATAGCCGCAAATATTCAGGCAATATGTGAGGAAGAAATTGTAAAGGTATTTGAATTAACAAAACAATTAGTACCCGAAACAGATAATTGTGTTTACATGGGTGGAGTGGCACTTAATTGTGTAGCCAACTCAATTATAGCACGAGATCATTATCCTAATTTATGGATACTTCCAAATCCAGGTGATGCAGGAAGTTCATTAGGTTCAGCCGCTTACCTATTTGGAGAACACATTAATTGGACTTCACCATTTATTGGATACGATATAAGGGGAAAGTATCCAACCACAAAGGTATTGAATCAATTATTGAAAGGAAATATAGTTGGAGTGGCAAGTGGAAGAGCAGAGTTTGGGCCAAGGGCACTTGGAAATCGTTCTCTGATAGCAGACCCAAGAGGTAATGATATTAAGGACAAGGTAAATGTAATTAAAAAACGACAGAAGTTTCGTCCCTTTGCACCATCGGTGTTGGAAGAGCACGCACACGAAATATTTGATATGCCAGTTCGTAAATCTCAGTTTATGCAATTTACGGCACCTTGTAAATTTCCTAAGAAGTATCCAGCAATATGTCATGTTGATAACACATCACGAGTTCAAACTGTTAGTAAAGAGGATAATCCTGGTTATTATAACTTGATAAAAAGATTCTATGAAAAGACTGGGTGTCCTATGGTTTTAAATACTTCATTGAATATTAAAGGTAAACCAATAGTTAATTCATATCATGATGGAATAGAGTTTGAGAAGAAGTACGGAGTAAAAGTTTACTAATATATATTGATCCGGGGTACACATAAAGTGTTAACTTTATATATCGCGCAAAAAACCTAAAATTTAATATTTCTTGCACATTGGATATTTATTAAGGAATTACTGTATCTAAGAGGAGAATGCAAATGCTTGAACTTATTTTACAAATATTATTTCCGATTTTCATCATACTATATTGGTTTAGTGAAGGTGTTTCGGAGGGTTTTACTTGGTCTACCAAAACACGAAAAAAGAAAAACAAATTGATTTGTCTACATATGGGTAAAGGTGATGCTGGTATGTTCGATTATCATGCTTGGAGAATATTTGAGAATCTTGGAATATGGGGAACTGTAATAATTGGTTTTCTAATGGGGGGATATGATGTTTCCTTTAAGAAATTTTTCTTTTTAGGTCTTGGAGCTTGGTTAATTGGAACTTGTTTATACGAATTCGCACTTAACTATGTGAATAAAAATACAATTTGGAAACCAATAGATTTTAAATGGCACATCTTGGGATACGATATTCCTTGGTGGGGTGGTAAGAGAGTTCTTGCACTACCTGTAGCTGGGTTACTCGTATTGATTTATGGAATCTTAATATAGGAGAATATAATGAAAAAATGTGATTGTGATAAATGTACACCACCTTGTTCTGATACTTGTGGGTGTGGATGTGACCAATAAATGAATAATCCGTTAGCCAGATTTTATTCCTGGCAAGTATCAAGTGGTCAGTTGGATGGTTGGACATCCTATCATCTAGCAGCTGGTTTATTTATCGCAAAGGTAGCACAATGGTTAGGGGCAACCGACCTATGGGCTGTTCTTTGGGTATTGATTATCGGTGTAGCTTGGGAAATATTCGAATACTTCGTAGAGGGAACGGAAGAAACCTACGGAACAAAAAAGAAATGGGCATACAATACCGCAGCAGATATTATCGTTGAGGTAGCGGCGGCAGCATGGATGGTATGGTAAAATGATTAAATTAAAAAAGTTATTAACCGAAGGAGTTAATGATCCTGGCATTTTAAAGGCAGTATTTCTTGCAGGTGGACCTGGAAGTGGTAAATCATTTGTGGCAGGTGGTTTGTATGGGATACCTAAAAAGAAAAGTGTTTCTGCTTATGGATTAAAAGTCGTAAACTCTGATTTCGAATTAGAAAGAATGTTAAATAAATTTGGATTTGGTACAGATTTGGATGATATGCCAGAAGAATTATTTAAACAACTTACTGATCCTACTTATGATGATTATAGTGGAATGAGAACACGGGCTAAAGAACTTACGGCTTCTCGTATGAAAATGTATATGAATGGTAGGATAGGAATGATTATTGATGGTACGGGTGGAAAGTATGATGTGGTAGAGAGTAGTAAAAAAGAATTAGAAAAAATAGGATATGATTGTTACATGGTTTTTGTACATACTGATTTAGAAGTTGCACAAAAAAGAAATATGGAAAGACCAAGAAAACTTAATCCTGAATTAGTTGCAGATTCTTGGCAATCTGTACAAAAAAACAAGATATTCTTTCAAGGATTATTCGGTAACGAAAACTTTATGATGGTGGATAACTCAAATACCCTAAGTGAAAAACAGGCCACAAAGAAATTCAATATGTTGGTTAAAAAGGGTGTAGGTAAATTTATCAAAAAACCTGTTAAAAACTATCGTGGTAAAAATTGGATTAAAAAACAAAAGATGTTGAAGGGATTGTAAAAATGATTAAGTTAAAAGACTTGTTAAACGAAGGTGCGGCAATGACTCCATTACAACATGATAAATGGTATCCTGCTCACACGAGAGATGCTTTAGAATGGACTCTCACTCATAGTTATATTCCATTGTACCCAAAGACTATGCAAGGTATAGTCGGTAAGATACCAATTAATGCATTTCATGTAACAGACCCACATCACATCAAGACCTTGAAGGATATTATAGGTAAGAAAAAATCAATCTCAACATTCAACCAAGCTAACAAATCATCACAATTAGCCAAAGGTCGTGGTGTTCAAACTGGTAGTGGTGGTGTGATATTTTATGTAGAGGGTTTATTATTAGCTCAAAAGTGGCAGGACTTCGACACGGTACCCGATAGGACTGGTCGTAGATGGGCAACATCTTATCATGTATTTGGTGATGCTATGATATTGAAAACTGCCTTAAAGAAAGCTAAGTTACCTGATTATGACGCGTGGAGAGACATAGAAAATGAGATGGAAGAGGAAGTTGATAAAGAGTTTCCTGATATGAGTTGGAGAGATAGAACGGCAGAAATGAAGAAAAGATTGGGACCCATCGTTTCCAAACACATTAAAAAATACATAGACACTACAAATAAATTGTTAAAAAAACATAAGAAATTGGTACAAGATAATATCATACATCCATCAGACGAGACTTCATCTTGGTGGAACGAAATGTTAATCTACAATGTAAAGGTAAAGGATGTATTTGTTTTAAAACGAGTGTGGGATGATTACTACTTTCAAAATGATTCACGAACCTATTCCGATACTGATGAAGTTGCAGAAGCTCATAAGAAAACATTATTATCCTATGTGGATGAAAAAGATATAACGGTTGGAACACCAGCACAATTCCGTAAATGGTATACCACAAGAGAAGGTGAGATAACGATTAGTGATTAAGTTAATGGATTTAATTAGAGAAGTTAGTTTGAATGCAACCTATTCTTCTGCAGGAGAACCTGAAACTGGTTTTACCAAAAAAGGTAAAAAAAGAACTTTAGGTGTTGATGCGTCTAAACCCGAGCCATGGTTTAATAAGGGTGGATATACACAAATGAGTTTTCCAAAGGCAGATAATCCGTATGATGCTTCATCGGGTAGAGGTGATGATAAAAGTATACAACAAGTTCAAGTAATAAAAAGAATTGTAAATACTGGTGTTAAATATGATGGATTTCAAGAAGATGTTGCAAGTTGGGATAAGTATGGTGATAAGAATTGGACAACGGATTGGAATTTAGATGGTGAGTTAGATGATTAAGTTACAAACATTGCTACCACTTACTGAATATTCTAAATTTAAACTTAGAATCCCCAGTGATATCAAGAAGATACACAAACTTTTTAAGAAAGACAATAAAAAACTTTTTGTAGTTGGTGGAGCTGTAAGAGATGCTATATTGGGAAAGAGTCCAAAAGACTTTGATTTGGCCACCGATGCTAAACCTGACGAGGTATTGAAGATAGCAAAAGATGGTGGATTGAAAACCGTAGAGGTTGGAAAGCAATTCGGTGTCGTTATAGTTGGTGGACATGAAATAGCAACATTCAGAAAGGATATTGGTAAAGGGAGACGCCCAAGTTCAGTTGATTATACCGACATCGAAGGTGATGTAAAAAGACGAGATTTAACCATAAATGCACTCTTCTACGATATGGATAGGGATGAGATTGTAGACTTGGTTGGTGGAATAGCAGATTTAAAAAAGAAAAAAATTAGAACGGTTGGAAATTCTGTTGAAAGATTTGATGAGGATCCGTTAAGAAAGATGAGAGCATTAAGATTTCAAGGTGCACTTGGTGGTAAGTTGGGTAGGGAAACTGAAAATGCACTAAAACAGAATCCAAGTCTTGATGGTGTGAGCAAAGAAAGAATTAGAGATGAGTTCGTTAAGTCAATCAAGAAGGCAAAAAATACAAAAAAATATTTACAACTTGCTGATGAATTAGGATTTACAAAACAGATACTACCAAGATATCAAGTGAGTATTCCATACATAAATGAAAACGATTATATTTTATTTTTAGCTTGGATTTTACGAAAAAATAATGTAAATTCTATACGGAAATTAAATGGTTTAGCCTATCCTAATCAAGATATAGTTAATATTCAGTTTTTAAATGCTTTACAATCATTTAAACCTGAAAATATATTCTTGATTAAGAAGTTTCAAGAAAAGACTACTCTTAGTGATAAACAAATCATTAGGTGGGGAAGGTATATTAAAACAGATTTTAAGAAATTAGTTAAATTTAAATTATCCGTTAAGGGTAAGGATGTTCCAAAGGATATTAAAGGTCCTGAAATAGGCAAGGCCATACAAAAAATGGAAAAAGAAAAATTCCTAAATGAAATTAGTGATAAGGCAAAGTTGTACAAACTTTATACAATGGCCATGAAAATGATGCCAGGAAGTCCAGCTCAAAAGAAAGTTAAAAAAGAAATTGATAAATTGAGAAAGAAACTTGGAATGAATGAAATAGCAGTTCGGAAAAAACCCAAGAAGTTTAAAGATATATATAATGCGTTACCAAGTGACTTGAAGAAACGCGTGTATAATCTAAAAAACTACGACCAGAGGAGAGATGCACACCCTGAAGGTAATGTTTTGAAACATACCATTGCTGTTACGAATAGAGCACTTAAAACTGGTGATATAGATTTTGCACTTGCAGCATTATTCCACGACATAGGAAAAGATGAAACGGCAGCCTTACATCCAAAGAAAGGATTTTGGACACATTATGGTCACGAGCATGTATCGGCAAAACTCGTTAAAAAATATGCAAAATGGATAAAATCACAAGGTGGTAATGTTCTTGATATTTATTATATAGTAAAACAACATATGAGAATGAAAGTCTTTGATAAGATGAAATGGCAAAAACAAGATAAATTAAAAAAGTTTAGGGCATTTGATAAATTAAAGAAATTTTCTAAAATTGATAAGGGTGGTCGAAGATGAAAAAATTAGTAGAATCAATTGTAAGAGATTTAATACCTGAAGAAGATAAACCTAAGATTAAAAAAGTCGTGGGTATTTATGGTGGTAGATATCAACCATTTGGTCCACATCACTTTAAAACCTATAAATGGTTAAAATCAAAAGTAGATGATGCGTACATAACCACATCTAACATAAAGAAACCACCAAGACATCCAATGAATTTTAGTGAGAAGGTACGACATATGGTAAAGATGGGTGTTCCAAAGAATCGTATTATTAAGGCTAAATCACCATTAAAGGCAGAAGAAGTGCTAAAAAAATATGATTCTAAGACTACTGCTGTGATATATATATTTGGAGAGAAGGATGCTGGTAGATTAAGTGGTGGTAAAAAGAAGGATGGTTCAGCATCATACTTCCAAGATTATAAGAAAAATAAGAGAAATCTTAAAGGTTATGAAGAACACGGATACTTTATGACTGCACCTCATGTTTCAGTAAAAGTTGGTGGTAAAGAAGTTAGTGGAACTGTAATGAGAGATTTATTGGGTTCACCAAAGATTAACGATGAAGAAAGACCAAAACTATTTAAACAGGCATTTGGTTATTTCGATAAAGGTGTTTACAACATGATGACTAATAAGTTTAGAAAATTATATGAAGTCTATATGGAGTTTATAGAAAAAAATGATATTTCTAAGATAATAAAAGAGGCATCAACTGTTGGAGTGGGGGCAAGACAAATATCTGATGAAGGATTGTATGATTTCTTTTCAAACTTCGATGATTATAAAAGAGTATCACCAAGATGGGCAGAACGAGAAGGTTGGGGGTTAGTAGATTTCATTATTGGTAAGGGAGCTATGGATCCTGAACTTGATTTAGAAATGGAAACACCGGAGTATGGTAAGATTGGAACTGTTACCTATGGTAGAACCGTAAATCAACATGGTAAGAATTGGCAAAGTGTAGACAATCCATTTCCAAAATACCAAAAAAGACAACAAGAGATAAATCAATCTCTTGGTTGGGAATTGATAAAATTTATGTATAATGATAAACAAAGTGTTAGTATTTCAGATACTTGGAAAATTCAAAATAAAGACCTTAAAAATGTAAAGGATTTGAGTGATTTACCAAAGAAAAAAGATGATAAATTACACGAGGGAAAGTTATTAACCGAAGGTAAATTAATAGCAGCAAGAAATAAAGGTCATTTAAAAAACAAGGGTGAAACAGCACTTGATTTAAATGGTATGAAATCAAAGTTTGCAGGTCGTGGTGATATATCAGACGCTTTCGTTTTTGCTATGGAAGATTTACAAAGGGCAATCAAATCTCTAAGTGTAAAACAAAGAGATAAGATTTTTATGAATGGTAAGGCATTTATGAATTTAGAAGTTATGTGGCCCAAGTCAGCAAATGTTATTGACTATGATAAAGCTGAAATAGTATTTCATGGAGCACTTGAATACGATGATGATGGAAATGTAGTGGGTGAAGTCAAAGGAAGTGCTAGAATGTTAGCTGGTATGATTAAACAAGTCAATCAAAATGTACAGAAAAAATATAATATTGGAAAACCAAATTTTTTAAAAGTACCAAAGACACAAAACTTCGGAACGAAGAAAAGACAATACTTAGGTAGATTAAATAAATTACAGAAGGAATATGGTTTAAAGGATAACGACACATTGGGTAAGTATCATCAAAGTTATTGGGAAGAATTTATATTCAACGCAGGTAAACAATTTGGATTTACAGTACCAGCCACACAATTAAAGAAATTAACTAAGAGATGGGCGTTCTTTGATAAGAGTTATAAAATACCACAGATAAGAAAAGACTTCAAAGATCAGCCTGAGTTTTTAGATTGGGTATTGACCACAGATAAACAAGACCAGGCCAGAATGGTTAAAGAAAATATGAAACCATTTGAAATATTATTTTTTGATGTGGGTGCAGAAGTTATGAAAAATGTAAGTGGTTGGTTAGCTGCTTCTCCTGATGCTGCAGTTCAAGGTATTAAGAAAAGATTAGATGCGGCAATTAAAGATGTAAGAAGTAAAAAGGATTTAAAAAAATTAAACAGATTAAAAATACAATTAGATAGATTAAATGCTATTGGTGGGTTAGAAGCCGTAGTTCCAAGTGAAGGTTTAGTTTTCAAGTATAAAGGAAAAACATACAAATTTACTGGAGCATTTGCACCAATCAATCAAATAACAGGACTTATGACTTTCTAATGAGTCGAGATTGGGAAGAAGATATATTAGAATGGGTTGGTAATAAACAAGTAAAGAAGTTACAAAGTGGTAATTTAATAAAGTTTATTATCAGTATTGTTACGGCCGTTGGTGGATTCGGTGGTGGTTGGTATAAAATGGAACAGAGAGTATCAGCCTTAGAATCTCAAATGGCAGAAGAACAAAAGATAAAGTTAATTGAAATGGAAATATCTACATTGAGAAGAGATCAAGAACTTGAAGAATTAAGATTCAAGTGGAAGTTAGATTCATTAAAAAGGAGTAATTAGGTTATGGGAGATAGTATACTATCAACAAATCATCGAGAACGAGAACGACAGATTAAAAATATTAGTCGAGTGGCCCGTGGTGATAAAGTTAAAAAAAAGATTTATGTTCAAATGGAAGATTTGGATGAAAAAAAGGCAAGACAAGAACAGGTTAAGAAGGATAGAGAGGAAAGAAACAATCGTTCAAATGCACTAAAAGAAGCTAGAACACCGTGGTTTTGTCCTGAGTGTAAGAAGGTAATGAATAAAAAATTAGATGATAAAATGTATAGATTATATAATCAATGTTTTGATTGTCAGTTAAAATTTGAAAATAAACTCCGTATAGAAGGAAAGTATGAGAGTTGGGAAAAACAAAAAGTATTAAAAAACAGATTATCATGGATAGAAGAGCAAGTACAAAGTGTAGAAGAGTGGAGAAAACAATCCGTAAAACCAATTGAAGTTCATAATTCAGTAGGAGTAAAAGATATTCAAATGGAAAGAGAAAAATGGGATGTCAATGTGGATAATATTAATACAATGGCAGATGAAGCACTTGAAGAATTTGATAAGATGAAGGCTGATACGCAGAAAGAACTTGAAAGTATCGAAGTGTAACTATTTATTATTATGAAAAAATATAAACCTTTAACAAAAGAATGGTGGGACAATGAAGTCCGTAGAGAACTACTGAATGAAGGTGGTGCGTATGGACATATGGCTCATCCATTTGATGATAAAGACTTAACATTTGGTGATCTAAAGAAAATAATAGAAATGGGGCTCGGTGGTAAATTAAATCGTGAAGATAATGTTACCGAAAAACTTGATGGTCAAAACCTTATGGTGAGTTGGAGAGAAGAATAATGGCCATTACAATAGATATAAATATTG
>Ga0163179_10000237_pt1 | contig 39169 bp, 10 predicted proteins | sample AtlANTMetagenome_FD_109643 | JGI IMG/M metagenome (GOLD analysis project Ga0163179, IMG submission 109643) | Marine eukaryotic phytoplankton communities from the Atlantic Ocean - Atlantic ANT 2 Metagenome | ecosystem: Environmental > Aquatic > Marine > Oceanic | place: North Atlantic Ocean... | reverse complement strand
TAGTTGGTCAATATTAATACGACCAGATGAATCTAACTGAACAAGAGCATTAGGTGTTGGAACAGTAGAATATGTACGTCCTAAGTATTGACCTAACTGGTTAGAAATATAATCCTTAACTGCCTTCTGAGTTGGTAGTAGTGAATCACTAGCACCAGCACCACCTAGTTCTATAGCATTTAAAGTATTACTTGGATCAAATCCTGTGATAACAACATTGTTACCCTTAATCTTCAAGAATTCAACTTCAGAGATAGTAACAGTACCACCGAATGTGATGTTACCAGTTCTGTTTTCTACCTTAGCAAAGTATCCAATCTTAAAGTCACCAAGTTCGTCAGTACCTGAAGCGTAAACACGTCCATTATTCTGAGATACCTGTTCATAATCTCCAGTGTCATCTGAACCTCTAGTACCACCGTTTTGAGGTAGTGCATTATAGTTATTACCAGATCCAGCAAATTCCCAAGTATGTGATGAGGAGTTACATATGGATGGTCTTCTTATATCAATTCTATGACTCTGTAGTTTGTTTTTATTACTTGCACTAATTGTAAAGAATCCATCATCCCTAACTGCTGTTGAAGGCATAGGAGTTGTAACAGATGGATTGTCAATTATCTCATCAAATAGAGTATTTAATGTGTTCAAAGCAGTTTGAACATTAGCACAATCAGTATTAGTATACTCATTACCAGTACTTACATCATGTGTAATAGTAGTATCTACATATGGAACTTCATCAGTCCAAGTAGCAACATAATAGAGTGCAGTAGTTTCAGCAGCAGTTAAAGTAGTTCCTTTTACTTTGAGTTGGTTATTTAACGCTTTATTACATAAATCTCTTGCTTCATCAAGAACTTCTTTGGTTGCTGCAACATATCCAGCAATATGCTGAATAGAGTTTGCATTTACATATAACTTAGCAGCATCCCATGTAGCATCATTAGCATCAAATTTAAGGTCTGTTGCCCATGCTTTAACTATTTCTTCTGTGTCACGAATACACTTAACTCTATCTTGATCTAAAGGATTGGATGTAGTTTGAAGTGTCTTAAAGTATGCCTCTTCTGCAATATACCTAGCATTATTATAAATCAGATCATATGAATCTGTATATCGGTTAAAGTTACCCCTAACAGACATTGCAAGGTTTGCTTGTATTTCAGCAGTAATAGGTTTAGTTGGAGTTGCAGAAATTGTATTTTCTATGAAATACAATGGGTTCTGACCAGATTGTACAGCAACTTCAAATCCACCAGGACTGATAATATAGTGCTCAAGTGGTGGTGCTCCAAGACCTGTAATAGTAAACTTAGGTACACCAATATCAGTAAATGTTACGTTATCAATAACACCCTTATCAAAACTATATGCCTCTCCTCTTACACCATTTGCTCTTAATGCGAAAGTACCAAAGTTAGATGCAGAGTTGGTTAGTGATGCATAACCACCAGTTTCAACAACAGCACCGTCTTGTGTAAAGATACAGAACACAGACACCAGCTGAGTATAACCATCATTGGTTACATTATATCCAGTACCACCGAATGAGATAATCGTGAATGCAGCAGCAACCATCGACTTACCCTGAGGAGGTAAATTAGGACGTTTTACGTTAGGAGTAGCACACTTACTACCATCAATTTCACAACCAGAACCTCCAAGGAATGAGATTACAGAAGAGTTAAAGATATAAGGTGATACTTCAATAATAGGTAGATCATCAAATGCATGACCTACAGTGAAGAATTTATTATTACTATCAAGGAAATATGATGATGCATAAGTTGTTGCAGGAGGAGTTCTTCCATTAATTCTATCAAGAACAATATTCCATAAAGTATAGATTGCATTACTTACGTCATCACAAGCCCTATGTCTATTTGCATCATAGGTATTTGAAATTGTATTATCTGAGAATATATCTATTGATGTATTAAATGCTGCTAACCCATCAGGATCTGTAAATTCACTACCTTGAACTGTATATCTAATATCATTAGAACCACCTAATACTAAACCAGTAGTATCACTAAATGCTAATGTTCTAAAATCTGCATTCTGTGCAGCAGTTCTTTGACTCCGAACATGCCAAGTTCTACCTCTATCTTCAGAGGATATAACCATACTCTTATTAGTTGAATCACTACCTGCTAACCAGAACCTATGCCCATCATGGAAAGCAGATTGAATATCAAGATCAGAATATTGAACAGAACCTATAGAATATGTCTTGACTGCATGGTTTAAATTATCATTTGTTATAGCCGACGTAACAATAGTATTCAATGTAACTATTGAGTTAATAACATCAGTACATGATGTAGTTGGACTTTCAGCACCATTCTTAATAATACTATTAACATCAGCAGATAAGAATGTATGAACGTAGTTACCACCTGCAATTAAAGCAGCAGGAGCTGCACTGACAAAAGTATGAGCATAAACACTTGTGCTTATACCAACAAATAGAGTTACGCTATCATTAGTTTTAGAAACTACAGGAATATTAGTATCAAATGCTCTATCTCTCTTCTTACTTACTCCACCACCAGGAGAAGATACGAATGTATGAGCGTAGTTACCGCCTGATAAAACCTGTGCTCTCTTAACTGAATTATTTGCTGCACCAGCAAATACGTGAGCATATCCACCACCACTCTTAACAGCACCAGCAGATGCAGTAACGAATTGATGTTCTGAGGTATCAGATGAAGTACCAACATTAATAGTAATGGAGCTATCATCAGCATCAATAATTGTTAATGGAGTATCGTATCCTGGATCATCTGCAGTAGCACCACCTGTACCATTTGCACGAGGATATGTCTTAGTAGAATTAAAGTTATCTAAACCACACTTAAATGATATTGAATCTGTATCCAGTTTAATATTAGTACCAACTTTAAGATCATGCTTTTCCGTACCTGCTTTACTAAGAGTAAGTTTCAATAAACCACTCGTTGGAGTATATTCAGCATTAGATACATTATAACTTACAAGTGGAGAAGCACCTACATCAAGATCAAATCCAAGTGTAGTTACATTTTCTAATTGTACAAACTGACCAAAAGTAGGATCACTAGTACGTGGATACTGCTTAGTTGCAGTATTTCCATCCATAGCACAAGTAAATGATATTGCATTCTCATCAAGTTTAACGTAATCATCAGTTGTTAAACCATGTGCACTAGCAAAGGTTAAAGATAATTTACCAGTAGTGAAGTTATATGATGCATCATTAGGTGTTAAACCTGCTACAGTTTGGAATGTATGAGGATAGTCACCACCAGAAATAACAGCAGCAGTAGAAGTTCCACCTGCCCATGTATGAGTGTAGTTACCACCTGTTACAACAGCGTTAGTACCAGATACAAATGTATGTGTAGAAAGATCAGAAATAGCACCTTGACCACCATTTACATTGATTGTAATTGTGTCAGATGTTACTGCTGTAATAGGTATAGGTGTATCATATGCATAGTCAGCACCATTAGATGTGTTAGCACCTGATGCACGAGGATATGACTTTTGACTAACACCATTAGGATTTGAATCATCAGCATCTAAAGTACATGTGAATATTAATGATTCAGTCGCTAGTTTAATATTTGTTCCCTGTCTTAAAGTATGGTTACCAATTGTTAATACTAGGTCACCAGAATTAGGGTTGTAAATTGCAGCAGTTACTGTCTTATTAACTATTGGAGATGTTCCAACATTAACTGTAATATCTTGTCCAGATACATTAGTAATTGGAAGTGCAGTTTGATATGCAGGATCACCTTCTCTTGGATAAGTATGGTTGGTAGCATTACCATCCATTGTACAAGTAAAGGTTAATTTATTATCTCCAATTCTAATACTTTCATCTTGAGTTAGACCATGGGCACCAACAAGTGTCATTACTACAAGACCAGTTGCAGCATCGTAAGTAGCGTTGGTTATATCATGATTAACTAAAGGAGATTGTCCAACATTAAGTTTAATTGTATTTGCTGTTGCTTCAGTAATTTCTAATGCAGTATCATATGCTGGATCGGTAGTTCTAGGATAAACTTTAGTAGCGGTATTATTATCCATACCACACTTGAACTGTAAGGATTCCTTAGGAATCTTAACAGAAGTACCTTGTGCTAAAGTATGAGCACCGATATTAAGTTCTAATATACCAGTTGCAGCATCATATGAACCTGAAGATGCATCAAATCCTACTATAGGAGATTTACCTACATTAACTTCAAAAGTATTTGCAGTTACATTAGTTACCTTTAACCACTTATCATTAACTGGATCAGAGGCACGTGGATAATCCTTAGGAGAACTACCACCATCCATAGTACATTGGAATCTAAATGTTCCTGTAGCAAATTTAACCCAGTCACCATTCTTTAATCCATGACTATTAATTGTTGTTTGGAATACACCAGTTGCAGGATCATATGTTGCACCTGTTGGAGTATTTAAACTATCAACAGTATTTCTCGGATATGCAACTGTCTGAACTCCACCACCAGGATTACAACTAAATGATACACCACCAGTGTTAAGTTTTACATTCTCAGATGAATGCTTAAGACCATTAGCAACTGCACTAACAAATGAATGTGGGTCTGTGTTTGTTGAAGGTACAGTATCTAAAACTTGTACATCAAATGTATCTCTGGTTATATTCCATATGTTTAGCCAGCGACCACTCACAGGGTCTGTAGCACGTGGGTAATCCTTTTCTGCAGCAGCACCTGAAGCACCACCAAAGTTACAACTTAATTTAATAGATCCATCTTCAATTAAGATATGATCATTTTCATAGAATCCATGATGTGGAACTGTTAAAGTAAGAATACCAGTACTTGGATTATATGCAGCGTCTGTTACTGTATGTTCTGAAGGTGCTTTAAATCTGTTTTCACCAACAGTAAGAGTCATCAAACCAGTTTCTGGATCGTATGATCCATCAGTAGGTTCAAATGATGTATTAAATGCTCTACCAACAAATACATCTATAGTATCAGTTGTCTTACCAAATATCTGTAACCATGCATCATTTGCAGGATCTTCTGCTCTTGGATATGAGTGAGTAGAGAAGTTACCATCCATATTACAGGTAAACTTCAATGCATCAGTATCAATCTTAATATACTCTCCATTCTCAAATCCATGACTAGCAATGGTTAACTGAACTACACCAGTATCTGGATCATATGTTGCATTAGTAGCAGAATGTCTAGTACCCTCTGAGTAATCTAGAGTAATATCTGGTTTTGTAAATTGTGTAAGTGCCTTATATGGTTCTTCAAGAGAGGCAACATAAGTTGCATCATTAACATAGTTAACAGTAATACTTTGATTACGAATTACAGTTTTAGCTAAAACTATAGCAGCATTTATTGCACCAATTGCTTCTGATTCTTCTCCATCTAAATGAACTGTACCAACAAAATAATTTGCAGCTTCCCATACTCTATCATTTCCACCATGTCTTAAGTTATATGCAATTGCTTCTACGATATCTACAATATCATCAACACAAGCCATATTTCCTGTAGGAACTGTATGACCTGATCCATCACCTTGTAGGTAATTATATAAACCTTGAGCACCAAGTAATTTCTTATTTCCTAATAATAAATCAGCAGCATCTTGATTACGATCAGATGTAACTTCATTTGTTAAAGTATTAGTTTCCCATGTTACACCACCATCATCACTTATAATAACATATCCATCTTGACCACTAACAATCATCCTACCTTCAGACCATGTTATAGCCCATAAGATCTTAGATGTTGTACCACTCTCTAATGCACTCCAAGTAGCACCAGAATCTGTAGATTTACGTATTACACCAGCAGTACCGACAGCATAGAATGTATCATAATCATCATTGTATATTACATCATTAAGTTGAGTAGATATACCACTATTTCCTGCAACCCAAGTGTTACCATTTTGAGATGTCCTTATAACACCATTGTCACCAACAGCAACATAAGTTGTACCATCATAAGCAATTGAGAGTAAAGTATCACTTACTCCTGAAGTTTTACTATACCAAGTACCTGTTGGATCATTAGATGTTAGTATTGTTCCAGCATCACCAACAGTAATATATTCTGGTACTCCTCTTTCTCCAACTGCCCACTTATTAAAAAGAACATCATTTAAAGTATTAGCAGTTCCTGAAGTTTGTGCAGTCCAAGTAGATCCATCAGCAGATGTGTGGATCATTCCACCAGCACCTACAGCAATAAATTTCTCGTTATCCCAAATAACAGATTTATAGGTATTAGTATGACTTCCTACACGAGTAATAGCAGCTTCTGTTGAACTATCAACATATGCTAACTGGTTTCTCATTGCCTGTATAGACAGGTCTCTTGCTTGTGCAAATGTATACTCACTTTCTTGTAATGATCCAACTAGGTGATTTAATACACCACCAGTGTAATAGTATTCAGCTGCTTCCTTAGTTGCTGCATTACCACCCCATGTGAGGTCATAGTTAATAGCATCTACAACATAACCAATATCATTAATACATTTTGCTTCATCAGCACACATTAATGCTGGATATTCTTTCTTTGCTCTCTTTAATGCTTGATCTGCAATACCTGCTTTGTTTCTATCAATTAAATCTGTAGCATCAAGATACCTGTTACCATTCTTTGTAGACGTTACAAACTTACGTGGAGAGTTGTCTAAAGAGAATGAAACATAATGATCATCAGACGTTACAGTAACAGCGAAGTTAGTAACACCCAATTCTCCACTAGGAGCACCTAATGATCCAAGATCTGTTGGATTATCTTTATATACTACAAATTGAGTACTGAATCCATCAGTAGTTTCAATTCTATGAGAAACATATTGACGACCATTAAATCTATCAAGATCACCATATGTTCCAGCATCTGGGAAGTTTACAAATCTAACATATTGACCAACTTCATAATCATGATAAGTATTGTCACCAGAAATAGTTACAATTAAACCATTCTTATATAATAAAGGATCATACTTAACTTTTGCTACACTATAAGAAGCATGTGTAGTTTGATGCTTAACAACCTGTCCATCAGGAGTTAACTGTTCAGCATTAGCAACTGATAGATTATATGATACTACTGGATCATTTGCATCGTAAGTATATACAGAACCAGTAGATTCAATCAAACCAGTAATACTGTTTATAACAACATATCCAGATTGATCTGTAGCAGTATCAAATACAACCTCTGTAATTAGACCAGTACCACCTGTAACTGATGTTACTGTAATACCAGGAACTAATAATACTCCACCACCATTAGAATTAAAGTTTAACTTCCACTCTTGTGCAGCAGAAATCTTATGACCTAAATTAAATGTTCTACCATACTGTCCACCTAAAGATTTTGGATAATAGAATCTTTGCTTGTCATCAAATACATAAGCATATTTCCAAGTTTTAATTGGTATATTATTACCATCAACTTGATCTCGGAAAGTAATACCAGTAACATAGTTCTCATCAGATGCTTTGAACATATGTTTGCCAGGATTTGCTGGTCTGCAAATCGTCAAACGAATGTTATCACCAACAACAGAACATAGATCTGGTAGAGAAATTGGGTTATCTTCTAAATATTCACCACCTGCAACAATAATTGTTTCTTTATCAACAGTTGTAGCAGCAAGTTGTGTTGCTCTCTTAATCGTTCTAACTGGTTTTGTAGCAGAACGTCCATCAAATGTATCAGAACCTATCTGTGCTGAAACGTAAATACGACCACCAACGTCGTTAGTAGCAATGTTATAGACAAAGTTTGTTGTAGCGATCTTTGAACTATCATCACTATATGGTGGTGTAGTTGAACGAGGATAGAGGAGCTCGTTAGTGTTAGGATCTGTAAAAGTATTTAAAACTGGTGCTCTTAGAGCCAAACTTGGGTTAACAATCGTATCAATGTCCAAGTTTGCGATACGAGCAGTATCGGAAATAATAGATGTGGTCGTTCTTATCTGACCTTCAACGTCCAATTCATATTGAGGATTTAAGGTATTGATACCTATACGAACAAGTTTATCAGCGTCTGCTGTTAAGTTACCAAAAATAGCCGTCTTCTCGTCAGCACCACCTCCTAAGTCAATTCTGACACTCGTGTCATTCTTGATTTTGAGTGATTCTGACTGAATAATCTGCTTATCAGCATTTAATTCTAAAGCCATTTGATCCTATGCTTCCTCTATTGATTTATTTATCTTTGTTTAGTAGTTCCTTTCGGTATATACTATTTCAACTTTTCCACTCCATCTAACACCATTACCACGATATTGTAGTTTTGCTGCTGTGACGGATGGAGTAAAGGTAAGAACCTTAGTTGTATTGTTAATGATAGCGTTTATATCCCAAGTTTGACCTGGAGGAGTGTTATCTTTAACAACTGTTTTATTTTGTGCTGCAATAGTTAGTTGCTGCAATGTATCACTCAGAACTGCAGATTCAATTTTAATTGCTTGTTCCCAGTTAAGACCCATAGATGTAATCTCTAAAAATGCACCAACAACAGCGTTATTGACATTTAGAGGATTTGTAGTAGTAAATGTAAATGTGTTTATATCAACTACACTTGCCACTGTGAAATTACCATTAGATGACAAATAAGGTGATTGAAATTCAATACTAATTACATCACCTTGACTCAATCCATGTTCAGCTAATGAACAAGTTACAGTTGTATCATTAGCACCCACATTATATGTAGCTACTGGATAACCTTTCCAAGTACCTAACATAAATCCAGTAACAAAGACAATTCTGTCTGCTGCTACTGTATGAGTTGGTGTCATCTCAATAGATGTTGTAGCATCATTCAAAGAACCATGAACAACATATTCTTTCTTAAATGTTCTAGTATTAGAATCATCTAAAACCTTTACACTAGCAGCATCAATAATGTGTCTATTTTCATCAATAATGGTTGCCTCCTTTACAGAGAATCCACCTTCAGATTGAAATGATTTTACTATTTTTGTTGCCATTATGCTAGAATGCTATTGTGTATTGCCTTAACGGTATAGACAACCGTTGAGGAATTTTGAGAATCTTGAACAAGTAATGTGATATTGTTAGAAACAATATCTACAGAAACATCACATAGGACTACATCAGTATATATCTTACTTACCTCAGTATAAATTATTGCTGAACCATCAGATACACAAAGGAAACTAATTTCTGAGAATTGTCTCTTAGGTGTTGCTGAATTATCTTTTATCTCAACCATAAACTTACCAGAGAAACCTTCAGTGTATGGTTTAAATGCTAACGATGTTGAGTTACCAACTGCCGTATCAAGAGTTGCATCTGCTGATAATACTTTAGTATCTTTTAAAGTAAATTCATTTAATTCATAATCTAATATTTCTATGTTAGCAGTTGTACCAGCAATATAACCAGTGTTAACAAATATTCCACCAGTTTTAGTTGCTCCAAATAATACTTTATCTCCAGTGTTATCAAATCCAACATTTAAAGTATCTTTATCACTAATAATAGATCCACTAACTGATGCACTATTAAATTTAATTGCACCACTATTAATTTTAAAATTCTCTAATACAAAATCAATATCTTTTGCACGATATACTGGATCTGAATATATGGTTCTAACCCAAGTTAATTGTGCAGTTCCATTAGCAACAGCACCAGTAGTATGTGTTGGAGAATTACTAGCACTAGCATCAAAGGTACCAGTACCTGTTACTGAATATACATTGTCTGCCGAATACCAAAGAATATCAGTTACAGTAGCAGTTACTGGAGTAAGTGTATGTGAAGCATCTGGAGATGTTGATGAGAATGAAATATATTGTTGGTTAGCAAGAGATGTAGCATCTTGTGCTAATTGTATAGTATTTGCATCTACAACATGTACAAAGTAATCATTACCACTAGTAATTCCTCCAATATCTGTTCCAGTACCTTGATATGTTACATTAACACTTTCTATAAGATTATGTGCAGTAAGTGTAATTGTATTTGCTGAAGTATCAACATTAGCAGTAGGATCAAAAGTTGAAGCATCATAAGGAGATACAACTGCAGTAGATTCTACCCAAAGAGATACATTATTTAAATCTACATGATTAAACTCATCTACATTACTAATCTGATATATGTCTTTAGTAAGAGTTATTGTATTAACATTTTCATTATAAAATCTAAATGTATCATCATCTAAAGCAGTTGTATTTTCTGCAGTAACATAAGTATCAAGGTCAACGTCTCTAACTCCACCTAAAGATACAAATGATATTCCGTTATATCCTTCAAATTGTTTAACTTCGCTATTATAGCGAATCATACCTTCTTGACCAACAGGACGTTGTGCACTAGTTCCTGTTGGAATCATTGTTGCCTGATTTCCACCCATTTGGACGAAACTATCAGTAACTGTAGAAAGAAGTAAATTACCTCCAGTTAATTTAGAGATACCTGCTTCAGTTAAATTTAAAGAACTACCAATAGTAAGTAAATCAGAATTGAATACTTTTACTGTTAGTGTTCCTGTTTTCTCATCTATAGATGCAGTAGTTTCTGATACTATAGTACTTGCTGTTAATTTAAATCCAGAACCAACTCCACCTAATTCTGAATTAGGTGCAGTCATCTCATCACCAGCTTTATATCCTTCTCCCTCGTCTGAGATTGTAGCAATTGTTACTTCACCTAATGTATCAATGGTGAGTAACATTTGTTGTGTTGGAGTAGCTGAGGTGACTATATTTCCAGCACCATCATCATATTCCATATCAGCATCATTGACCCTGATTGTATCACCAATAGAATATCCTGTACCAGCATCTGAAATTGCTACAGCAGTTACAGCACCGCTAATAACTGTAATATTTGCTGTACCATTAGATCCACCAGTACCTGTAGAAACTGTAGCAACAGATAATACTGAACCAGCACCAGTAATAACATTACTAGGTGTAAGAACAACTCCACTACCAACAGTAATTGCACTAACTGTAAATTCAAATCCACTAGGTGATACCAAAGCAGTAACGGTTAATTGTGCTCCAGCATATCCAGTAAGTCCTAAGTTATCACTAGAAGAATATCCACTACCACCATTGGTAATGGTTATTACATCTACTGCTCCACCATTAATTGTTACTTCAGCAGTTGCATTGCTTCCAGTTCCACCAGTAAGTGCAACTCCAGGATAAACCCCATCAGTATATCCAGTTCCAGCATTAGTAATATTAACTGTATTAATAATACCTGCCCCAGTTCCTCCGATATTTCCACTATCAACGGCTAGAGTATCATTAACTTGATAGTTAGTACCACCAGCATTTATAGTTGCACCTGTTACTTGATTTCCACTAACGACAACATCAAGAGTTAATCCATTACCTGCAAGACCATCTCTGGTATTGGTCATTGTGGTTACTACGCCAGTATATGAACCATTTGCATAATTATTTCCTGCAGCAGTTATAGTACCATTATTTGCTACTGCAACAGTAAGTTCGTCTCCATCTACTGTCAGCGTGTCAGATAAAGTATAACCACCACCCTGATCATTTGCTATTGTACATACCGTTACAGCACCACCAGAAACAGTCATGTTTGCTTTAGCACCACTTCCAGATCCACTAGAAGTAAGTATAGGAACATTTAAATAAGTTCCATCAGTATATCCAGTACCAGCTGTTCCAATAGTAACAGAAGAAAGTTTACTTCCACCAACATCAGCTGCTGATATTGTTACTGCATCTGCTGCTTGATAATTACTTCCTGTATTATTTGGAACAATACTTATTACTCCTCCACCAGAAATTGTAATGTCTGCAGTTGCACTAGTTCCATTACCACCAGTTATAGGTACAGCAGTATAAGTTCCGTTAACATAGTCAGCACCACCATTAGTGATTCCAAATGTTTGTATTGCACCTGCAGCAACACTCGATACTGAAGTAATATTTACGTTGGCATATTCAGCATCACTATATCCAGCACCTGCTGTAGTAATATCAACACCAAATCCAACAGTAAGATCTGCTTTTAATCCTCCACCACTACCACCTGTTAATGAGATATTTGCATACTGTCCATTTACATATCCAGAACCATTGGTGAGTACTGTATCTCCAATCTTATCAAAGACAAAATCAGCATTTCTATAGAATTTAACTTCACCTGGATTTACTTCAAGTATCTTACCAGATTCATTTGTAAATGCTGTTCCATAACTAGCACCAGTAAGAGGATTTGCAAATATTCCAGGAGGATTAATAGCTGAGGCAGATGATGTAAATCTTATTGATGGGTCAATATCACTTCCATCCTGAACAATAATATGACCAGTTAAATTTTGATCTCCTGCAACATCAAGTGTAATTCCTGGATTAGCTGTATATGTTTCTTGATCTCTACCTACATGTAATGTTTCTCCACCAGTAGATGCTAAGAATGCATCAGCCGTATTATGAAGACGACCTGTTATATCAACTTCTGACTTTGGTTCAAATTCAAAGAAACCAAATTTTGCTTCACTATAATCTAAGAATAATTGTGCAGATGTTAAAGGACCAACTGTTGCAGGAGGTACTGCTGTTCCATATACTGGATTGAATAATACGTCACCTTTAATATTAACTGTATCAGCGTTTACATCACCTATAGCAACCTCTCCAGCACCCCCTACAGTAGCAGAGAACTCTGAAGTACCTTTAATGAGTAAATCACCGTCTACAGTGGCATTACCAGCAACTGTGAGGTTACCTCCACAGGTTATATCACCACCAACAGGACCAGCAGCTGGAATTGTTACTAAATTTCCACCAGATTCTATCTGAACATTCTGTGTTGCAGTAAGACCTGCACTGGTTATTCTTCCATCATATTTTGCAGTACCATCTGTGAATATTTCAACCTTCTTATTTCTAGAAAGAGTAGCAACATCTACTGCTAATCCAGTTCCCCATGTACCAGACATGGTTGTCTGATTTCTTTGACCACTAGGACCACCCATATTTGGGTGCTGTTCACAATAATAATGAAGAGTAGCTGGAGTAACGTCAGTTACAAATATCTGTGATCCATCTTCTACACCATTAGAATCCCAATGCTTTCTAATATTTGTTTCGTATCTAGTACCACCACCATGTGTTCCATCTTCAGTTGTTGACCAATGGAATGGATGTGCCATAGCATTTCCATCTGTGAATACAAATGAATATGCATAACCACGTTCAAGAGTTAAATCTGGATGCTCTACCCAGCCATTTCCATCTAACTTATCAATAAAGTAACTATTACCACCATGAGTAGTACCAGCGTCTACTTTAAGATTGTAAGTAATATAATTGAAAATACCATCTGCTTGTTCATTCCATGATCCTCCACCAACAGGATCAGCAGTATCAATAACAAATGTAGGGTTTAATCTATCACCAACGTTATATCCTTCTCCTGCAGAACCTAAAGTAGCAGTTTGAGGAATACCTACAGCATTTACAGTTGCACTAAAGTTAGAACCAGTAGAAATACTATCATTAAATGTTATTACATCATTAACTCTATAGAATTGACCATCCCATGGGTTCATCACAGGTGTGATTGCTTTTACAGATCCTGGTTGTGCTGTTAAAGTCCAACTAAATCCTGCACCACCAGAGGTTGATTCTCCACCTTGGTTATTTGTGTATATTAAATCGCTATTATTAACAGTAAGTACTTCTCCATTATTATAACCTGTTCCATGCTGTGTGATAGTTACAGTTACAATATTACCATTAGCATCAACTTCTAAACTAGCAGCACCGTTTGTTCCACTTCCACCTTGGAATGGAATATTACCAAATGTATGTCCATTTCCTAGATCACCAGTATAATAACCACTACCTCCAGCAAGAGTTGCAGTTTCAATACCATGTACTTCTACATCAATACTACCACCATTTCCATTACCTGAAGTATTTTGAATAGCTTCTTGTTGTGTTTGACCTGGAGTATATCCACTACCAACGTTGGTTATATTTACAGTGAATGGCCAGATTTCATAATTTAAAGTTGCTCCTGTACCAGCACCACCAGTAACTGGAGATGAATGTTGACCTGGAGAATAGTTAGTACCAAGAGAAACATTAGTAATAGTACCAATATTTGAAGCAGCAACAGCTAAATTTACAAGAGACCAGTTAATTCTACCAATTTGTAGTTTTCTTGAATCATTAAATCCAAGTGCCCATGGTTTACCTATTACTGTTGTAGTTTCTTCATTTGCATCATTAATTGTATATTCAGTGTAATCATTATCCCTAAAGATTCCTGAACTATTATCGTTAATGAAGGTCAGTGATGGATCTGCAGAATCACCATCTAATAACTCTAATGTTGATCCAAATTCAATACCATTAGTAGTATTGTTAATAATTTGATCACCAGAGAATCCTAAATTACCTACTGTAATTTGTGTAGGTAAAATAGTTGTAGTATTACCAGAACCACTAACAGTTAATTGGTCAAAAGTAGTACCACCTGAATCTCCACCAGCGAATGAAACAGTACCTCTTTCTTGGTCTACAAAGAATGCATTACCAACACGGAAGTCACCATTCTGATCCATACTGGTGAATAGTGCTCTACCACCATTCTGTTCAATAACTTCATTTGCTTGAAGTACATTACTAATATCATTACTTTGATCAGCACCTAAACCAACATATCCAAAATTATGAACACTACATCTTAATCTAACACCCTTACCATCAGCAGTTATACCTCTTGTACCATATACTGAAGCAGAACCTATAGAACGTAATTCTCCACCAAAATCTGTATAATCAGCAAGAGTAATAAACTGTGCAGCACCACCACTAGATGATTGAATATTTTGAGATGTAATACCACCATCAAGTATTTCAGTACTACCACTTAATCCATTAGCATGTATAAGAAGTGATGTATTAACATCAGGTGTAAATTCTGCAGTAGGAACAGTTATAGAAGCAGCATTAGCATATCTTGCTTGTCCTTTAGAAACTCGTATCTCATCAATATAACCAGTAAATGCATCAGCACCATTTAAGTTAGCACCAATTTTTAATGGTTTTGTATTTCCATAGTTATTTGAATCAGTATATGCAGCTCCTACTCTTGTTCCATTAACAAATAAACTAGTAGTTCCACTTACTCTAGAAACTGCAATATGAAACCAGCTATTTGCAGTTAAAGTACCACCACTAATAACATTAGATCCATTTACATTAAGTTGGACAGTACCACTACCATCCATATCAATCAATGCTGCTACCTCTGGACTTGCTGTTCTAAAGTCAAATATCTTTCCAGCAGCAATGGTAGTTGGATATACAAATGCTTCTATAGCAAAATCACCTGTTCCAAAACCGAAATCAGACGATGTTGCTAATTCTAAATAATCTCCTGTTCCATCCAATAAGACAGATGCAGTACCAAATTTCTTTTGTGTTGTAGATAACTGAGCATCACCTTGTACTGTGATTGATTTACCATCTGTGCTTGCAGCAGCTTCTACGAATTCTCCAGTACCTTGACCAGATATTTTTATATAAGTACCATCATTTGAATCAATAGTACCACTTGCTATTACAGTATTTGCAGCATTTCTAAGCTCTATAGTGTCAGTAGCATTGAATGTTCCTGTAACACCATTAAGTTTTAATCTTGTTTTACCCTGTCCAGCAAATCCTGAACCACCTGGGTTCTCTCCAACAATACTATCTTGTGCAAAATAAGTAAATGAGTTTAACCACTCTGCTCTTGCACCATTTTTAAGATATAAACCTCTAGAATTAGGTAGTACAAAAGTACACTCATTGAATAATATAACAGCTTCTGAAGATGTTGTAGCTACTACTGATCCATCAATTAATGCACCTCTACCAGCATCACCTTGGTTAAATCCACGAGGGTCACTTGCACTAGTAACACTACCTTTTGTTATTATACTAACACCCTTAATATATGGTCTTCTTCCTTCTGTTGTTATTGAATAACCACTCTTTAACCTAAATGCATATCCTGTATCATTACCACTATCATAGAAATAATCTTTAATAGTAATATCCTCAATCATACAATCGCCAATTATCCAGAAAGCATCTAATAGATTAGTTCCTGTACTTGGTTTAATGAATGTATTCTTTTGTCCACCACCTCTAATCGCTACTCCAGCAGGTATTGATAAAGGAAAGGTCTCTTCGTATTCACCAGCAGTAACAATGACAGTATCCCCTGACTGTGCATAGTTATCTAAAGCATATTTTAAAGTTCTGAATGGTGTACTCCCCGTAGCACCCCATTGATTTGAGTTTTGTGCAGCAGTATTTAATGGGTTGTTACCACCCACTGTTGCTTTATCTGTACCATTTGTTGAAACGAACCATGTTTTACCAACACCATCTGTAATGTTCGATGAGAACATTGATGTAGTAATAGTTTCGTCATTAGGTACACCATTAAGTAATTCCTCAACCGTACCATTATTATTAATGAATAACTTACGATCAGGAATATTTAAGGCAATTTCTTTATCTCTAAGATCCGCTACTAGCGGTTTAGAGTTAGGTGTCGTTGACCTCTTTGGCTGAATTCTCGTTGCCATTTACAGCATTCTCTTGTTGGGGATTTTCTATGTTACTATTTAACCGATTGGTTAAATCCTTTATTTTCGCTTCTAATACGATATTTGTTAAAGTCAAATCAGAAACCTTCTTTTGAAGTATTTGAATTAAAGAATTAATGTCTATATCATTCATGGGTTTAAAATCAGAACGTACCTCCATCAAGCGTGTCTGACCAAACAGGCACACCACCAGAGGTAACTGTTAATAGTTGATATGAAGTGGCAACATCAGGAGTAATACCTGGATTGCTCATGTTGGCAGCAGCAGTTTCTAGTAATTCACTAGTGCCATTACCATAAAGAATACCATTTGTATTGAATTCAGATCTACCAGTACCACCATACTCAACTCTTAAGTCAGTATCTAGTTCTAGTTCACCAAGAACAACGGTTCCTCTATTTGCACCTATTGCAGTAACTCTTAACAATAAGTCATCAGTTCCTGCAGAACCACCTATTGCGTTACCAAGAATAGTTAATAAATCACCTTCTTCATAATATGTACCATTAGTGGTTATAGTTATAGTAGTTATAATACCAGAACCATCCCTTCCAATGGTAAATTCTACCCCAGATCCTTGTCCACCAGAGGCAGATAAACCTGTATATGTCTGAGATGCTTGTCCAGCAATTGTTGTACCACTTTCATAATCTTTATCATCTTTCTCCTTTGCTACACTTTGAATTGCACCAAATGTATGAGTAAAGATGTTATTAGTATTTGTTGCATCTTCTATGAAAGTAAATGCACCAGAACCATCCTTACCTGCAGTTCTATCGAAACCAAAGAATCCATGCTTGATTGCAGATCCATTATGATAAGAATATTGGATACCACGATCCATTCCATCATTAGAACCCTGTGTAATAGTGACAAAATCACCTATATCTAACTGAGCAGATATACCAGCGTTTAATGTAAGAACTGTTGTCTCAAAACATGTTTGGTCAGTAGCATCCTTATTGATTGTTACTGCCTGAGGTGTACCAGAGTTTCCATCAGTTAACTCATTGGTCTCATAGAATGCTGTTTCTCTAAGAGAAAGAGCAGCAGCAAGTGTAATTCTAACTGTAGATCCTGTTTGTGAAACAAAAGTACCTAATAGTTCATATACACCACCTCTCTTGTGATATATGTTATCTCCAGCAGTTGGAGCACTACTAAATCCAGCAGCATGGAATACTACATCCATACTACTAATTGTTCTACCACCACTACCAACATTAGTTCCAGTTACTAATCCACCAGTAGCAATCCCTGAAGGATTATCAATATTAACAGTACTACTATTTGATATTGCTGTTGCTGTTACCGCTTTCTCCGAAGTAGTATCACCTATGTTAAACACAGGATCATTTACTGTCATCTGAGTAGAGTTAACAGTAGTTGTTGTACCAGCAACTTGAAGGTTACCCCTAACAACAAGATCTCCTGCAGCATCACCATTAACTGGGTCTGGATCTAATATTATTTGTGATCCAGAAGTTGTAGAAATGGTATTACCATCTAATCTAAGGTTGTCAACGTTAAATTGACCTGTGATACTAGTAGTACCACCATATGTGTTAGTTCCGTTGAAGTTAACAGCAGCATTAAATGTTGTTGTAGATTCAACAGTTAATTGGTCTGTGTTTGATGTACCAATAGCAGCATCATCATCAACTTTAAGTTCCTTAATCCATGCAATTTTATCAACAGCTAAACCACCAGCAAGCATTATAGAAGCAGTAGTCCTATTAGATGCATCAGTTAGATCACTAAACTGAACAGTAACTCCATTATCATATTGCCAGCTAGCACCTTCAACTCTTACTTTATCAATAGATGCTTCATCATATCTTATACCACCGTCTCCATCTGAACCAAACTGAATCTTAAGATCATCTTGAAGTCGTAATTCAGGTGTGTTAGCACCAACTCGATCTAATCTTAGAACGTTTGCTACTTCATCAAATTTAAATTCGATATCTCCAGTAGTACCAAATTCAACTTCTTGACTGTCTTCTACTACAATCTTACCTGTGCCATTTGCACGAAAGATCATATCTTGGTCTGTAGTATCAGTTTCAACTACATTACCGTCTATATTAATATCGTCTATTCTAAATCTATCTACTTTACTATTGTTATCAACAATAACTCCAGAATTTGCAGTAAGAGTTCCATGGACATGATCTAGCATGTCTGTGAAGTACTTACCTCCAATTACTTGAACTGTGGTGTTATTGTCACCGATGAAGATTCTATCTCCTCGGTTAACCTGAGTACCAGTTCCAACTGTTAATGCAATTTCACCGAACTCCAGTGAACCTGGTACAGTTGTTCCCGTACTTCTTTTTACTAGGATGGTTGATGCCATCAGAAGCTACCTCCGTTTACTGTTACGCTATTGAGAACATTTGTTGTTTGAAATTTCTGACTCGATGAGTCATATACCAAAACATAACCATCTGCAAGCCCCACTGTGCTTGTATCAACGTCTGCTAGGTTTTGCAGCGTTGCTGCCCCACCTATAGCAATTCTAGACACTTGTGGAGATACTTGATCCCCAAATCTTACCCTGGTCATACAGTTACTCCTTCTACTATAGTTATCACACCTTCCAGAATTCTGGATTTAACATTCTGAGATGATGTTACCACTACGTCATAGACGTATTTACCAGGGGTCATTGCTGCTGTGACACCATTTCCTAAAGAAATGGTAATAGCACCAGAAGTTGACGGTGGTACAATTAGTACCCCGAAATCTACTGATGTGTTACTTGTATAGTGCTTCTTTATCTTTCCTGCAGCCGAGAATCCAGATAAGTCGAAACTTGATCCGTTATCATTGGTTACATAGAAAGTGTTTGTGAAATCAGCACCCTGATAAGCAATTAAATTGGTTACCGCAGCTAGCATTACTTATTCCTACATCATTTTGTATTTATACCAGTTGTCAATTTAACTAACAACTGCTTAATTTCTGAAATCTCCGATTCTAATTGGGTTAATCTTTGTTTATCTGTTTCTCTTTCATTACGTTGAGTAATATACTTTTCATATTCGCTACGATTAGTATTTAATATTGCTCCCGTCTTCGGATCACGTGATAAATTTGGATTACCTTCTACTGGTATTAAGCTAGAGCTATGCATCTTAAATCCTTAATATATGGTACCACAGCAGAATTACGAGACCTCATTCTAATTTTAACTTGATACTGAGTAAACTGTTTAGCAGTTAAATCCTTTTGATAGGTATAATCAGTAACATCAAATTCATTCTTAGTTACTGCATATGCAGTAGTAGTTACTTCTTCCCAATCCTGTTCTCCAGGATTGTTCTCATCACCTGATAATAACTTGACGTAAACATCAATATCAGTTTCTGAATTATTAAATGCTGCAAAATCTACTCTTAAAGAAGTACACTCATTAGCAACTGTTATTAACTTAGTAATATAATTGGCAGCATTGAAATCATACTTAGGACTATTACCAATATTATAAGTACCATCATTATTAAAGAAGTATTCATCAGATACATTACCATCAAAGTCACACACCCTATTTCCAGTAGTCACAATACTCATTCTGTCCTGATCTATAACAGGACTTAAATTATCTGATGTACTTGAAAGTGTAAATTGCAATTGACCAGATTTAGCACCAACCATTTGTCTTTCTTCATTAATAGAAGAAGCAAGTACCTTAGGAACAATATAAATATTTTCCTCATTTAATGCCACTGGATAAAATGCTGGATCTGCTTTATATGCCCTTTGATCTGGTGCTGATGATGCACCAGGACTACTGTATGCAGAATTTCCTATTGATGTTCCACTAGTAGATTTAAATGAAGCATTTACTTCAGTTCCAGGTAATTCTCTGAATCCAATCAAAGGCATTAACTGACTATAGGCAACGTTTTTACTTGCAAAAGCATTATTACCACCAAAAGTAGTATTAGTTGTTGCAAGAGTTCTTGTTAAAGAACTTAAATCAATTTGATAACTATCAAGAGTTATATACTCTAATTGTGAATGAACCTTATTAACCTCTGTTAATGGTATACCGTTAACAACGTAATGTTCTACTTGCCACTCAGAATCTTTCTTAAATCCACTAGTTGGTGCTGTACCTTCTAATAATGCAATAGTAGTAATACTATACTGATTATTAGTTTCAGCAGAAACACTTAAAGGATTATAACTGTAAACACAATCACCTATCTTAATATAAGCTGGATTTGTATTTGATGGTAATGATCCTTTAATTGGATTAGTAAATATTACACTTACAGAACTCTCAACTCCAGTATTGGTAGATGCTATGTCTATAGTAATTGTTGTTCCAACAATATTAGTTACTCTTGTATTAGCAGCAAACATATTACCACTTGCTTCAGTAACAACATCTCCAACCTTTAGGTCAGTGTTATTATTAACAACTATAGACGTTGCACCAATACCTAGTGATGCAACTGTTTTAGTAGTTTGTAAATATTTGAAATTACTATGAGAACCTTTTAAAGTTATTGCCGATCCTGCAGCACCATTGAAATCTGCATCTAAATCTGCAATAATTTCACTACTTATTCCTTTCAACTGAACATAAGATGCCGAATCATGCATTCCATGGTTTTTATGCCAAACCTTCATTCTTCCACTATTGACAGTCAATTCAATAGGATCTCTTCTCAACCTATTATAAAATAGATTTCCACTAGTATCAACATTTAATGTAATACTAGGAGTTTCACTAATATCAAATTTAGCTCTATAAATCCTAAACTTCATATCTTGCATTTCTGCAGTAGTCCAAGTAGATGCGTTTTGAGATTTAAATAGAACACCAGCATATGGTTGCTTAGATATTCTTTCTCCACTTAAATCATCTTTACCCATCTCAGACAACCAAACTTTATACTCAACAGAAGCAGTTAAAAGTACAAAACAATATTCTCTATTTTCTGTGAGATAAACAGGAGTATCAAATGTAAAGGTAGTAGCAGTAGTAGCAGTATCGTCTATATTAACACTATCTGGATCTAAGTTTACAGTACCTAATATAATAGGAGCAGGATACCCATTAACCATCTCCCTTATTTGACATGTAACTGGTAATGAAGTATCTTTTGATTGGAAGAATGCATCAATTTTAGATATAAAACATCCACCAACTTCTTGTACTAAGAATGATTGTGCAAGAGGATCAGACCAACCAGTAACTCTTGTACTAGTTGATGATGATGTTAATACTCTACTATCAGTAACTGTATCTTGTACAACTTCAGCATTTCTTACCAAAAGAACATCACTTTGCTTAGTTAATATAGTACCACTAGCACTATAAGTACCTTCTGCAGAACTATCTGCATCTCCTGGAACTAATGAATTAGTTGAACTATCAGTTAATCTTAAAATAGATTCACCAACCTTCCATCTTGGATTAGAATCGTCATTTGGATCAGGAATATAAACACTTGCTCGTAAATTACCCAACTCATCTGCAATAAGATGTTTCTTAGTTACAGTAGCAGTAGCACCACTAGTTAATCCAACAATTGTATCACCTTCTAAAAGATATCCACCACTATCATTTCCATTCAACTTCTGCATAGTGTTGATGTTTAAGTTAAGAAAAGTAGATGTAGTACTATATGCAGTAGATGTAATTGTATTACCAGTATATGGGTCTATACTGTAAGGTTTACTAAGTTTAGCAATTCCTCCTTGAGGCAATTCTAAATTACATCTAAATTTTCTATTAACATTTCCACTAACTGCAATATCCTCATTAGTATTAAATGCAACTGATCCAGCAGTCATAGAAATTTGAATTATCTTAGGAGTTGTATATGAAGATACATCTTTACCATCAAGGAATGGATATACTCTAATATTTGGTTTTATTCTTGTTCCAGTTATAGAGATGTTTCTAGATCTCTTCCAACGTGCATACTTAGTATCAACTACTCTATCACCTAAAACCTTTCTATCGAGACGTGGAGTTACTCTAGCACGTACTCCAGACCTAGCTTGTCCAGTACTTGTTGTAGTAGTTGTTCTAGTTCCCCATCTATTACCACCACTCCAATTACTAGTAGAACTACTTGTACTTGTCCATTGTGTTTGCCATGAACCCCATTCTGTAGGTCCAAAACCAGTATTAGGATCTATGTCTAGATCCTTCATAACAGCATTAAAATCACCTTCAACTTCAGTCAGCGATTCAGGTAAACGCTCTTCATCTATCCAATCATCAGAAGCTGGGAATACATTAAGTGTACCAACCCAAGATATAACTGCAAATGGGTTAACATTTTCAAGAACACATGCATATGGTTGTTCAATTAATAATAAATCAGTATAATTGAGCATTAAGAAATCACCTTTCTGGTAATCTGTTGGCTCAGTTTCATATACTAAACTACTATTAGTAGTATAATGCTGTGGTCTCAACTCCCCTAGAGAAGTATCCATAGCACACTTATAATTTGGTTCATTTGGTTGACCAATTGCATGAGATGCAAAGTTATCAACTAAGAAACCATTCTTTAATCTATTATTACCACTACCGTCAGCAATGAATAAGTTTCTAGTATCTGTTTCTAATAAACTTAATTGTGTATAATATTCAATATTTTCAATTCTATTTTCAAGACCACCAATATCCTTCATGGTGTATCTTCTTTGATAATGCCTTCTAGTTTTAACATCATTAAGATCCCTTATGTATGGAGGCATCGTAATAGTCAACACTTTCATTGCATTAGCAAGTGCATCTGTTGGAAACTTCGGATCTAAAGAAGGAATACCTTTTTTGTTAATAAACTTACCATTCCTATCCAAATAAAGAATATCAATTCTTCCCAAATAATATGAAATATCTGCATCAGTAGTACCACTTGGTAACAGATACCTTCCTGTTTGTGTGAATGATGTATTAGCAAATTCACCACTAGCAGTAGTTAAATCAGTACTAGCAGCAATAGCTCCAGTATTAATACTATATGGACTTGTATCTAATTCTCCATTTCCTGAGAGTATATTTGCAGCATCAATTCTCCAATCAATAAGATCACTCAAATATAACATTTCACCATCAAATTCATAAGTTGGGATATTATCAAAGTCAGCATTATAGAATGATTCTACAGTAGTAAAAACTCCATCATTATTTTCTGTCTTAAAGTGATCGAAAATAACTATAAGTTTACTATCTGTAGGTATAGAACTATCTGGAGATCTCTTAAACAACTTACTATAAGTAAATGCCTGAGCTCTTTGACCATCATCTAAAATATATCTGTCCTTAATATTTGCAGGACCATGACTATTAATTGCACTTATAGATCTTTCTGCAGCACTATTATATCCAAATAAGGTTTCATTAGGAATAAAGTTTGAATTACTAAGATATACAAACCATACAACATTACCTGCTTGTTTAATTATTCTTCCAGTTGCACCACTTGATATACCACTGAATACTTCTCCAACTTCAAATGAAGTAGTAGATGCAGATGAAATTAAAGTTATTTTAGGTGCAACATCAGATCCAGAAGCAGTACCAGTATTGTCTTCATAAATTGCATGTATCTTAGATACTTTAGTAGTACCAAGAGTTAATACATTATTATTAAGAGGTGTTTTAGCATCATTAATAAGTTCAATTGATCTCATCTTTTGATGTGAAATGAGATGTTGAGTTGGAACATCAATCTTTTCTGGACCAATTAAAGTAAATGCAGCACTTTGATAAGCACCAGCATTTGAACCAACAGTTGCTTCAAATGTTCCACCAGTAATAACTATATTGCTAGTGATATCAACAAATTGGTTAGCAACACCATCAACTGCTACTGTATAATCATCCTTATTGGTAGAGAAATAGTTTCCAGCAACCTGAACTACACTTGCAGCACTAGTAGTGCCAGAAGCAACGGTTTGAACTGATTGTACTTTAGTATCTGATACTGTTTTTATAATACGTCCTTCACTTACCTTAAAGAATAAAGGTGTTGGTGAACCTACAAGTTTATCAACATTATAATCAGCACCACCAGAAACTGTATTATTAGTCCAGTTTATAGTACCACCAATGTTTATATCACCACCATTAAGTAAATTTTGAATACTATATCCTGATAGGAATGTAATATTTGCTAATCTTATATTCTTTTGTTGTGAAACATTACCTACTTTAACATCTTCATGCCCAACAAATAGAGCATATCCAATAGTAGCACCACCAGATTCCTTTAAAAGAACTTTCTTTACACCACTCAAATTAGCAGCAAGTTCTGCTTGTGTTAACCAACCATTATTAGGATTATTAACTAGGAATTGTGCACCTAGACCATTTGTGGGAATAGTTGTATTGTTTACTAATTCAGTAGTTCTTGGTTTCTCTATATCAACATAAGATGTTTCTACATTCTCTATCTCATAACCACGAACGTATGATTTACCTGGAGATACTACAATATCAAATAGATCTTTAGATGGAGTATTTCCATCATCAGTTGTTGTATTAACTTCAAATACACCATTGTTTATTCCATTATTAAGACACTCATCTTTTGTAAAGTCATAAGCCCTTACTTCATAATCACCTGATTCATCATAAGTTCTTCTTGCTAATATATCTTCTATATTTGTCGTTTCTCTGCTATTATTGAAATTCTTAGTATCACCATCATCAAGACGTAAAAGTTCAATAAAATCAGTAGCAGAAGTATCAGATAATGCTTTCTTTGATAAAACTGCTTTTAATTTTAATCTATGAGCACCAGGTGCAGAATAATTAGAATATCCCTGTGATGGATCTGTTAATGATGTATCTTCCTCTGGAGTTACAACTTCTTCTAAAACTTGTAATCCAACCTTATATGAAGGAGATGTACTAAATTGGTCAAGAACAATCTCTTGCTCTAATACTTTTACAAAATGCCCTTTAGTGAAATAAACACCTTCAGTAATCTTAGCTGAAGATCCTGTATGTGTAGCATTACTACTAACACACTTAGCAAAGTCAGTATTTGCCTGTATAACAGTCGTTCCAATACTAAATGCATCTTGTGCTAATATGATTTCATCATCAGCGAATGTACCACTAGTATTGGCAGTACCAGCAGAAATATATTTTACATATAACGTCGTCTTACTCTTTTCTGATTGAGAAGAAGTTAATGCATTAACTACCTTTGCTTTAACTCCAGTTGTATTACCGACAATAGTTTTACCTACAATATAAGGAGTAGTTGAACCCGAAGGTGCTGCAACTAAAGAATCTCCCGAAATACCAAAATATTCATCTTCTATCAGTATTGCAGTATATTTTAAATCAAAACCTACGGAACCAGGAACTACCTGATCTCCTTCTTTATAAACACTCTTTCCAAATTTTTCTATCTGATCTTGTAAGATAGATTGTGACTGTGTAAGTTCTCTTGCCTGAAGTGGATATCCAGGGCGAAATAACACCCTATGGAAATTCTTATCAGGGTCAAAATCCTCAAAGTATGGAGGTGTATTAAGATCTGTTGACTGAGGCATTTTAGAACTCTACGATAATCTTAAAATCTTCTGTTTGGTCTTCGGCTCTCGAAATTGTAGCCCTATTATCTATGTAGATGATCTCACCAGAACCTCTCGTTAGTTCTGAATCTTTAACTGCAATTGATGCATCAGAATCAATAGTTACACTTTCAGAACTACCACCTTGGTCAGGGTCAACTGAAATATCTTCACCAGCAACAAAGTTAGGTTTAGCACCTGTACTACTTAGACCATACTCTAATTGGCTTTCTTGAGTGTAATATATTATATAAACACCACCACTTAGAGTACCATCTGTCTCATAGTGTACTACTCTACCACCAGCACCACTAGTAGAACCAGTTATTTTAGCATCATCATAATGACCATCAGTAGCATCACTCAAAGGACTTGTTAACTTAAGTTGCTTTGTACCAATAGCAATACCAGAAGATGTACTTACTACTGGATTGTAAAGCAATCCAACAACATGGAAATCATTACCAAAAATGAAATCATCTTTTTCTAATTTTGCGTGCATTGCTATTCTATATGCACCCAACTCTCTACCTATCTTTTGACCTAATCCTTCTTTACCTGTGATTACAGGTTTTAGTATACCACTTGTACCAGTAGATAAGTTAATTTGACCAAATGTATAACCTTGACCAGGATTAACCACCTTAACGCCTGTTATACCACCACTTTGATTAGTAGAGGTAATTCTAATCTTACCGTTAGTTCCATCACCAATAATATCAAATTCAGTGTTTGCTAAGTAACCACTGCCAGCATTATCAATCAATACATTATAAATTGACCCACCAAAGTTTGCAGCAGCTGCAATTACATTTGAAGAATCAATTGCACTATCCTCTGGGACAGGTACATACTCATCAGTTTTAAACTTCTCAAAATCATTAGCATTAACAGTGAACATATACTTCCAAACATACCCATCAGGTAAAGTGAATGGAGCACTAGAAGTAGATGATGGTTCTGTAGTAGATTCTCCGTTACTATTATTACTTAAACACTTATAGACCTTATACTCAGATGTGACAACATAGAAATTAGTTTCATATAAATGCTGTTCAAAATTATTTGACTGAACGTAAGTAGTAACATTACCAGCAACATTAGTAATATCACCATAATCATGACGATAGATATCATATACAGTACCAGTTGCCCACTTATTGTTTCTAATAACAGAACGCATTTCGGCAGAGGTAACTCGCTTTAGACCAAGAATTTGATCATAAATCTTAAATGATTGACTTTGATTGTCAATAGGATTATCAGGTACGTTTACAGGTAAACCAGTATTAAAATCCGACCATTTAGTTGCTTTTGCAAAAAACAACCAGACCTCTGCTAATGCAGAAGCAGGAAGAGCAGAAACATTGGATATACCAGGTATTTCTTTAAGAGCAATAGCATCTTTGAACTTTTCAGCAAATACTACTCTAAATTTATCAGTTAAAATCGCTGCCATTGTCTGACGGTTTTCTTTTTATTTATAGGACTAGAAATTATAAATAAACTCTACCTTTAAGAGCAGATGCTCAGTTCCAGCAGCACCACTGGATAGGGAGATAAAGTTATCAGCTTCTAAATCTGTTTTAGATGCTGCTAATTTTATTATATTATCATCAATTTTCTCTACATGATATTGATTGGTATCAGTTAGACCACCAATTGCTGTACCACCATCACTATCATATGAAATGACCTCACCTTGCTCAAACCCATGACTATTAATAGTTATAGTGTTATCAGTTGTATTTACAACTGAACCACTTGTAGCATCAAATATATGGGTTGCTATGGTTTGATACTCATTAACAAGATCATCAGTATCTACTGCATGACCTTTAATAGTATGTGATGTCAATATAGGATATTGATTATCTCCCAGCTTGACATATAATAATCTATTTGCCTGATCCCATCTAACTGGAGTACAAGTTCTAGTAGTATCATATGTAATAGTACTAGTATCAATAGTATCAATACTACCATCACCATTAGTACCACCAATAGATGTTTTAAACGTTTCCCCAGATGCAGTAGCATTTAATTTAACTATTTGATCAAAAGGAATATCATAACCAACAGTTATACCCTGAATTTCATCAACATCAGAAGTAGTTGGTCTAGGTACAAATGAAGTATATCTACAGTTAATCTTCCTTATACCAAAGTTGGTTGTAGCTGGGAGAACTAAACTAAATCTACCAGTTTCATCATCAGGTGAAGTGGGAAGATCTGATGATATATCCGTTAAAGACATTTTAGTTATAGCAGATCCATACCAAATCTTAGTAGCTAAAGGATATGGTGAATTCGTTGATCCAAATCCATTAATAGTACTCTTCAGAGTTCTTCTGGCACGTAATGACTCTCTAATTCTTGCTTTCTTATGTAAATCTGCTTGGAACCAGTCAGTACCATTAGGGGTTACATCTATGGACTTTGCACCAAGTATTGTACCACCACTATCATTTACAGATAAAGTAGTACTACTAATAACATTATTAATAATTCTTGGGCTTATTTCATCATACTGAATGATTACATCATCTGCCTCAACAGTTGCATCAATATCAACACTATCATAATCATCATTAGATCCAACAAATATATACCCTTCAAAATTAGATCCTGCTCTTGGTGTAGCAGTAAATTCAACAACACTACCAAGTAAAGTGAATGCTGTAATTAAATCAGGATATGCTTGAGGTCTTCCAAATTGTTTAGTAGATGGTATTTGTAATACACCATCAATAAACAATAGTAGGTTAGCACTTATATTAGTTTCTGGTTTTGATTTATGAATCAAACTGAATATCTCACCATTAGTACTTCTCAAATCAAATACAGTATCAAGACCATTGAAATATGGTGACATATCTTGAATACCAATCAATTCACCAACATAGAAAGAATTAAATGATACTCCATCCTCTGGTGCTTCAGTAAAATTAATTACAGTATATTCATTAGGGGATGTACCAAGTTCTTGAAATGTATATGATATAGCTCTCTTTTGGAGTATACCATTAACTATTATGAAAATTTCAGCATTAACTGGTATATCAACTCTTTCACCATCTTTCTTTAATTCAAATGAAGTTTTCTCTCCATCAAATCCTCTAAAGAAACCAGATGCAGTAAGGGTTCTTGGGGTTATCTTCTTAACAGTAGTACCATTAGCAAATACTCTATCATTACTAGTAGTTAACTGAGCCCTAGTAACAGTTATATCATTTGTTGATACATTACTGACTTTAACTACTTCATAGTTATCAATAACCAAATAATCATTTGTAGTGATTCCAGTAGAACTTGCTACAGTAAATACTGTCTCTGAGGTTAATAAACCAAATGGTTCATTCAAAATAGTAGCAGTGTTTGTTGATATAGCAGATACAACTCCACTTTCTAAAGTATCTCCAGAAACAAATGCAAGATCTCTATTTGCATTAGATGTTGTTAATTCTTCTACCCATAGTTCATAATGATTAATTCTAATAGAACTTAGGTCTAAAACCTCAATAGTTAAGTTACCACCACTAATATTAGTAAATGTTACCTGTAGATAAGTACCAGAATCTGGATCATTGTCTATTGCTGATATTTCTAATTCATCATCATCAGGACTAGTTAATCCTATAGAAGCATTATACTTAACCCTATCTCCTACATTCAATCCTACTATATCTGCTAAAGTAAGATTAAATGTTCCAGCATTAGCAACAACAGTTGAAGTTATTCCTGTATTAACTACCTTCTTATTAAGTTCATCTTCTATTGCTTCTATTCTTCCAGAAGAGGTAGATGTGACAATATAATCACCAACAACAAAATCAACAGGATTTTCCTTAACCATGATGACATTTTTACTAACGTCATCAAACTGATAGTTTATTGGACTAGGTGCTGGAATACTTTGACCAGCAATAGTAGTTTGGTCACCAATACCTCTTCTTCTATAAAGAATACCAACAAACTGTCTACCTACAGTTGAATCAGGACTTACGTATCTTTGTGGTGCTTCAAAGAAGTTAATTTTCCTAACACCACTTGTTATTGTCTTATATGCAACATCAGGGGTTTGGACTACACCTGCAATATCTACAAGATACTCTTTTGAGTTAATTACTGTACCTGTTGGAATAACAAGCTGTCCATCATCAATCTTATAAGCATATTGATTATTAATAATTCCATGAGTAGATGACTCTAGCGATACTCCTAGAGGATCAATCATAATAATTATACTATCATAAGAGAATCCATAATCAAACACTATATCTTTACTTCCATCTATTTCATAATCATCAGTTGACTGTAATACACCATCAACCCATACAAAGTAACTTTCCTTAGAGGTAGAACTAGAAGGTTTATTAGTTAATGTTACTGCAGTTAATGCTGTTACACTTCCACTAGTAAATTCATTCTTCAAATATCCATTCATAAAACGAACATTTATCTGAGATCCACCTGCAAGGTCTTGACTAAAAGCAATCTCTCCATTATTACTAGAAGCGATAACAAAACTACTCTTTAACTGTGCAACACCATCAATAAAGACCATCCAATTATCTTCATCTATAGATGTGTATATTGATGCAGGGAATGCATTAGTAGTTACTGAATCTACTAATTGAATAGCATTTCCAGATGTTAATGCAGCAGATTGTGTTGAGCTATGATTATGAATAACCATATCCTCATTAAACTGTCTATATGTTAATATTTCACCTGCTGGCATTAATTCACCAAGATCTTTTACTGATTCAGTGAAATCAAGAGTTTTATCAGAGTCAGTTATAATCCATGATGTTCCATATGTCTGAACAATATTATCAAGGATAATAACCATTTGGTCTACATTATATCCTTCAATATAATTGATATTATCGTTAGCATCTTTAGGATTAGCTGGATTAACTACTTTAAGTTCAAATCTAGTTTCTACTCCATCAAATTGATCTGATATATCATCAAATACGGCAACAACTGATGTTTTTATATCTTTAACATCAGTAAGTAATTTATTAAGAACACTAACTTCATCAAATCCTTTATTTCTAGTAACCAGATAATTATATTTCTGATTCATTCTTACTATACTATCAACGTCAGTAGAAACCTTTAATGTAGTTCCACCTTTAATATCAACCTTTTCTCCAACAACGTCAAACTTACCATTTTCAGGCATATCATATCTACCCATAAGGGCACTATTCTTTATCTCAGTGTTAGCAAATAATCTATATCCAGCAGGATGTGCTGCCTTTTGATAACCCTCTCTCCAATTAAGGAAAGGTGTTTGAGAAGATATCTCATAAGCAAACTTTTGATATTTTAAACTATCCTGTATTTTGTATACACCATATCCAATATGAGATTTAGTATCTAAGAATTGTTTTGGAGTTTCAACTACAGCACCAAGATTTGCTTCAGTTCTAGCGTTATATGCTTCATCTACATATCCATATGCTCCTGAGTTTACACCAACTATTACATTACCTGCCTTAACACTCTTATTGGAATTTTCTAATCTAATAATAGAACTATTAGGTTGCCATCCCTTCTTTGTAGCAACATAACCAAAATACTGATCTGTTATATTTCCTGGAGAATCTCCAATATAAACCTTCTCATTTGTAATAAATGATGATTTCTTAATTGTAGCAGTTGCTGTTGCTTTTCTTTCTAATAAAATTACTTGATAATATTCAATAGTAACTCCATTTGGAACTATAATTGCTTTATCAAAGGCACCACCACTACCAACAGCATTAGTACTTAATGGATCAACATAATCACTACCACCACTAGTATATCTGTTCTTCATAGTAATGGTATCAATATATGCATAGAAAGTTCCACTTTCTAAATAATTCGCTCCACCATTATAATATGCTCTAATCTTATAAGCATCATTATCTCGGAAATAATCTTTAAAGTTAAATTTAAACTGCAAATCACCACTACTATTAAGTGTAGTATAATAATACTTCTCAATATCCAATATAGGTGCAGTAGAATATCTAATACCTTCAAATGTAATTGGTAATTCTAATACCTTACCACTTACAACTACTGGATCTACTGTAAGATGCCCAGAATCACCAGCAGATAATCCTCCACCAGTAACAACAACTCTTGGAGTAAATACATACCCTTCACCAGAATCAGTAATAGTTACATCAGAAACTACAAAGTTTTGAGATATTTTTGAAATCTGAGGAAATACTAATGAGGGTCTATTATCTGATGCTGGATTATATCCATATCCAGAGGTAATTGATTTAACTGTTTGTATACTACCAATAGTTTTTGATATTGGTTCTAATATAGCATTAATACCTGCAGTACTATTAACTCCAGTAATTGCAGGAATTATATCATAATCAAATCCACCAGAGGTTAAAGTAGCAACTTTTATAGGACCAGTTGCTGTAGGTGAATTTGTATTATATTTAAAGGTATTTGCGTTATAAAGGTTAGTTAATAGAGTAATTGGACTAATAGGAGTGTATATCTCAAAATTAGCACTACCAGAATTAACGACTAAATATTCACCATTAATTGGTTCTGGAACAGTAGATGCATGTACATCAACAACAGATCCATCATTTAAATTGGTAATTCTTAATACATATTCAGTCAAATCAGAAGAATCTGGATAAATTGTAAATGATGTTAATTGACCAGTTCCAGCATCTATCTGTTTAGTAATACGAACATCAAAGTATTCTCTTTGTTTAGCACTAGATCCTGGACTAAAGAAAGAGACCGAGAATGGATCACCACCACTCTTAACATAATTATATGAAGATCCTTCATAAAATGTCTTATAATAGTTTCCATTTAATTCAGTAAATCCACCTTGAGTTAGTGTAGAACCAGATAAGGTTATATTTACACTAATTGCTTGTGCAGTAGATGCTTCTATTGTTACATGATCATTTGAAGCTAATCCATTATTTTGAGCAAGAACACTAGTTAATATTCTATTTTGTTCATATTTTGTAACTGTAGCATAAACTCTAGTTAATCTATTAACTGTTGTTCTAGGGTAATGTTGAGCAATAGTAGTTCCATAAGTAGACCTCTCAACAATAAGTAAATGTTTATAAGTTGATGTTTGAATATTAATATTATCACTAATAACTGCAGTAGGATCATAAGTTTGTGTACCAACTACTATCTCAGGAATAGGACTAGCATCAAAAGTTCCTTGAGTTAATGTTAAATCTTCAATATTACTATCACCATCTAAATTTACAACATCACCAGTAACACCAGATAAATTTTGAATTACCTTATTCAAATACAAATAATAAGTATTACCAGAAGTAGTTCCAGTTCCATCTACAATTCTAGTTCTTAAGAAATTGGATTCCTTCGTAATTTGAATATCAACAACATTAGCATTTTCATTATTAATCTTTATAACATCTCCAATAACAAATGGAGAGCTATCAAATACTTCAATAGCGTCACATAAAGTTATAGAAGCACCATTAGCATGTGCTGCTGGAATAGTTCCAGATTGACCTCTTAAAACAAATAGATGACCAGTAACTTGCTTAAGCACCTTCATATACTCATCATCAATTTTAATATACTTTAATTCGGTTGTAGAATAAAAATCAGAAATACTTCCATTAGTAAAGCTTCCTAGAGAGAAATAAGTATCAACACTACTAAGATCTTGAGTTAATAATGCTCCAGTTACATTAGCAGTAACAGAAATACTACTTTTATCATCACCTGCTAATTCACTAGATACGCTAGTATCTACTACTAAAGTATCATCATATATCTCGTCTCCTACTACTGGATGACTAGTAACAGCATCTAAATATACTCTTCTATTATTAGGGTCTATACTGTGTATAGTTCCTTGGAAAGTGTCATTATTCTTTATTGTTTGTCCAACTGTAAAATGCTGTAATTCATTTGAATACTCAAGATAATGATACTCAGCAAAAGCAACACTAGTTACTGGTTGACCATCCAATACACTAACATATCCACTAGCACCAAATCCTTCAGTATCAGTACTATCAAATACTACAGTATCACCAATCTTATATCCAGTTCCACCACTTATTATCTTAATAGAATCTAAAGTAGCTAAAGATGATGTTGGTATAGATGCTACTTGGAAACTACCTTTATCAATAGCTCTTGATACTGTTGTAGATTCAGCAGAAACGTATCTAGTAACATTACTAATAGCATCAGTATCTACAATTTCTAAATCATTAAAATCTTTATATGTTACTCCTGCAAATTTTGGTCCAACAAAAAATGGATATCCACTTTGAATGATATTATTTGAACTTAAGTCATAGGTCATGAAATAAGCGTAGACACCATTTGGAAACTCTGGTGTAACACAGAATCTACCATTTTGCTCATCTAAATCAGCAGCAAGTGGACTCCAGTGATAATCTTGAGCAAAAGACCCTAAAATATAAGTATCAAGACCTTGTATATTAGAAGCTTCTACTCTAATAGGATCTTGATTAGTTTCATGCTGTACAGATGTCCATTTGACATATCCACTCTGCATTTTCTTAATCTGAGCAGGATCTGCCTCATATGCATTTTTATATCCAAAAGGACCATATATTGGAGCACCATCTAATGCCCAACCAATAATTGGAGAATGAACTGTTGCATCTGTGAAATCAAGTGTAGATATAACACCATCTTCTTTAATAGTTAAATTTCTAGGTGGACCCAATACTGTTAGTTTTTTACCAATATAATTTTGTCCATCTTGTTCAATTGCTCTTTCACCTGCTAAAAATAGTCCAGATGGTTCATCATAGTAATTTGAGATATTATTATTATCAAAGTTATTAATAAGATCCCATTTAGTTACATTAGGTAATAATATATCTCCAGAACCTGGTTCTGCAATATCTAAGGTAACTCCATTATCTGAATAGTTAATTCCACCATTTATTACCTTTAATCCTGTAACTGCACCAGCACTCATAGTTGGTACTATAATAGCACCACTTCCAGTATTAGCATTATCTTTAATGGTTACTACTGGTGGACTATTGTATTGCTGACCACCATTGATAACTGTTGCTTGTATAATCTGACCATTAGATATTGTTACGAATCCAGTAGCACTAGAACCCTTTGTAAGTGCATAAGTAGGATCCTGCATATATCTTGCACCAGAATTGGTTATATTAACTTTAGAAATAGGACCAGTAACAAAAGCACTTAATATAGCATTTTCTACTACACCAGCTTGTTGATTGAGAACTGGAGTAATTCTTATTATTGGTTGTTTACTATAACCCTTTCCAGGATCTATAATCCTTACTTTTGTTATTTTACCATTAACTACAATTGGCTGAACTATAGCTGGTGAAAAATCAGTACCAGTGTACTCAGTATCACTTGAATCCTTAATAATATCAATACTAATATTCTTAGGGTAACTTAAACCAGAATTTTCAATATAAACCTCTTTTAGCGATCCATGTACAATTAATTCTGCTTCTGCTCTTGTTCCTTCATGTCCACTAACTGGATTAACCAAAGCAGGTATTGTAAGGTCTTCTCCATTTTCTCCTCTAGGTACATCAACGATAATTGAAGGAGGATTATTGACATTATAATTATCTCCACCAGATTCAATAGTAATACTCTCTAATTTACCTCTAGTAATAGTTGTGGAACTTTTCCAACTTAAAACAGCAGTTCCATCTCTTAAGAAACCTATAGGTTCATTAGTTGGTATATCTTCTCTATTTCCTTCTGTATTACGATTAAATGACCTTGGGAAGCGTCTAATCCAATCTCCATCCTCTAGGATGATATTACTAGGTATTGTGAAAATATCGTAGTATGGAATACTTGATGTATAAACATAAGCAGATTCATCGTCATACCAAACAGTATTAACACCAGATAAGAATCCAATATTAACTGTACAAGGTAAAAGATCGTTAAAATACCAATTATTAAGAATTAAGTCATCTTGACTAACAATATCAATTACAGTACCAATATCATTAACTTGATAAGAGGTAAATGAAGAATCTACATTAAAACTTGAAACTCCAGCATAAAGTGCAAAGAATATGTCTGGTCTTGTCTTTACTGTTGCTAAACTAGAATGATCCCAGATTTTATCTCCAACTTTATATCTTGTAGCACCAAAGTCCTTAACTTTGAAATAATTAAGTGTTTTTCCAGTATATTCAACTAGAGCTTGCCCAATACGCAAATATCCTGTTTTTGGGAACTCATGAGTGGAATCTACGAATAATTTATTGCCAGAGAGTGCAGAAGTGATTTTTGTAAATCTTGTTGGAGTTAAAAGTTGCCCATTTGACAATTCAACCTCATATACTTGACTTGAGTAGGAAAAGACACTTTCTACTGTCTGTATTGGAAATTCATTAGTTCCTTGTATCAAAGATGCACCATCAAGTAATCTTGGATCGTAATTATCTAAAGATTCTAATCTAACGATCTCTTTACTCTGATAAGTCGCATTTGAAGCATCTATTAGTGCTTCATTGTAATTTTTAAGCTCTGGTTTCTCCTGAAAGAGGAATTTGAAGTAATAATCAATTCCTTGAGGAGTTCCTTTTGCAAGATAGAAATCTTTTGCTTTTTTTAAAAGGAAATCAACGTTTACAAGGTCTAAATTGTCTTTTAATACATTTTGAGGAAAATCTATTAAATACTGCTCCCTAAGTTGCTCTAGGAAGTATAAAATGTAAGTATATGACTGATTATAGACAATTGCAGCACTAGAGTGATCTGCAGCAGTTGTAACAATGTTAGCAGTGAATCCTCCATCAAGAGTTAGTGTATTATAAGTCCATCCTCTTACACAATCACTGAAAACAGTTTTCTTAACACCACCATCTTCTTTAGCTTCTAAATTCTTGTAAAATATGACCTCATCGTCGATTTTAAGCAGTCCATTATTTCTAGGGAACTCTACATACCCTAAAACGGTAATAGACGTATCTGAGGCAGTTACAGCACCCTCTAGAGTGGCAGTAGCGTCTGCACCAGTGTAAGTATCAATATCAACTAATTCTGTTAACCCATCTAGTAAATCTAAGGCATTACCATTGGTTTCTAGGAATCTATAGTAGTCCTTGATAAATGCAATAAAATTTGGATAGTCATTTGACAGGTAATCTGGAACCTGCTGCTCAATGGCATTCGATACTTGCAGAGAATTGAACATTAGCTATAAATTGGGGTTTGACCTACTCCTGATGTTCTAGATGAAGATGCTGTCTCATCTAGAACTGTTGAAACTGAAATATCTGAATCTGCTATTGTTAAATACAGATCTCTCAAGGCAATAATATCATTTGATGCAGGTACTAGTGATACAGAGATATATTCTGTGTTTCCCACTGTAGAACTGATATTAATACCATTGATATTTATTTCACCCATCGAATAGTCAATAGTTCCTATGTTTTGACTATAGTATTTCTTTTCACTTCCATCTACACGATAAATTGCAATACTGTCTGTACCGTATTTCTCCAAATACCAAATATATGACTGATCTTCTCCTGTTAACTTGAATCCAGTCGATACTAAGTCGGTATTTTGTGAAATTACATTACCATAACAAATTTTATAAGATGCAAACACATTAGTCAGTGCTTGGATGTTCTTTTTCATCCTAATACGAGTAATATTGGATGTTATACCAGAATCTGCAGCATCTATTTGACCAATCAGCTTAGAATATTTAAATTTACCGTTAAAACGCTCCAAATCCCTGTTATTTCCGAAACTCTGTATCGTTCCCCTTACTACATTTGCAATATCAGCTGATTTCCTTCTTGATCTGTTACTATTGTAGTATACAAAGGAACTTATCTCCAAATATAGGAAAGATGGATCTAGAATTTCTGGAATAACCGTAAGGATGGTATATTTCTTAATTGATTTCTGTAATTCTTTCTTAGCAGTAGTTGTAAGTGATTCTGCACCATTGGGCTTTGCTACAATATATACTTTTCCATATTGCGGAGGACTTGCTTCTTCTCCACCATATACAGATAAAGATTGTAAGTTTGGATATAATTCCGCTACTAAGGTTTCATAATCCCGTACTGTTACGGCTCTTCTTTGAGAAGAGTAGTATCTTGGAGCCAAATACTTAATAGAACTTACGCTTTCTGGCTCAGCACCACCAACAGAACTGGTAGTTACCGTAATTGTAGGTTGTAATTCTGTTATTATAGTGTTTCCAGATGTAATACTACCTACAAATTCAAAACTAGTACACTCATTACCTGCACTTTTGTTAGTATTGAGGTATTCAATGTTAATTTTATCCTGACTGACTAATTTTCTACCAAATACTCCATCTCCAAAGATAAGTTCAAACTGTTCACTCTTATTTTCTTGTATAAAGTAGATTCTATCAGTTGCAGCAATCTCAGTAATGTCTTTTACTGGTTTGTAAGACATTGGAATTGCATTATCTGCCTGATCTATAGTAACACTGATCAAATCAACGTCTGCATCAGCACTAGGAACTATAAATGACTGTTTTGTAGATGTATCTACTGTATAATTAAGTTCTAAAAGGTTTCCTTGGTAAATGTCAATGTCTGTAAAGGTGACACGACGTATTCCATTACCATCAACATATGCTTCTCTCGTAACATCTGCTAAAACACTGAATACAAAGGTTCCTTCACCATTAGCACCCACAAAGGCAGTACCTTTCTTGATGGTTAATGACTCTTGAGAAGGAGTAACCAAGAAGTCCATACTTATAGTTGCCTTTGCTGCCTTTGCAGACCTTGGGGTATATCCAACTAACTTAGCAAGTGATACTACATTCTCTCTTATAGAGGCACTATCAAAAAAGACCTCATTCGCCACCAGGTTGGCGTTCAAGGCACTGTAATAGGTG
>Ga0163179_10000236_pt1 | contig 39327 bp, 41 predicted proteins | sample AtlANTMetagenome_FD_109643 | JGI IMG/M metagenome (GOLD analysis project Ga0163179, IMG submission 109643) | Marine eukaryotic phytoplankton communities from the Atlantic Ocean - Atlantic ANT 2 Metagenome | ecosystem: Environmental > Aquatic > Marine > Oceanic | place: North Atlantic Ocean... | reverse complement strand
AGTAATTTCTTTTATTTGGTTCCCGACACCACGGTGAGAGGCGCGATGCTTGGGCCAAGAACTATTGATGGGCAAAAAATTGATGGTGGAAAGGCTTTTGGACTTCGCCGTGAGAAGTTACAAACAGCATCGGATGGAGATGAGAACCTTTTGGCAAAAAATATCACAAATTCTTTAACAAAGCATACTAAACGCTGGGTTAATCAATTAAAGCCACTTGGCAGGAGTGTAACCACACAAGAGGTTAAAGAAGGTTTCGAGAATGTAGCAGGTGCCAAGGGTGCTATGGCAGGAGCAATAGGATCTGCTTTTGAGGTCGGCATTAGCAAAGCTCTTGATTATAGGGCGGCAGTGAGAGAGAAGGGCGGCGACTTTGATGTAAGGGGTGGTGTTAATTTAGGTAAAGTCCGAGAACTGTTTGGTTTTCCAGCGAATCAAAACACTGGCGATTTCAAGGTCGGCCTTGGTGGAGATAGTGTTATAAGCTTTTATAGGAAAGTAATAAAAGAAACAAGGCGAGGAAAATTTACCCAAGGTGAAAAGCAGAAAAATATTCAGTCGATGGCTCGTCGAGAAATAAGTCGAGAGAACGCGGGGATGTTTCAGAAGGGGAGCAATGTGCCGAAAATGGCATTCAGGGGTAAAGTAGATAAGATGCTGAGAAAGCGAGAGGAGGAACTTCGCCCCTTATTTTTTGCTGACGGCTACATCCCTAACTACGCTGGTGTTAATCCTTTAGCTGCCGCTATTGAGCGGGAGAGTCAAGCGGGATTACCTATTAATCAAATCAGAATCAATCAAAGCAGCCGCCTAAGAAACGCAGGAAACCCGATGGGTCTTGGCGTTACTAATACGCGGGATGAGCCAACTGGTGCGATTCCCAACTTTGCAACAACGACGCCTTCGGCAGCAAGTGGTGACTTGATGATGAAGTTCATGGGGTTAACCATGGCGGCATCAATGTTGACTGGTGTTTTCTCTCAGATGGGAGACACCGCAAGCAAATTCGGAACAGGCTTAACAGATGCCACCCAAGCACTGATGATGCTCGCTATGATGAGGATGGCTCTTCCTCAGGGAACGAGTTTTATGGGAATGATGCCAGCGGGCAAATTAAGCAAAGGGGCTTCGAGTCTTATGAAGCAGGGAAGGACGCAAATGGCTGGTCCCAATATGTTTCATGGACTCGACATTAGAAAGGCTCAAGGCTTACCCCCTGTTCAGAATCGGGCAGGCAGGGCCATGGGCCTTGCAAGAGTTGTTGGTGGTGGCTTAGGAAAACTGGCCACTGGCTTTGGAAGATTTTTACCTGTTATTGGACAAGTTATATTTGGATTCCAAGCAGTTAGTGGAATCTTGAAGATGTTTGGTGTTGATCTGGGCGGATTCCTTTCGGGGATTGGTGAGGCTCTTGGCCTTATCGATACCCCAGCGGAAAAAGCATCTAAAGCCTTGGATGAGGTAGCTAGTTCGGCAATGGACGCATTGCGACAAGGCGCTTTTGGAAAGGCTACGGGGGACTTTGCAAAATTTCTCCAAGAAGCTGTAGCTACAGCTAATAAGGCAGAGTTGTCTGAAGCTGCGGGAAAAAGAGCGGGAGATGATCCCAATGAAATAAGGAAAGAATTATTAGTACAATCATTCCGACAAGCGACGTTAGAGCGCAACATCGAAATGATTGCTGGCAAGACACCGTTAACGACCCACCAAATGCTAGACCAAGTGAAAGAAATGGGTGGCACGGAGGCGACTAATGGGGGCGGGTCCGCGTTTCAATTTGGCGTAGGAACCGCAACTTCAGGTATCTCAAAACTCCAATTCGATGCACTTGCTGCAATGGAGCAACAGGTCGCCCTTGCTTTTGCTGGTAAGGAGGCTCAAGAGAGATTTACATCTGCTGACGCTCTCGGGGTAACGGATATGTCGGGAGAAGTAGCTGGCTTACTGGACAGTGCACAGAAGAACATGACCAAGGAGCAGAAAGCTAATCTCGACAGGATAAAGATGCTCATGACTGGGCGCGGCGACCCTGGAAAAGATAAAGCTGCGGCGAAAGAAATCTTAGATTTGTTCTTGAATATACTGGACGTAAGACGGGAGCAGGTAACAGAGGAGCAACGCATCGCGCAAATTAACGAGAGCGTAGCTAAGGCTAGAATAGCCAACATGACAGAAATGGCCATGTTGCGAGTTAAGATGGCTACTGATGTAGACAGGGAGCTTAACATAGAAAAGGCTTTGGTTTCCACCAGTAAAAAGAGAAAAGATGAGATACAGCAGACTCTCGCGGTAAGAGAATTAGAGAAGGGCGCAATAGCAGACCAAATAAAACTTCTATCCAAACTAGTTCAAGACGAGGGCACTTTTGCAGAGAGGTTAAAATCAAAAAACCCAAATGAGACAATCAGTGCAAAAGACTTTGATGACATTCAAGAGGCAGTGCGGACTATTAACGCTCTAATAGTAGAACAAGGGGGATTTACAGAGAAAGTCGAGGAGGAGTTACAAAACCAAGTAGGCAGCCTAAACTTACAGGAGGACTCGCAAAACGCAATAACCGCCCTCATGAGGGAGCAAATCGGTCACGCCAATGCAAAGCTGAAGCTTAAAAAGCTGGAGGTGGCAGAGGCCCGTTTTGAAAAAGCCCTGTTAGACTCAAGCCTTCAAAGGGAGAGTGATCGGTTGCGTATTTTAAAATTGCAACTGTCAGTTGCGACGGAGTTGTCCAAGAGCAAACTTGAAGTCAGCAAGATCGATCTGGACATAGCAAAAATGGAAGCGAAAATGGTAGGGGCAGGGCAAGATCGCAAATTACAGCTACAGAAAAACATCACCAAAGAAAAGAAGAAGCAATTAGATTTGGAATTCGAGGCTGCAAAACTTGAGCGAGCCGCACAATTCAGAACTAGCCTTGTCGATTTAGCAAAAGAGTCTGGAATAGACCCAGAATCACGAATGAACATTACTCGCGCTGGAGGAATCCAAAACATGAGCGTGGCAGAGGCTATAAAAACTTCGCTGACTGGAGCCGATTTTGATCAAATAATAGACAATCTCGAAGGGATGGCTCGCAATGCGGAAGAAGAGCGCATTAAGGCTGCGGCACAATCGAAAATAGATTTGCTCTTACAATCTAAAACAATATTGGATGCAGGTTCTGGTTTTTACAGCACTGTAGTGGCGGCGGGTAGGGATTTTGGGAGTGCAGCCGTAGCAGGAGTGCTACGAGCTTTGGGTATAAAGGGTGGTGATGCCAACATGACTCCAGGGGGAAGCAAGAGCGTGGTTGCTAATGAAGCGCGGATGAAGGGTATAGATGCTAACATAGATGCGACGAGGCGGGCGGCAGAGGTGGAGATACAGGCTCGACGAAGTGGTGATCCCGCTGCAATTGCAGAGGCCAAGCAACAGTTGAAACTTTTTGTAGACAGTGGGCAAATAGCTCGGAACGACTATGACGCGGCGATTAGAAGACTAACCACATCTCAAAAGGAGGGGGCCGATGTTACTAACGATTTTGCCGAGCAGGTTCAATCATATGTCGATGGGTTAAAGCAGCAGGGGGAAGATCTTAAATTTAATTTATTTAGGCAAACTTCTGCCACAGGTCTAATTGACGCTGCAAGGGCAACGGCGAGGCAAGGAAGGGAAACGTCGGCTTTAGGGGCGACTACTGATCCTGTGGAGAGAGCGCGAATCATAGGGGGTGAAGATGAAAGGAGGGTGTTGGAGGATCTGAAGCTTCAGGGTCGATTGTCCACGACTCACGCTGGCTCCATGCGGGCGCGGGAGGAGATCAAGATTCTTCAGCAGGTCTTCGCGGTTAAGAAAAAGATGACCCAAGAGGGTGCAAATCTCGTAGAACTTGAAGAGGAGTTAATTAGGCTAGAAGAGAAAAGGTTGGCCATCAATACTTCTCTTGGCGATACTTTTGAGAAGGAATTTGTTAAGAAAGATTCTGAAATCGCCAGCCAATTTAATGAAAAATTTGTAGGTGCCGCCAGAGCGTTTACCACTGAACTCAGCCACGGAATGGTAGATGCCATAGCCAAGGGTGAGAGCTTAAAGGATGTTCTTCTTGGAGCGGCCACAGGCTTCCTTAACACTATGGCCAAAGCCTTCATGGATAGGGCTGTAGATAATTTGGTAAGCGGTATTGTAGGTGGTATTGGAGGTGGTGGAATTACCAAGGCTGCAAGAGGCGGTTCCGTGCGCGGAGGATCAGGAATGAAGGACGACGTTCCCGCATTGCTGATGGGTGGAGAATTTGTGATGCGGAAAAAGGCCGTGGGCAAATACGGCGCCGACTTCATGAAAGCTTTAAATGATGGTTCTATTCCCAAGATGGCCGATGGTGGATTCTTTATCCCAGGAACTAGGGGTCAGGGAGCTATCAGCGGAAAGAGTAATCTGCTTGGTTTCGCCACTCAAAGCTACACAGGTGGTAAAACGGATCAGATAAGAAGTGGCAAAGATTTTGTTTCTGCATTTTTGGAGCCAGAGAGCCCCAGATTAACACAGTGGGGTCGCCGCAATAATGCGACTTTCAAAAGGGTGCAGGATGCTAAGAGAGAAGCTTTTGATTTATATGTTCAGCAGTTAGGTCAAGATGAGGATAGGAAGCGCAGAGCCGCAGAATTGGCAGAGCAAAAGAAAGCTCAGAAGGACCAACTTTGGAGAAGTTTGGGGATCGCTGCACTTAGTGGCGCTCTTGCATTTGGGACAGGAAGACTAAGGAAAAGAAATCCCGCTGGAACAGCAGGTATGGACCCTTACGCAAAAATTTCTGCCAGTCCTTCCCAAGGAGCGTATAACACAGGAGGAGCCGTCCCTTATGCCGCAGGACAAGATACTATACCTTCTATGCTGACAGGTGGTGAATTCGTAATGAATTCCTCTGCGACACAGAGACTTGGCGCTAACAACTTAGAAACTCTTAACGCTGGAGGATCACTCGGTGGTGGCGGCAGAGAGGTGTTAGATAAGCTGGACAATATTGCCGAGGTTTCTAGGGGCGACACAAAGATTAACATTACTGTCAACTCGAATGGAACTAGTAATGAGAGTAACGAAGGAGACGCCAAGGGAGCTAGGCGTGGTCAAGAGTTGGGAGCGAAGATCAAGGATGCCGTGAGAGAAGTCATTCAACAAGAGCAACGTTTGGGAGGTCTACTTAGAGACTAATGTATGGAACAAATCTTAATTACGACTCCCGAGTATTTATTTCGGGTCAGGAACTCTCGGGCATACAGAGTGCTAACTTTAGCTATGCTAATTCCCCCCAACTGGTTAATCCACTTGGCTACGCAAACGGCCTTACTGCTGTAGGAGGCCCGACTAAGCAAACGTTTTCTTTTGGAAGGTTTTTGATTTACGAAGACCCCATTCTTTCTTTAAGTTCCGCGCCATACACGGGCAATATTCCGCTATCTGGAAGCATACATTACTCCGACAATTCATATGGATTTGAAAGCGGATACTTAGATAGCTACTCACTGAAATGCGCCGTTGGTCAGGTGCCACAGGTCAACACAACATTTACTGTGTATGATGAAATGAGAACAGGGTATAGCGCCTCGGGAAGTGTCGCGCATCCAGACATTCACATACCCAGTCAGGGATCGATTAGCGCTACTTGCGACAACTCCACCACAAATAGAATTATTGGTTTCGATTATTCACTGACATGTAAGCGCAAGGCTTATTATACGATAGGCTCTGAAACAGCCGAAGAAGTTAAGACAGTTGCTCCACTTCAAATCAACGCAAGTGTTCAGATTGATGTTGATGATGCATTTATGGAAAGTGGTTATAATTTTTTGTCAACTGGCAAGGGTGATAAAAGTGTAGTTTTTCAAGTAGACGGTAGCGACGGTATTACAATCTGGGCAGGAAGCGTTGCTAACGCTTCTTTAGTGAGTGAAAATTTAACAGCCTCTGCTGATGGGTCTCTGACTCTACAGCTTGACTACATAGGGCATTCATCCTGATGAGCGAAGACTTATATTACAACAGAGATAGGAATATACAGGGAGTAACAGCCCCTGCTAATCTTACTGGTTTACAGTTAACGCCATCCTATGGATCAACGGTTACTTTTTCATCTAAAGACAACAATTACACGACCGATGATTTCTATTACGAATTGGTTCCCATTTCCGTAAATAATTTAACTGCCGCATTCGATGTAAAATATAATTTAAATACAACTAATGCTCGAAAACTTGTTAACTTTTTTGAGGCGCAATCAGGTTTCAAACAGTTCGAGTTCAATCCTGACAACTCTGGAATATACAAAAATGTTTCAGGGTTTTGTGATGAGTATACTGTGAATTATGTAAATCTTAACCACATAGAAGTGGCCGCAAAGGTTGCAGTTGATGGTGCCGCCACCCTTTTTAATTGGTCGGGGCAAAACTTTACAAATTTACCTTTCCAAGGTTTTCAAGGTGCAGCAACTTACAAAAAATACGATGTTGTATATACGGGAATCTCCGATAATAAGCTAGATAATTTTTATTATGCTACACAAGACCATACGTCTTCTAGTGATGGAATGAACTCTCCATCAGGAACAGGCTCTTTGTGGTCGCAAAAGTTCTTTTTTGAACCTGACGAAAAGCAAAATTTTCAAGTACCAATTAAGGCCGATATTGTGGATTTTGAATATTCATTCAAACAAAGGCTTGGCGGTAACGCTCAAACAAAAAACATAGCTAAATTTGACATTTCTTATAATTTTACAGATGTCTCTGACAACGAAGCTAAAGCGATTCTGCACTTTTTAGAAAACAAGGCTGGCTACAGAAGATTTGAACACACAATACCTTCACTATATAATAGACCAAAGGTTTATTATTGTCCCGAGTGGACGCACACATGGAAATATGCCAACGCTAACGATATAACCGTAACATTTGTGGAAGACCCGTTGGGGGTCGTGCCAACAGGAGTATAAAATGGCTACTAACATTTTTAAGAGTAATAATGCGTTTATTGCGTGTGAACACCTCGGGCAAAAAGAGGCTTTTTATACGACTGAGATGACGGGATCAATTGCATCTGCCGTCCAGTCGTCAGCCTTTGATGTTTCTTTGTCTCACATTGCGCCAAAACAGGTTGGTAGTTCTCGACTTGCCTTCAATTCATTAAATCGTCAGCCTGACGTAAGCTTACAGTTTAGCTATTATTTGAATTACCCTTTCTTTAATGAGGGTTTTGTTAATTTGGTGGATTTAAATGATGCCACAGTTACTGGTATGGCTGAAATACCCTCTGTGGGAGCGCTATCAGGCATAGAAAACGCTTCTAGAAACTTCTATATTTTAACACGCCCCGATCAAGGTTTTGATGCTTTCAGCGGATTCATTGAGGGTGATTCTCCTTCATTTAGTGGTTATCAGTGCGCTTCAGTCGGTAATTGTTTTTTAACTGATTACTCTTTATCTTATGGCGCTGGAGGATTACCTACAGTCAGTGTTGAGTTTTTAGGCTCAAATATGCAATATGAGGAAGTGACTGGTCAGGTGCTTGGTTCTCCAGCCATTAACTTGCAAAGCGGCAATGCTCACAATGTAGGCCATTTAACTTTTGATCCAATTGCTCAGTTTGACCAGACTCCAATAATTATGAATCCAGCAGAAGCTGGAAGTTCAGTGACTTTACAAAACTTTCAGGTTGGAGGACAGGCGCTATCGGGTAACCACGCTTTGCAAAATGTAAGTCTTAGCTTGAATATACCAAGGGTGGCATCCTATGGTTTAGGCAGTGACTATGTTTATAATAGAAAAGCACAGCTTCCTGCGCGTGGAAGTGTTAATGTCTCCTCTTTAGTTTCAGGATTTAGTGCTGGCGTGTTAAGCGGTGTATTGGCTAATGAAACAAGTTATGATTTTGATTTAGTTTTAGAAACTAGCGGTAAAAGCATTAGCTACGGTATCGAAGATGCTAAATTGCAGTCATATAATTATTCAATGGCGGTTAACGACATAATGAGTCTTGATGCGTCATTTTCTTTTGAGTTATACTCGAATCCTAAGGGTCTACAGATGGAGGGAAATCCACAAGAGTCACTAGCGCTGCATTGTTCTGAACAAATAGCTTCGCGTATTACTAATTCAATGACAAGTGGCGTTAATGGTCCGATGTTTGTAAATTTTACCAATCCTTCTGGAAGTCTGACAGCAGGAGGATATGGCGCCGCAAGGTCGGGTGATTTTTGGGCTTCAGATATTGACTTAACTTGCGTTAGCGTTTGGAATAACAAGGGTTTCGATTATTACGCTTCCAATGCAGATTTCAGAATGATAGGTGCTGTAGCGATTACACCGCGACATATTGCTTGGGCAAAGCATTTTATGTTAGACGACGGAAATAAAGTTTGGTTTGTTGAACCTGATGGTACTTGGATTGATAGGACTATTACAGAGGGAAGGACTCACGCTACGCAGGATATTGCCGTGGGGTTACTTAGTGAAGATCTGCCTAGTACTATTTCTATACCTAAAGTTTTTCCACAGGATGTTGATCGCTACTGGAATACAGGAACTTCAACTGTTGGATCGATAAAAAATAACTTTAGACCAATGGTTCTCGGTCTTGATCATAGAAAAATGGGTCACTGCTTAGAGCCCTATAAAATTGGTAGCTCCAACAGTGTAGTTTGGTTTGCACCAGCCCCAGGATTCAACAACCCAGCAGTAGGCGCAAAAGCTGATAATTTTGCTTGGAATCTGCAAACTGGAGATTCAGGACAGCAAACTTTTGCCATTGTTGATGGTACAGCGGTATTATTAACTAGTTACGAAGGTAGAACTGCTGGTCCCGACTATTCACAATATAGAGCCGATATAAATACTCTTATTGCTGGTGTTGACTCTGACGCAGGAATAGATACGGGCTACCAACTTGAAGCATTTGACCTTGCGCCATATAATTTTAAGAAATACAGATTGACTTAATCGAAGTCTACTTTTACATTTTTACTTTCGTAGCCTTGCTCTTTTCCACGACTCGGGTGTTGTGCGCCGTTTCTTTCCTTTGCGTAGTTGTCGTAGAATTTTTCCTTAACAGGATCTTTCCCACCTGCTTTATCAGCCCTTTTTTGACTCATTTCTGCTGACAAGTCCATCATGTCACCCATAGTTCCCTTTTTGCCATAAGTGGCATCCATGAATTGCTGTTGGTTAAATGGGTCTATATTATTATCAATAGAGGCATTGGGCGCCAAGAATACCCTGTCCCACGTTACCCCATCTTTCTCATAAACGTGTTCGTCATTCATGCCCTGAAAAACTTCTTCGTACTCTTCTCTCTCTGGGTGCTTGTAAACGTAAATAGGCATAATGCATTATCCGAAGATTTTCTCCAAAATCAGATCGACTGTTCGGGAGTAGGTAAACTCATCTGCCAGCTTTAAGCCTTCAGTATTAATTTCGCCCACCCTTGATTCGGCCTTTTCCATTGCCTCGATAGCTTCTTCTTCAGTCCATGTATAAAAGACGCCCTTATTAAAGGGGCTGTCTTTAGTGAAAAATACACCGTCGTATACAGGCATTGTCCCCGATGGCTCTAGCAAAATAGAGTTATCTTCAGTTGCCCAATCTTTATGTGAGGTTGCATTAAGGACAACACTCCACTTACCTAGTGCTGTGGCATTAAAGGCGGGAATATTCCAACCCTCACCACCAGAAAGACCAGTTAAGTCAATATCAATTGAATTAAGCAAATCATTAACTTCTGAGTTTTTTTGTAAGCGTGGTAGAAAGTTAACGTTTGTGTAGTTCTGGCCCTCAAGCGCACCTTGAATTAAACCCTGCATCTGCTCGGGTTTAAAAAATGGATTACCAACACAGCAAGAAAGCTGATATTTAGGATTATTGCCATATTTTTTTACCCAAGTTTTTATGATTTTTGCGGTATGCTTTCTGTTCTCAAATTTACCCATTAAACCAAAATGAATCACATCACCGAGATATTTTTTATCCGTGACATGAAAGTCGGGATCTAGTCCGAGAGGTAAGAAACTAGTGTTTGATACATCTCGCTCAGAAAAGCAATCTCTCGAATAACTGGAACCGAAAAATGTGTGGTCTTGCCCCGCACAAAGTTTTAATTCAACCTCAGTAGGCTCATTACATTCGTAAAATGTAAACAAATACTGATCCTTATTCTTGCGATTTTCTGACCCATTTAGGTGCCAGAGCTTAAAGCACGGAATGTCTGGTTTGAAGAAATCGAGACGCTTGTTGATTGCCTCTTGCAAATACAAGCGAAAAGCTTCGTCTAAATCATAAGCCTCAAGGTCTACATTTCCCGTGGGAAATATTCTTAAGTCTACACCCCGCTTGTAAAGCTCTCTAATAATATTTAGAGAGACATTGCCAAAGCTTAGGGAATTAATTGGAGCGTCAACTACAAGCTTCATTAAAAAGGAACCTCAGTATCGTTTGAGTCGCCCTGAGCGTCATCTTTCTTCTTAGAACCCAAGAACTGTAGATCCTTGCCTCTCAGATAATACTTGCTGAAAGTTTTTCCATCCTTTTCCCACTCTGACATGCAAAGCTCGCCCGATACAATGAACTCCCTGCCCTTGGTAAGATACTTCTCTGCGATTTCTGCGGTTTTGTCCCAGAACTCACAATCAATGAAACACTTGGTTTTTGCATTTGCCGCTGAAATGCCCACTCGAAGGTTGGCCACCTTTTTTCCTGTAGAGGTAGTTTTGACTTCGGGGTCTTTAACCAAGAATGCTGCTGCTGTAATTGAATTATACATTTTTAATATGTCTTTTTACTTTTTCTATGAAACGATTGTGAATGTTGATGCAACCTTGGATGCTCATTTCAAGCTCCTCAGATATCACTCTCCACGGTGTGAGCTTATTATCAGCGCGACCGTATCTAACGTCAACTATTTTTTTCACCCTTTCGTCTTTTTCTTTTTTAAGGCAAGTTTTAAACACAGATAAAACTTCCCCACGGGTTAGATCGGCAATAAAACTTTCGCATGAAGGTTCAAAGTGATTTTCATCTTCATCGATGAAAAATTGCTTCATTCTTTTATTTTTATTTAAAAGGTTCAAGCACTTCCATTTTGTTTGATTAGCCAAATGTGTAGAAAACTTTGTCTTGCGATTCGGATCATAGTTCATTGCTGCCGAATAGATCGTGGCATCCTTCTCGTTGACCATTTGATCCTTGTCTAACGCATTTTGCGGGTGAGACATAAAGTGATTCACCATGCTGTGATATATACCAGAATGTCTTTCTATCAGTTGAAGTAAACTATCCTCATCCCTTCTTTCTTGCAGTTTTTCAATTAGGGTGAGGTCGCTGGGGGAATATGGCATCTACAATACTATGCGGGTTCTCAGAAATTTAAACAGAAAAAGCTTATTATATATAATATATTTATAAAAACGTTTACTTTACAGACGAACGTTTACTGTACCGTTAACCTTATCTTAAAGATACGTTTTTTAACCGTTTCACGGTTATTATACGTCGTTAACCAACCTTGTCAAAAAAAAAATCAGGAAATTTCCCTCGACACCACCCGCTTGCCTCCCTAAGGTGTAAAAAATACGAAGTTATGATTTTTGAAGAACAGTTATCAAGGAAGCCCGATTATTATCCATGGACGCAGGATTTTATAGAAGCAATGCACAACGGTTTTTGGACCGATAAAGAGTTTAGTTTTAGTAGCGATATTCAAGATTTTAACGTAAATTTAAGTGATGACGAGAGAGAGATGATTATCAGAACCCTTTCAGCTATTGGGCAGATTGAGGTAGCTGTTAAGAAGTTCTGGGCAAAACTGGGAGACAACTTGCCACATCCGAGTTTAACAGATTTGGGCTACGTTATGGCCAATACAGAGGTCATCCACAACAATGCTTATGAGCGCCTACTGACCGTTCTAGGGCTGGAAGATATTTTTGAAGAGAACCTTAAGCTGGACTTTATCGAGGGCCGTGTACGCTATCTGAGGAAGTATAACCATAAGTTTTATAAGGACTCTAAAAAGCAATACGTTTATGCTTTGATTTTGTTTACCCTGTTTGTAGAGAACGTCTCTTTGTTTAGTCAGTTCTATGTAATCAATTGGTTTAATCGGTATCGGAACGTTCTAAAAGATACTGGTCAGCAGGTTAAGTATACTCGTAACGAAGAAAATATTCACGCCCTTACGGGGATCAAGATCATCAACACAATCAGAGAAGAGCATCCAGAACTTTTTGATAAAGAGCTAGAAAACAGAATCAACCATGAAGCTGAAGAGGCTTTAGTAGCTGAGAGTAAAATCGTAGACTGGATGGTTAATGGCTTTGACGAAAAGGGCCTGAGCGCAGACATCTTGAAGGAATTCATCAAGAACAGAATAAACGATTCATTAGAAAAAATTGGATTTGCTCCAGCATTTAATGTTGACACTTCTTTACTGGAAGATACAATGTGGTTTGAGGAGGAATTGATGGGTAATAACGCCACTGATTTCTTTCATTCTCGCCCAGTAGAATACTCAAAGAACTCGCAAACATTTGACGCTGACGACCTCTTTTAATGAAAAAATACAAATGGCTCAACAAAGACTCTAGGGCGTTCCTTAAAAGGGGCTATTTGCGAGAGGGAGAATCTGCGGAACAGCGCGTGGCTGATATTGCAAAGGCTGCGGAAAAGTATCTTAAGATAAAAGGCTTTGCTGAAAAATTCGAAGACTATGTAGCGAGGGGATTTTATTCTTTGGCAAGCCCAGTGTGGGCAAACTTTGGGCGAAAGCGAGGATTGCCCGTATCATGCAACGGCGTCTTTATCGAAGACCGCATGGATGCCATTTTGGACAAACAAGCCGAAGTGGGAATGCAGACCAAACATGGCGCAGGAACCTCTGCTTATTTCGGTGATCTAAGAGGGCGCGGCGAGGCAATTAATTCTGGGGGCACATCTAGTGGCTCGGTGCATTTCATGGAGCTATTCGACAAAGTATCCTCTGTTGTTTCTCAAAGTAATGTAAGAAGAGGCTCTTTTGCAGCCTATCTACCAATTGATCATCCTGACATTAAGGAGTTTTTAAGAATAAGAGGCGAGGGAAACCCTATCCAAGAAATGTCCTTTGGTGTTTGCATCGATGATGAGTGGATGAGATCTCTAATTGATGGTGATCGTCAAAAAAGATCCACATGGGCATCACTGATACGTAAGCGTTTTGAAACGGGATACCCCTACATTTTCTTCACTGATACTGCGAATCAAAATGCACCCAAAGCTTATAAGGATAAAAAGCTAAAAATTTCCGCGTCTAATCTCTGTAGTGAAATCGCGCTGCATTCCTCCGAGCAAGAATCCTTTGTTTGTTGTCTGTCATCACTAAACCTAGTGAAGTGGGAGGAAATAGTAGAAACAGATGCGATAGAAACCTTGGTCTATTTCTTAGATGCAGTCATGGAAGAATACATTGAGAAGACAGAGGGCATCCCATTCATGAAGCCCTCGCATGAGTTTGCAAAACGTCAACGCGCTCTGGGCGTGGGTGTTCTGGGTTGGCACTCCCTGCTTCAGAAACAAATGATTCCATTTGAGGGCATGGAAGCTCACTTTCTCAATAATGAAATTCATAAAGTCATAAGAGAGAGGGCGGATAAAGCTACTGAGAATCTAAGTGTCCTGTTTGGAGAGCCTGAGCACCTTAAGGGCTATGGTAGGCGCAATATGACCACAATGGCAATTGCTCCGACCACATCAAGTTCTTTTATACTGGGTCAGGTATCACCTTCTATTGAGCCTCTTAACAGTAATTATTTTACCAAAGATTTGGCGAAAGGTAAGTTCACTTACAAAAACCCTTACCTAGAAGCGCTGTTGGAAGAGAAAAAGAAAAATACTCTTACTACTTGGAAGTCAATTCTGTTAAAAGGCGGTTCGGTGCAACACCTAAGCTTTTTAACAGATGAGGAGAAGGCTGTATTTAAAACCTTCGGAGAAATTTCACAAAAGGAAATTGTTATTCAGGCATCGCAACGCCAAAGGTATATTGACCAAGGCCAAAGCCTAAATGTGATGATTTCTCCCAAATGTCCACCTAAGCAGGTCAGCGAATTACTGATTTTTGGCTGGGAACAAGGAGTTAAAAGTTTTTACTATCAGCGCAGCGCCAACCCGAGCCAAGAATTAGCTCGCTCAATACTTTCTTGTGCATCCTGCGAAGGATAGTGTAAGTAAATAAAATGCACCTCACGCTTTCAGATAAAATCTTAGCCCTTCTCTCAAAGAAGGTCGAGCAGCATAATAAAAAACACTCTCATCAGGTCACTCTAGAGGAGCTTATTACAATCTACAAGAGGGGCGAAAAGGTAAGTTCATCAATTTATCGACCTACCGTTTCTACTGCTCAGTGGGCATTAGCTCGCGTGAATCTTTTTCTATGTGGCGCATCTGAGCGCTCTCTTGGCGCAGCACATATCAATGATCAAGACATTTTGGAGAGAAGACCGATTACCTATATTGACGAAGCTTCAGAGTGTTTTTATGAATTTAAAGAGATTGATCTGACAATTGCTCGTACAGACTTGTTATTGGGTGGCATTACAGATAAAGACGGGCAGCAGACCTTTATTCCTCCTACAGAAGTTGATAAAAACAGTTAAGACCATATAATCATCTGTTAGAACAAACAGATTAGGTTAATGGAAGCTTCTGAACTACTGGAATATATAAAAAGTCAGACAAAAGGCTCTGACAAAAAAATACTTATATGTCTCCCTGAGAGCGCGGGTGATATATTCCTCTCTACTAGCCTATTGCCCGCTTTTAGGGAAAATTATCCCGACTATGACCTTTATTACGCCTGTAAAGGGGTTTTTCATCCCGTCTTGAAGGACAATCCCCACCTCAAGGGGGTTTTAGAGTATTATCCGCAAATGGAAGACCCGCTTTTTATCGAGGGTCATGGCAAGTGGCAGGGTTGCTTTGATATGTTGTTTCTTCCTGCAATACTAACGCAGCGTTGTCTCCAATATCTCCATAACGGTTTAGATGTAGTAGGTCTAGAATTAAAAAAATAAAAATATGCACATGCTGGAAACATATTCACTGGTAACAGCGATGCCGATTGATAAATGCTTTATTGCAGAAGAGCAAATTGAATTACCTTCAAGTCCTTATATTACCTTTCACCCTTGCGACACCAAGGGAACTGCTCGTCAGTATTCTTATTGGAAAGAAGTAGTAGATGGTCTTAAAAACTCCCCTGGATTTTCTCATGAAATCATACAAGTTGGGGGTGAAGATGATGACCGTTATGATGTGAACACTTCGTTTTTAGGACGCACTACAATGCATTCACTAGCCTATCTAATAAAGCATTCCAGCCTACACCTTTCTTATGATAGCTTCCCGCTTCACCTTGCTTCTCACTATGATACTAAAATAGTTTGTATTTTTCCTCAGACTTGGAAAGCTACTGGTCCATTTTTCTCTTCGGACGACAGGTGCATTTGTTTAGAGCCTAACTACTCAGACATAAAGCCTTCATATTATCAGCGGGACGATCCTAATAAATTAATCAACACCATTTCTCCCGAGGAAATTATCGGGGCAACCATAAAGCTACTAGATCGCAAATGAAGAATTTTTCAGACATTAAATTCGTATCCAAGGGTTGGGGCTATGAAAAGTGGATTGTAAATAAACCCCAGTACTGTGGTAAAATATTATTTTTTGCAAAGGGTAAAAAATGCTCTTGGCACTACCATAAACTCAAAGATGAGGTTTTTTACATTCAAAAGGGAAAACTTTTAGTTTCTTATGGCTACGAAGATGACATCAATGTTGCCACCGAAGTTGTATTAGAGGAGGGTGACAATTTTCATGTGGAGGTCGGGATGAGGCACCAAATGTTTGCCCTCCAAGATACAGAAATGTTCGAATTTTCTACTCAACATTTTGATGAAGACAGTATTCGTGTGGAGGTGGGAGATTGATGAAATATAAAGCTAGTATTATTACCTCAATTTTTAATAGCGAGCTTTTTATTGAAGGTTTTCTAGAGAATGTTTTACAGCAAAAGGATTTGAGTTTTTTTGAAGTTCTTTTATTAAATGCTCAGTCTACCGATAAAACTGAAGAGCTTATTTTAAAGCGCGACCTTCCCTCTAATGTAATTTATAAAAAGCTGGATAAAAAATACAGCATTTACGAGACTTGGAATATCGGGGCGAAGTTATCCTCTTCAGAGATATTAACAAATTGGAATGTAGATGACAGAAAAGCTTCAAATGCACTGGAAAAACACTCTAACTACATGATAGAGAATGCAGATTGCGACGTTTCTTACGGTTATGTTGGTTGGAGCGTGACTCCTAACGAGACTTTTGAAGAAAATGGTTTGTCAAAAATTTATCCATGCGAAGAGCCTGCTCCAAGATTTCTACTGGGACACAATTCACCGCACAATATGCCCTTTTGGAGGAAGAAACTTCATGAAAAATACGGATATTTTGACACGCAATGGCCCACGGCGGCAGATCATGAATTTTGGCTAAGATGTCATCACAATGGCGCAATTTTTCACAAGATATATGAAATTTTAGGATTGTATTATTACAATCCAGAGGGCCTGTCAACTCACTCTGAAACCAGCAATATGCAAGAGGGAGCAAAGATCAGGAATCTTTACATAGAGAAGGGCTATTAGCCCAACCTTTGAACTAAAGATGAATTTATGCACCGTAATAAATAAACCTTTTATAAGAAATTGTAAAAACTTAATCAAAAGCTACGAGTTAAACTCGTATGCAAAAAATGTTTTTGTTTATTACTTTGATTGCGAAGAAAAAGATTTGGAAGAATTACGTCAGGCTACAGATCTTGACGTTGCGCTAATTAAAATACCCAAAGTTTCCAATTTTATCTATGAACCGCGAGGCTTCGCCTATAAGGTATATGCTATATGGCACTGCTTAAATAATTTTGGGTCAATGATATACTCTGATTCAGCCAACTGCTTTATTAAAAAGTTTACAGATTTTGAGGATATTTTAACAGACGGTAGATTATTTTTACCTTATACTCATTCATTATTATATAATAAATATTGGTGCACAAGAAAAAGTCTGGAGGCGATGGAGTGTATGGAGGCGGCAAACTACCCACAATACTGGGCTGGATTTCAAGTATATTCCAAAACACCTGACAATATCAAATTCGTTAATGATTATTACCGTTATAGCTTGGATAAAGAGGTTTGTTTGCCAGATACGACAGTTAAGCAACCAGACGGGCCTGAGGGATGCAGAGAGCATAGACAAGATCAAAGCATCTACTCAGTATTAATTCATAAACACTCGCTGCATCAGAACTTTAACTTAGAGTTGCAAAGAAAGTTCGGAGATTGGTCAACGTTTCAATACTTTGATCGAGCTTACGAGGCTTTAGCGGACGAAATTATTTTATCAGCAAGAGAATCAAAACATGGACACTACAGATATGACAGATGAAGAAAAAATAGACTTCTGTTTCCAAAAAGAAACAAAACCTATAACGAATATAGATTCTGACGCCATTGAAAAATGCGAGTTGCGGCCCCAAGAGGCACATATAAAAATTAAAGATGGGCAATTTTCAATTGTGCGACAGCATGAGAATCAGGATGAGATGCGGTCGCAGTTCCTTATAAGCCTTTTGTCCTGTAGGGACGCTTTTGAAGTGGAGGGATTTAGCGTTTCCGATTTAGACTGTGAATTCATTTTTAACTCGGGAGATGATGTGGATTTTTATGAGGAGGGAATTCCTCGCTGGTGTTTTACGCGCAGAGCGAATCATCCCAACTTCTTAATCCCTAATTCTCATATCGTAAGTGTTGAAAAAGTCACCAAAATGTTTTCACTGCTAGATCTAGACTTTGAGGATAAGAAGGATAAGGCAATTTTTGCAGGCAGCTATACAGGAGGGCACTTACCTGAAGACAACCAACGGTTTTTATTTTGTATCAAAAATAAAGATAGCGAATTGGGAAAGTTTAGAATAACAACTGACATGAGTGGTTTTCCAGATCCTGAAAGGCTTGTAGATTTTGACTGGCAATCGATTCAATCTGACTTTATACCGCAAGGTAAACAATTAGAGTATAAATATATTTTTAACATAAACGGCAACACCAACTCTTGGGATAGATTACCATGGGCAATGAACTCTAAGTGCCTGTGTTTATTTCTTAGGCCAAAGAGAGAGGATATGTGCTGGCACTACCATTACTTTAAGACCTTTGGCGGGTTTGTCTATGTGGACGAGACCGACTGGGAGGCTTCAGTTGAATTTTTCAACGCAAACCCCTCGATAGCGAAAAAGCTGGCCTTGTTTCAGCAAAAACAAAGTTCCGCGTTTGTTTCTGTAAAGAATAACGTTAAGTATTTTGCGAAAATGTTAAAATTTTACAATGACACATATGGGCGAAAAAATTAAAACTCCAGTTGTCTTAGTTCATTCGGGATCACTGTTTCCCACCTGCTTAAACGATTGTATTTCTCTATTAAAGAGGTCGGAAGTGGAGGTGCATCTAATTCTCCCTAAAGACTTGCATCACTTAGTGCTGCACGAAGATATAATTCTAGAAGACTTAGAAAATTTTAAAGACGAGTCTTACAGGAGCTACAATATTACTAATTTCAATACTGAGTTTAGAGATAATTTCTATTCCAGAACTTCTTCTAGGTTTTTTATACTTCACAATTACGCTAAATCAAAAGGCTTGGAGTCGTTTTTTCATATTGAAAATGATATAGCTTTGTTTTCGGATTTAATACACGAAAGATCTGTAGCGGAGCAGTTAGGGAAACAAATGTCTCTTGTTATAGATGCTGATAGGTGCGTCCCGTCCATAATTTGGTTTAAGGACCACTCTATTATTGAGGCTGTCTGTGATTTTATTTTTAATAATAACTCTTTCACTGATATGCAAAATTTGTATCATTTTTTTACACACTATCAGTATTTAGTTTCCAATTTTCCCATCCTGCCAGAAGCGTCGCAATATAATAATTTTAATATTAAATATGACAGCAATTTCAATCATTATGGCAGCATATTTGACGGCGCAGCCTTAGGTCAGTATTTTTTTGGTATCGACAATGTTCAAGACCCGTCGGATAAAAAAATTGGCTTTATCAATGAAACCACAGTTTTTAAAGCTTGTGATTATCAGTATATTTGGAAAGATCGACAGCCTTATATTTTAGACGGTTCTGCACTGCCAGTTAAGATAAATAATCTACACATGCACTGTAAGGACATAAAACAGTTGCTGTAATTTTGAAATGCCCCTTAAGCAATTAGAAGATTTTTTCACCCACAAGATTAGCTTTAATGAATATATTACAGGTAATAGGTTTATTGATATCTGTAGTCGGGGTCACGCTACATTTTGCAAAACAGATTATATAGAAGAGTATACTGGCAGTGCACATAAGACTTTTGTTACGCATAACAGCGATTACCACATAGATAAAAACCGCTTTAATCTTCGCCCAAAGGGTCTCACAAAGTGGTATTGCCAAAATAAAGATTATCAAACCGATAAGCTTAGAGCCATACCTATAGGTTTGGAAAATATGACTTTGAGGATAAATTCAACAAGTCAGTCTGGAAGATTTTCCTCGGAGCCGCCTGACGGTCTCAAAAAAGCTATTTACATAAATAAATTATCCGAAGAAGAAACCGTGCATGGTGATTTGGTTTATTTAAATGTAAATCCCAACACTTTTCGAAGCGAAAGGGCGCACGTTTTAAATCATTTTTCCAGTAACGATTGGGTGACTAGGCAAGCAGCTTTACCGTGGCAAGATTACTACCGACAGATAGCATCTCATAAATTTGTTTTTTCACCCCGTGGAAATGGAACGGACTGTCATAGAACCTGGGAGGCTCTTTACTTAAGAACAATTCCCATCATCAAAAGGAGTGCGGCGATGAATGAGTTTAATGACCTTCCTATATTGTTTGTTGATGACTGGGGAGAGATTAATTGTGATTTTTTATATAAAAAATACGAAGAAATGACCTCTAAGCTTTTTGACTTATCTAATATGAAAATATCATATTGGGAGAAACAAATTAACGGGGACTTTTTCTAGAATAAACCAGCTTTCCCTTCTATAATACGGCATGTCAAAGTTATACGTTGTTTCTGTTGGTAGAAATGCGGGAAAATTTGTGTTAAATTGCGTTAAGAGTGTCGCTAATCAGACCCTTAAACCCGATTCTCACATTTTGGTGGACGATATAAGTGATGACGATACAAGGCTTTATTTAAAAAGTCTTCCCACAAACGGTTTAACCGAGGTAATTTTTAATACAGAAAGAAAATATCGGGCAAAAAATATCTATGACAACGCTATAAATAAGAATTCCGAGGATATTATTTGTATAGTTGATAGCGACGACTGGCTTAATGAAGTGACTGCTCTTGAGGAAATTAAGGAGGTTTATGATAAAACTCCAAATTTGGAATTTGTTTATACTAATTATATTTTTTCATCTGGTGAACGTGGTAATAATCAAGCGATCCCAGACAGCAATTGGAACCCTTACACTGGCCAATGGATCACAAGTCATATGTGTACATTCAAAGTAAAAGCTTTAGAGAGGGTTAATGTGTCCAATTTTTTAGGTAGTGATGGTAACTGGTTTAAAATGGCAACAGATCACGCACTTACCCTTCCCATGCTTTACAAGTCAAGAGAAAAGCATGGAGACTATTCAGCCGTAAAATTTCTAGACAGAGCGCTTTACTGCTACCTTTTTGAGGGTAATCCCGCAAAACCGCGCACAGGCCCAAAAGGCGAAGAGCTAGGAAGGGTAGCTGGAACCAACTCAAGTTACATAAAACAGAGGGGATACGTAAGTAACTAAATAAATTAAGAAATCATGGAATTGTATTCTAAAATAGATCCAGATAAACTACTTCATATAGTTTATAAAATTGAAGATATCGACAGCCTGACAACTGCTGATGGCCTTGCAAGATGTAATGTCGTTCCGACAGACAAGTTCCTTCAAATGGCTGCGCTTAAAATGGATAAAGGTAAAACCTTTAAGGCTCACAAACATATTTACAAAAACGGCGAAAAAACGGTTATAGCGCAGGAGTCATGGGTGGTGTTGCGTGGAAGCGTGAAGGTGTTTTTTTACGATCTTGATGACAAACTGTTAGCTACCGAGATTCTCAAGCAGGGAGACTGTTCGATTACTTGTGAAGGTGGTCATAATTATGAATCGCAAGAAGACAATACTCTAGTTTATGAATATAAAACTGGCCCCTACCAAGGCGTAGAAATGGACAAAAGGTTTTTAGATGAGTAAAAATATACATAACAACTTAAAATTAAACTTGGGATGCGGAAAGCGTAATTTTGGAGAGGATTGGCTTCATATAGATGGTGGAGATTACGGCCACTTACACTCTCATGACATTGTTAAATTACCTCTTAATAATGAAAGCGCCAAGCTCATTTACGCCTCTCATGTAATAGAATATTTTGATCGCGAAGAATTAAAGATTCTTTTAAAAGAGTGGCACAGAGTATTAAACAAGGGTGGCACACTGAGGCTCGCTGTTCCAAATTTTCAAGCTATTTGCAAGCTTTACGCAGATGGTGATCCATTACAGAGCTTTCTGGGGCCTCTTTTCGGCAAAATGCCAATGGGTGATCAAATTATTTACCACAAAACCGTTTTTGATTACCAAAGCCTACGCAATGTTTTATGCGAGAACGGTTTCCATGATGTGAGGGAATGGGATTGGCGTAAGGTCGATCACGGAAATTTTGATGATCACTCTCAGGCTTATTTACCACATTTAGCCAAAGAAACTGGAACCTTGATAAGCTTAAACCTTGAGGCCACCAAAGAGTAGACTGATTTTATATTTTTCAGTTTTTAAGTTATTAAAAATAAATGACGACTATCAATATAGTGGGGTATGACGCTTGGTATTCTGAAAGGCCATGGTGTAGAGGGCTGGATCTCTCAAGACCTTTTGAGGTTGTTTACGATAAACCAAAAGATAATAATATTACGTATTTTATTCGAGATGGAATTTACCAAGTTGATGAGGTGGAGTCACGTATAAAGGTCGCGCTACTTACAGAATGTCGCCCCTTCGACGTTCAGGATAGGTATGGTTTTGTGGAGAATAATAGAGACAAGTTTGATTACATTGTTTCATATGATGATGAATTAGCATTAAAATGTCCTGATAAGATCTGCCCTACTCCAGAAGGAGGAACTTGGGTTTGGCCACAGGAAAAACAGCAAGTTTACAAGAAAAGCAAATTATGTTCTTATGTCGTATCGAATAAGAATGAAACGCAAGAACAAAAAATGCGAGTAGAACTGCTGAGAATCCTTTCTGAAAATAAAACAGAAATAGGGCTATTTGGTAGGGGTCACAACCCATTTCCAGAGGATCATGACAATAATTATGACGGGAAGTCAAACATCTTAAAAGATTACGCTTTCTCAATTACCATTGAAAACTGGATACAAGATAATTATTTTTCTGAAAAAATCATGGATTGCTTCATGGTTGGAACTGTGCCAATTTATTTTGGGGCGCGAGAGATCGGAAAGTATTTTAATTCAAACGGCATAATTACTGTAGAGAGCATAGAGGATGTAATGCACGTATTGCAGGATTTATCCTTCGATAAATATCAAAAAATGTTGCCATTTGTTCAAGAAAACTTTGAAAGAGCAAAAAATCATATTGATACAGTTAGTTATTCTTTTTTAAAATACATTGAACCTAATTTGAAATATAAGCTTCAAGAACAAAGATGAGTTTTGAAACTGTTAAAGAGTTTGAAATAGAAATAGCAAAATTTTTTGGTTCTCCATATGCTGTTGCAGTGGACTCATGTACGCATGGTATTGAAATTTGTCTTAGGCGTAATTTGCCAACATTTCTTGAGGTTCCAAATCGTACTTATATTTCTATTCCTTTCTTAGCCTCTAAATTACAGTTGCCCTTGAAATGGAAGAGTGAAAACTGGCAGGACTATTATTATTTAGGAGGTACTAATATCATAGACGCTGCCGTTCTTTGGAAAGAGCATAGTTACATTCCAAATACCTTCATGTGTTTAAGTTTTCAATTTCAAAAACATCTTAGCTTGGGTCGAGGCGGAATGATTTTAACAGATGATAAAAGTGCCGCAGAGGATCTAAAGAAAATGTCCTATGACGGAAGATTACCCGATAAGCCTTGGAGGGAACAAAACATTACGACGGTCGGTTACCATTACTATATGACTCCAGAAACGGCCCAATTAGGTCTTGAAAAACTGCCAGAGGCATCCTATAATAAGCCTAGAAAGTGGTCAGTAAACGATTGGCCAGATTTAACTGAGATGGAAGTTTTCAAATGAACGATAGTCAAACAGAGCGAAGTAATACTCCAAAGGTTTTTGGTGTGCCTCGTAGTGGCAGCACAGTGATATTCAACATAGTTAATTATTTATTTAATGGCTCTGTTGCTCCCCAGCGACACTCTTATTTTGAAGATAATGAGGATGGCACTCTAAAGACGGTGGCGACTTATAGAGATTTTAGGGATAGCTGTATATCTCAATGGCGGGCATATTATGGCGGTTTTGACGAAGACGATAAAAAAGAACTAATACCGCACGATATGTTAACTCAACATGTCACGCAGCAGTTGCATACTATTAATGAGCTTAATAAATACAAGTCTGATCATGAACGGGGGCGCCAAGTCTTATTTTTAAAGTATGAAGATTTTTTTGATAATGAAGCTAGAGATTTAAAGTTTGATTACCTTTTTGAAAAATTACAAAGTTTTTTTGATATTGAAATTTCCGACGAACAAAAAAACCACATACGCTCAGAGTATTGCTTTTCCAATCAAAAGAAAAAAGCTAAAAAATTTGAAGACTTCCACGAATACGATGAAGAGACCCATTTGCATGGTCACCACTTGTATAAGGGAGGATTTGGGTCTTGGAGGGAGTTGGTTCCGCCTGAATATCACAAGATGGTAAATGAAACTCTGGAACCTTATTTAAAAAGTTGGGGGTATCAAGTCTAATGAAGAAGAAAGCATTTATAACAGGAATTAACGGTCAAGACGGCAGCTATCTATCCGAATACCTTTTGGATGAGGGCTATGAAGTTTTCGGCACGGTTAGAAGAAATTCAGTGTGCGAAAATCAAGAGGAGCGCGTTGCCCATTTGAGCGACAAAATCAAAACTTTTTACGGAGACCTTTTGGACGTATCTTCGTTACAAAAACTACTTAAAGATATTCAGCCTGATGAAATTTACAACTTGGGGGCTCAAAGCCATGTTCGGATTAGTTTCGATGTCCCTCAGTTTACCGCACAAACTAATGCGTTAGGAGTCTTAAATTTACTAGAAGCTTATAAAAATATATGTCCTGAGGCTAAATTTTATCAAGCCAGCAGTTCAGAAATGTTTGGAGATTCTGTTGACGAGGATGGCTTTCAGCGAGAAAGCACACCTATGACGCCCGTTAGTCCTTACGGAGCAGCCAAATTATTTGGTTTTAACATAGTTAAAAATTATAGAAAGGCTTATGGACTTCATGCGTCTAACGGTATTCTTTTTAATCACGAATCACCGCGAAGGGGTTCTAATTTCGTCACCAATAAGGTTGTTAAGGGCGCGGTAAGAATAAAGTTGGGGCTTCAGGATAAGCTTGAAATGGGCAATATGGATGCTTTTAGAGATTGGGGTCACTCATATGATTATGTAAGAGCAATGCACTTAATTGTTCAGCAAGACGAACCTTTAGACTTGGTGGTATCTACAGGTCGGACTCATTCAGTTAGAGATATGTGTAGGCACATATTTGAAAAGCTGCACCTTAACTATGAGGATTACGTTGTCCAAAACCCGCTATACTTGAGACCAGAAGAACTCCCCTACCTAAAAGGTGATTCGTCAAAAATAAGGGAAACTCTGGGCTGGAAGACCACTTATACTTTTGAATCCATGCTTGATGAAATGACCGACTTTTGGTTAAATAAGTATGGTAACGTGTAACATACTCGGTCCAGGTCCAGCTAATAATGGCTTGGGTAATCAGCTTTTTTGCGTAGCAGCTACGCTCGCGCATTCTTTTCGGCACAATGTGGAGGCATTCTTTCCCGAGTTAATTCGCGAGCCGTTTAAAAAGTATGCCACAACTATATTTCACCAGCTTGCCTCGCACCCTCCTAGAGTAGATCAAATTGTCAAACAGTTTAATGAGCCACCTAACTCTAGCACCATACACCATCAGATACCGCCTTATAAAAACCTAAAACTTAACGGATTTTTTCAGTCTTATAAATATTTTGATGAGTTTAGAGGAGATATCCTTTCATTATTTTCTTTACCACATAACTTGGAAAATTCTATAAAAAAACAATATTCATCCGTCTTAGAAAACTCAAAAACCTCAACGTCGCTTCACGTGAGGAGGGGCGATTACGTGGAAAATTTTAGTGGAAATTTTGTTAATTTGGGACAATCTTACTATAGTGCAGCCCTAAAGGCCCAGCCCAATAAAACTATAGTAATTTTCAGTGATGATATACAATGGTGTCGTAAGGAATTTACATTACCCGCTTATGACTTTACTTTTGTGGAGAGTAATTGCGAGGTCACAGACTTGTATCTAATGTCCCAAATGGCTTGCAACATTATAGCTAATTCCACTTTTTCTTGGTGGGGAGCCTATTTAAATAGGCATAAAAATAAGAAAATTATATATCCTTCTCTTTGGTATGGCCATTTAAGGGCGAACCGCAATAATGATTTAAAGGATTTATTTCCTGAAGAGTGGTTAAAAATTCAAGTAGATTATAAGTAATTACATGATAAATCTTAAGATAATCGACGCCATAAGAAATTCAAAACCTTTAATTTTTGGAAAAATTGGAGGTGTTGAAGCTCAACATTTACGACATTATTTAATGCATGGTGAGGTTGGTCTTTTAAACAGTTGTAGCCTGCCTGTTCAAGCTGGAATCTACCCTAGTAGCAAAGAAGACTTAAAGGATTGGTGTGACCAATACTTGCAATCAGTAAAAAATGTAGATTACTTGTTACAGTGGTGCGCGGGGCAGGGGGATGAATATATTCTTGAGACTATAGGATGGAATGGTATTGAGAAATTTACTTCTTTTAGTGAGTTAGAACCTTTCAGCCACGGCCAAGGCGGCTGGCATTATCATTTAAAAGATAAAAAATTATTGACAGTCGCCCCCTTTCCAAAAACCATAAAGCAGCAAGTTCCTAAGTATCCTCAAATATGGAAGGGTGCGGAAATAGGCGAAGTTCAAGTTATTCAATCGCCATATTCAGCAGCATTACTTGGGAGAGAGCCGAGACCCTATAAAGATATTTTACAGGAAATCTGCGGACAAATAAAAGCGGCAGACTTTGATGTGGCTACCGTGGGATGTGGTGGATATTCACTAATGATATGTGATTTTATTAAGAAGTTAGGCAAGCCATCGATACATTTAGGCGGCGGGAATCAGCTTTTATTTGGAATTAGGGGAACCCGCTGGGATGGTTGGAATGACGACGCTACTGTGGATTGGTATAATTCAGAAGGGTGGACTACAACATTGTCCGAAGAAATTCCTCCCAATACCCAAATGATGGGTCACGAATATTGGTAAATAAAATGAAAAGAGTTTTGATAACAGGGTCTAAAGGCTTTCTGGGTCGCCACCTAGTTAAGAGCCTACAGACTAATTACGAGTTACTCACTCCGAGTAGTTCAGAGTTGAATTTATTAAACGAAAAAGATTTAAACGATTACCTCCATAGACAGTCCAATTCCTCCTCTTTACCTGATGCTATTATTCATCTCGCCGCAGTATGTGGAGGCATAGGCGCTAACCAAAAATCCCCAGCAGATTTCTTTTTGCAAAATTCTTTAATCAATTTAAATATATTAAAAACCGCACATCGTTTTAACATCGAGAAACTGGTTACCCTCGGTAGTGTATGTTCCTATCCCAAATTCACTACTGTTCCATTCAAGGAGGAAGATATTTGGAATGGCTACCCTGAACAAACGAATGCCCCATACGGTATAGCAAAAAAGAATCTTTTAGTTGGTTGTCAGGCGTTCGGGCAGCAATATAACAGCAATTTCATTCATTTAATTCCCGTGAATATGTATGGGGAGTATGATGACTTTAATCTGGAAACATCTCATGTCATTCCAGCGTTATTGAAAAAATTTACACAAGCAAAAAAACGTGGCGATAGCTCTATAGAAGTTTGGGGTGACGGCTCTGCTTCTCGCGAGTTTTTATATGCTGGTGATTGCGCTCTTGCAATCCAGTTAGCAATGGAAAAATACGACTCAACTGATCCAGTAAATATCGGAACGGGTCAAGAAATTTCCATTAAGAATCTTGTTCACTTAATTCAGGGTATTACAGGTTTCGACGGAGAAATTATTTTTGATACCACCAAACCAAACGGACAACCTCGAAGATGCCTAGATACTTCAAAGGCTGAAAAACGATTTGGCTTCAAAGCCCAAACCTCCCTAGAAGAAGGACTAAGAAGAACATATAATTGGTATGTTAATTTATGAAAAATTTAAAATCTACCGTCAATGAACAGGGTGAGACTGTCACACAAATAATTCATTTCGTAAATGGCGTTAAGAGAACATATCACGGCATATTATCTGAATCAATTAAGCAGGGGCAGTTTACAAAAATGAAGTGCAAAGATGGAACGATGATCATGATTAATGATACTAATGTTTTATGTATAGAAATATTCAGGGAACAATAACATGAAGCCGAAAATAACCATAATTACATGCACTTATTACAGGCCAGACTTATTGAGAAGAGCCATATTATCTGTAAAAAAATCAACCCTGCAAGACTATGAGCACTTAGTAATATCGGATCATTGTCCTTTTGCGAGTTTAGTTTATAATGACTTTTCCGATGATGAGAGAATCAAATTCGTAGAAGTGCCTGATCCCTATGTTTATAATTTGGGAGCGATTCCTTTTAATTTAGGAATAAAACTAGCGCAAGCTGATATTGTCTGCTACCTACTTGATGATGATGTTATATATAACAATCATCTGGAAGAACACTATAACTTCTATCAAAACAATCCTAACGCTAAATGCTACCAATCTAGATATAATCAAGCAGATTTACGGGAACCAAATAATAATGTTAAATTTATTTGTAGCAATAGTCTAGAAGATCTTAAAAAGTATAATTTAGATAATGCTCCATGGGATGATGTTGGCGCCATGTCTCACATTAAAAATATAGGTAAAAAATGGATACCGCAGACACAGTGTCACTCAGGTTGGGAAGACGGTGTTTTTATGGGCTCAATAGGCGTAAAAAAGCCTGCGTCAGATGGTCCCCCTACTTTTATGAAAGTTCAATGGAATGGTCATAATAAAAAAAACAACAAGAATCAAGGGCCTTCTGAGACTAAAGGGTCAGATGAAGATTACCACAATACTTTAATGTCTAAGTTGATTAAAGATGAAGATACTATGAGCGGCTATAGAGTAATAGCAGATAGCCCCTATGTTTATGATGATTTGACTAATTCTCTGTATGGATAATATAATTCTTTTTGGCGGTAGTGGGCATTTGGGTTCTAATATTTTAAAAAATTTAAAATGCATTTCGCCCCGACATAACGAAATAGATCTTAGTAAATATTGTGATTTGGAGAAGAATCCTATATTTTCTGATGCCAATACTATAGTGCATTCAGCGGGGTATGTAGATACTGAGGGATGTGAAGATGACCCTAATAAGTGTTTAGAAAATAATGTTATGACTACTTATAATTTGGTTAAAATATGTAGGTCTAAAAATATAAAGTTGGTATATATTTCTTCTGAATATGTATTTGATGGTGAATCTTTAGAATACAGACCTTCATCGCCAGTTTCTCCCAAAAATATCTATGGACTATGTAAAGCTTCTAGCGAGTTTATAGTTAAAACACTTAAAAATTACTTAATAATTAGAGCCCCATTTATAAGAACTGACAAGTTTATGTATCCTAGCGCTTTTAAAGATCAATATACTGTTAGACAATATGTTGATAAAGTTGCAAAAGATATTGCTCAATGCATTACTGGTGGCGAAACAGGAATTAAACATATAGTGGGAAAATACCAAAGTGTTTATGAGTTAGCTAAAAAAACTAATCCCAATGTAGTTGGAATAGAAACTCCTGAACATCTTCAAAAGATTTTACCCATGAAATTAAATTTGGTGGAATAATATGAAAATATTAATTACAGGAGTAACAGGTCAAGATGGTAGTCATATGGCGGATTACCTTTTGAAGAATACTGAGCATACAATTATTTGTGGTGTCAGACGTTTAAGCGTTAAGAATCATAAAAATATATCTCACCTACTCTGCAATCCAAGATTTTTTTTAATTGATTTAGATGTTACAGATACTCAAAATATAGATCGTGTAATCCAAGAAGAAAAGCCTGACTATTTTATTAATTTTGCATCTAATTCTTTTGTGGGTTGCAGTTGGGACATGCCACATAATCACATGCAAACGAATTGCATGGCGGTTTTACATCAATTGGAGGCTATTAGGCGCCATAATCCCAAGTGTCGTTATTACAACGCAGGAAGCTCTGAGGAATTTGGAGATGTTGTTACTGTCCCACAGAGCGAAGAGCATCCGCTACGCCCCAGAAGCCCTTATGGGGCCTCTAAATGTGCAGCTAGGCATCTAGTTAAGGTTTATCGTGACTCTTATGACCTTTATGCGGTTCAAGGCTGGCTTTTTAATCATGAGGGCATTAGGCGGGGCGACGAATTTGTAACTCGCAAAATCACAAAAAATGTAGCGCGTATTTTTAGCGCTGTTCAGTCAGGTAGTGATATAATCCCATTACAATTAGGCAATCTGGATTCTAAGAGGGACTGGAGCGATGCAGAGGATTTCGTGGATGGCGTATGGAAAATGCTCAATCAGGATACACCTCAAGACTACGTGCTTTCTTCTGGCGAGACTCACACAATCAGGGAGTTTGTGGAAGAAGCCTTTAATTTCGCAGGATTTCACCGAAGTCAATGCAGTTGGCAAGGTGAGGACTTGGAGGAAAAATATTTCCACGGAGATGATTGCATTGTTGAAATTAATAAAGATTTTTATCGCCCCGCAGAAGTAGATTTGTTACTGGGAGATTCAACTAAGGCCCGCGAGGAATTGGGCTGGGAGCCTAAATCTAATTTTTTACAACTGGTGAAGAAAATGGTTGACGCAGATCTAGGGGACGTTATTAGTTCTTAGTGGCAAAGGCTAAAGGTCCAAACAAAAGACAAATTATTTTTCGCCTATTGGAGGTTCCCGATAAGGCTAGGCGTCCCTTTTTCGCTAGGGAGATGAAGATGTTAAATGATCTTTGCGAGCGGTATTCGCTAGAGTTCATGGATATAGTGGATTTTGGTAAAAAGTTTGACTCGTTAGCTTATCTCGTTAGCGACAAGCTGAAAGAAAAGATGGATGAAAAATTTCGAGCTTTTAACTTTAGAGTTGATTTATCCAAGTATGAGGTCTATCATATCGGAGAAAAAGTCGGAGAGGACAAGTTTGTTCCTCGTAAAACAAAAACAGTAAAAGATTTTTTAGATGAGTAGCGAAGTGAATCCAGAGAGTATTTTGAGTAATTATTTAAAGGCCAATAAGGACGATCATTATAATTTTGAAGACACTGTGGAGTATAAAGTGTCCAGTGGTTCCTTGCAGCTAGACCTTTACTTAGCAGGGGGATTTGGGCCTGGGTTACATCGGTTTACGGGTGTCAACGAGGGTGGTAAAACCTCAGAATCATTACAGGTCATGAGAAATTTTCTCGGCAGCATTGACAAGTCTAGGGGTTTATATATTAAGGCAGAGGGAAGGCTTGGGCCAGAGGTGCAAAGAAGATCGGGTGTTAAGTTTGTTTTTTCTCCTGAGGATTGGGTAGATGGAACCTGCTTTGTTTTTGAAAGTAATATATACGAAACGGCGATGGGCTTAATCAGGCAACTGATTACCAATAATGATGACAAGATTAAATATTGTTTTATATTGGACTCTGTGGACGGTTTAATCCGTAAAGACGATTTGGGTAAGAATTTTGACGAGAGTAGCAAGGTCGCGGGTGGCGCTGTGATTGCATCAGATTTCTGCAAAAAGACCAGTACTGCACTAGGAAAGCGTGGTCACATGGCAATCTTTATTAGTCAAGTCCGCGCCGACATCAAGCTTGACCCGTATGCTAAGGCTCCAGTTAGACAGACTACAGCTACGGGTGGAAATGCTTTACTTCACTTTGCTAATAACATCATGGAGTTTGAGCCGCGTTTTAAAGGCGATTTAATTTTGCAAAATCCAACCGTCAAGACGATGGACCCAAAAAAGAATCCTATTATTGGTCACCATGCCAAAGTAACTATTAAAAAGTCAGCGCATGAAAACACCAATACGACGGTCTCTTATCCTATCCGCTATGGTCGAAGCGATGGCACATCTATCTGGGTGGAAAAAGAGGTAATAGACCTTCTATATGCGTGGGAATTTGTCGAGAAAAAAGGAGCTTGGATAAAGCCTAGCGAGGACTTCAAACAACTTTTAAAATCTAAAGATTTGGAATTCCCAGAGAAAATTCAAGGAGACAATAAGCTTTTCAAAACCGTTGAGGAAGACAAGAAGCTGTGTGAATTCTTAATAGATTACTTTAAGGAGCAGATTCAAGTATGAAGTTTATTGACGGGTATGGCAAAGTCAGAAATTTAAAGAACGCCAAAAAATATCTCATCGATTGGGAAAAGCCAAGTCGCAGTAAATTTCAAACCGAAGTAAAGAAATTTTTATATCCCTACTGGAAGAACGATATAGTCTTCGAAGAGTTTAGGGTGGTTGGAAGCCGTTTAACTTTGGACTTTTATAATGCCAATAAAAAAATAGCAGTGGAAGTTCAAGGCGCACAACACACGAAGTATGTAAAATTCTTTCACAAGAACAGACTAAAATATACCGACCAATTGAAGAGGGATCAAAAAAAATTTGACTTCTGTGAGGCCAACAGTATAAAGTTGGCGGAAGTTTATCCGAACGATACGATTACCGCGTCTTTATTCAACGATCAAAAAATATACCTATGAACTTAGAAGAAGAGGAGAATAATGAGTTTTCACTACCAACAGAAATGGTAGATAATCTTTACGAATTGTCTGGTGGTTCTGACAGGTATAAGGGTGTAATTATGGCTGTTTCATCCGAAAACGGCAAGCCGCTGGTCTATTCGAAATTTGACTGTGGCATGACTGAGTTAGCTTTGGTTAAAACCTTGGAGGATTATTTGAGAGACATGCAAGATGAGAGGGGTACAGAAGCACAATGATTTACAATCTTGAGTTAGAAAAACAATTACTAGCAGGTTTACTAAAAGATCCTGAGGCTTTCGCAGAGATTTCAAACTTTATTGATACTTCAGATTTTTACTCGGATAACAGCCCTCTCAACTCGACTATTTTTAGGATCATAGAGCAAGCCATAAATGGTGGCGATGAGGTAGATGAAATTATCATCGCTCAACGAGTGAACCAAGTCGGGCTATCTTTCGAGGATAATTTAAACCCATCCGACTACATCAAGTCCCTAACCTTGCGGAAAGTACCCGCTGGCAATACGTTAAAAACCGCCAAGGAACTTAAAAAGTATTCGATTAGGCGTGAAATTCTGCGCTCTTCTCAAGATATCGCAAAGAAGATGAAGAGCATCACGCCTGACGCATCCTATAGAAACATAGTCGAGGCTGCTGATTCAATTTATAATTCGCGAATCAATTTGTATGAGCTTGGCAACGATACGCCCGAAAATATCTATGAGGATATGGAAGCTCTGGTTGAGGAAAGGGGTAATAATCCTCTTACGGAATTTGGAATGATGGGGCCACACCCTAAGGTTAACCAGATTTATGGCTCTCTTTTGAGAGCGGGAAATATCACGGTTATAGTGGCTAGGTCAGGTGTGGGAAAAACAAACTTCTGCATGGATTATACAACCAAGGTGAGTTTGAAATACGATGTGCCAATTTTGCATTTTGACAATGGCGAAATGAGTAAAGAGGAGCTTATAATGAGGCAATGCGCGGCGCTCTCAGGCGTCCCAATGCACCTTCTCGAAAGCGGTAAGTGGAGACAGGCTGGACAGGACGTAGTAAATAAAGTCAGAGCGGTTTGGGGTAAGATAAAAGACCTAAAATTTTATTATTACAATGTGGGTGGAATGGATGTGGACTCCATGGTTAATACGCTCAAAAGATTCTACTATTCAAAGGTGGGCCGTGGAAACAGAATGGTTTTTTCTTTTGATTATATAAAAACCACTTCAGAAAACATTGCCAATAAATCTGAGTGGCAGGTGGTTGGCGAAATGGTAGATAAGTTTAAGAAGTGTGTCCAAAAAGAGATATTATGGGAGGGTGAACCCATCATACCAATGATCACTTCAGTTCAATCTAACCGCTACGGCATCACAAATAACCGTACCGCTCAGACGATTGTTGATGACGAATCTATTGTTTCATTATCCGACCGAATCACCCAGTTTTGTTCTCACATGTTCATTCTGCGAAACAAGACTGCGGACGAGATAGAGTCGGAGGGGCAGCGTTTCGGTACGCATAAGCTAATTAACGTAAAATCTCGTCACTTGGGTGATGATGTGGCAGGAGCAATAGAACCTGTTAGGGTGGGCGATGCTCTCCGCAAAAACGCTATAAACCTTAATTTTAATAATTTTAATATCGAGGAATGTGGAGATTTGAGGGATATCGCAAGAATATTAAATGGGGATGAAGATTTAGATACTGATGGAAACCAAGAATCAATTCCAGACTTCACTGAATTCTGATAATTTTCAAGGCATCTTAGAGTCCATTGGTTATAGACTGATTGATTGTGGTGACCACTGGCGAAGTTCAGCCTTATATCGTGATGGTGACAACCCCACTGCGGTTAAAATCTACAAGGACACAGGTGTGTGGATGGATTTCGTGGAGAACAAAGGCTGTAAGCCATTTGAAGCAATTGTCAGATTAACAGTTAAAGATTCCAAGCGGTGTGAAGAAATTTTAGGTGCCCCGAATAGTGGCGCAGAGATTACGTATAAGCCGAAACAGACCACAGAAATGGAAAAAATCTACCCTCCAGAGTCACTAGATAAGCTTTTTCCTAACTATAATTTTTACTTAGGCAGAAAGATTTCTGAGTCTACGCAGAAAGCTTTTGAGGTTGGATTAGCTGGCGTGGGCAAAATGTATCGCAGAATGGTGTTCCCTATATACAATGAACATCATCAAATTATAGGCTTTTCAGGTAGAAAAGTTGACGATGGTAATGATTATCCAAAATGGAAACATATTGGACGCAGAAATAACTGGGTGTATCCCGCCTTTAATCAGGATTCAGGTGTAGATGAAGAGATAGACTTAAAAAAAGAAGTAATTTTAGTTGAAAGCATCGGTGATGCAATGGCACTTTATGAGCAAGGTATTAAAAACGTTTTGGTTATGTTTGGCTTATCCGTTAACAGTCATATTATTAACTATCTTAATAGCAAGTCTATTAATAGCATTTTTATCTCTACTAATAATGACGACCACGGTGGGGAAAATAGAGGATTTACGGCGGCGATAAAGACTTTTATCAAACTATCTGGTTACTTTGATTTAGACACATTAATTGTAAAATTTCCACCAAAGCCATATAATGATTTTGGTGACGCTCATTTAGATGAGTATGACTTTAATAAAAATTGGTCTACTAAGGAATATGATCAAGCTAAACAGCTAGAATATATTTGCGATTTTATTAAGAATAATACTTCCTGCTTCACTAAAAAAGAAATTAAGAGTGCCTTAATATTTAGTGATGGCTAGTCCCGAAACACCCCTATCTGCCAGTAGAATAAAAACGGCGCAATCGTGTGCGTGGTTATACTGGTGTAAATACAAGCTCAAACTCCCCGAGCGGAGTAACGATGGTGCGCGACGAGGCTCTATTTGCCATTTAATTTTTGAGGTGCTAGGACCGAAAAGGAGAGGTAAGCACTACAAGGCCATCGTTAGCTCTCAAGATGTGTTCTCCGTTCCCTCGGTCAAAAGGTTGATCATGAAACACGCTGTTCGTGAGGGCGTGGACGATGAGGAAAACATCTCCCTAATAAAAGAGATGATTTATAATGGTTTGACTTATGACTTCTTTGGCGATGAAACGGGCAAGCCAACCGAAGAATATTCTGAAAAAGATTTTGATATCGTCAAGGAAGATGGACAGGTTGCCTACAAGATTAGGGGCTTCATAGATAAATTATTTCTTTATAAAAGAAAAAAATTAGCCATAATCAGAGACTTTAAAACCAGCAAGTCCGTGTTTAAGGGTAAGGACGCAACAGATAACCTTCAAGACTTAATGTATAGTCTGGCAGTTAAGAATTTGTTTCCCGATTACGCAAAGCGCGTGAGCGAGTTTTTATTCCTTAAATTTGAGCTAGATGAAAACGTTAAAAACTCAGGCGTAGTTCGGATGAAGCCGTTAGATGCTGACGATTTAATTGGGTTTGAATTGCAGCTATCAGAAATACAGAAATATTTGGACAATTTCTCTATCAAGGAGGCAAAAAGTAATTTTGCGGCTAGGCAAGATTTTCCTAAAGATGGTTCTTTTAGTGGAAGGCTTTTATGTGGATTTGCTAAGAAAAAGGGAGAGCTAAAAAAGGATGGCTCTCCCAAGTGGCACTGTCCCATGAAGTTTGATTTCTTTTACTATACTATTTACGACAAAAATAACCAGTCTGTTGGAAGTTTCTTTGAAGATGAGTTCCGTGAAGATCTGGTACCTGATGGTGGGGCTTATGAAATGAAGTATTATGAAGGCTGTCCAGCACATTCTTCTTGACGGCTGTTTGTGGGAGTGTTACAGTCTCCTGTATGATTCCCGTATTTAAATCCACCTTTTCAATAGGAAAGAGTATCTTAAAAATAGAGGAGATTATCGATCACTGCAAAGAGCACGACATCAATCCACTAGTCTTGGTTGAAGACTCGATGACGGGCTTTGTGAAATCTCATACTAGTTGCAAAGAAGAAGGTATTCATTTAGTTTTTGGGTTAAGAATTACCTGTTGCAATGATGTGGAAGAGGATGGGGATTTATCAGATCACAAAATAATAGTGTTCGCAAAAGATGATGAGGGTTGCAAACTACTTAACAAAATCTATTCTTTCGCCCAAACAATAGGGCGAGGCAAAGTAGATTTTAAATACCTGAATAGTATCTGGTCAGAAAGCCACATCGACCTTGTGATACCATTCTATGATTCATTTATACATAAAAATCAGTTATACTTAAAAAACTGCATCCCCAACTTTAAAGATATCCCGCCGACCTTCTGGCTAGAACAAAACAACTTGCCATTTGATAAGCTGTTAACTGAAAAGGTTAGTAAGTTTGCGGAATCAAGCAGTGCGTCTATGCAGGAGGTGAAAACAATATTGTATAACAAGAAGTCTGATGTGGAGGCTCTTCAAACATACAAGATTCTTTGCAATAGAAATTTTGGCAGAGCAGCCACACTGAGCAGTCCCAACCTTAACCACTTTGGCAGTAATGAGTTCTGCCTTGAGTCTTATTTACAACATGGATGAGTCATTACTTAGATTTAATAAGAAACAACGATACGTTGTTTTTGATACCGAGACTGAGGGTTTGAACTTAGTTACGTCTCGACCTTGGCAAATCGCTTGGTTAGTTGTTGAAGGTGAGAAGATAATTGATAAGAGAGATTTCTTTATTCACTGGCCCAACCTGAACGTCTCAGAGGGTGCAGCAAGGGTTACGGGTTTTTCGTACGATGAATACTCGAAGAAATCCATGCCGCCAAACACCGTGTGGGAAAAGTTTGAAAAGGATTTATATGACGAAAGGAATCTAGTCGTTGGCCAAAACGTCTTAGGTTTTGATGTTTACATGGTAAATATATGGCGCAAACTAATGGGTAGAGAGTCAGACTATTCATATGTGAATAGAATTATTGATACTAAATCTTTAGCGACGGCAATTGCTAAACAAATTCCCGTAGATAAAGAAAATTTACTTGCTTGGCAGTATAGATTGCTTAATCATAAAGAGAGGGGATTGAGAACGTCTCAGGCGACCCTACTAAAGAGATATAATATAGATCATGATCCCAAGCGACTGCATGATGCACTATATGATATTGAGATGACGTTTAAAATTTTTAGGAAACAACTTTTTGATTTAGAGCTATGATTTTTTCTGACTATAAGCCGTATGACACGCCATTTCCTGTCGGAGTTAAGCTCCCAGAAATTAAAATAGAAAAAAAATATTACGACGAAGTTTCTTGTAGTGACCTGGAAGATAACTTTCAGTTCCTTAGGAAGCTTTGCTTTACAAGACTGAAGGAGAAGGGCATCGATAAGCAGGAGGATGCTCAAGTATATTATGACAGGCTAAGGGAGGAGTTGGCTGTATTCAAGGATTTGGGTTTTGTGGATTATGTCCTATTAAATTGGGACATTATGAATTTTTGCAAAGAGAATAATATCCCCACAGGAGCAGGCAGGGGAAGTGCGGCTGGTTCTCTCGTCTTATACGTTATAGGTATTACAAACATAAACCCGATTGAATACGATCTGTTTTTTGAGAGGTTTGTTTCCAAGAGTCGGGCTCGCAAAATAGAGCATAACGGTGAGATTTATTTAGATGGAAGTTTGTTGGCTGATGTGGATAACGATATCTCCTATGATCGCCGCCCAGAGGTAATCAAATACATAGAAAAAAAATATGTAGGAAAAACTTCTAAGATTCTAACGCTAAACACTCTAAGTGGTAAGCTATGCATGAAGGAGTGTGGTAAAATTGTCGAAGAGCTATCTGAAATTGATGTGAATCAGATAAGCGATACCATCCCCAAGCATTTCGGAATGGTCGCAAAGCTTGATGTGGCCTACGAAGAGAGCGAAAGCTTCAAAGGGTATGCGGATCGCTATGCTAAGGCATTTAAAATAGCAAAGAAGCTAGAAGGCTTAAATAAAAACACAGGAGTGCATCCTTCGGGCATCTCTATCTCATACTACCCGCTGGAGGAAATTATGCCACTCCAGCACACAAATGATGGCTCACTGGTCTCTGGCTATGACATGAATGATGTAGCTAGTCTGAGTGTCAAGTTTGACATCTTGGGGTTACGAACACTTTCAGTCGTCCACGATGTATGCAAGCAGCTTGGAATAAAAGAGCAAGACATAGATCCCAATGATCCCTCCGTTTATCAAGCTCTCTCTTGTTTAAGAGCCCCTCAGGGGCTTTTTCAGATTGAGGCAGAAACGAACTTTAAAGTTTGCCAGCTTATTTCTCCGCGCAACCTAGAAGAGCTTTCGGCTGTGGTTGCGATTGCAAGACCTGGAGCGTTAGACTTTAAGGATCACTATGCGACCTTTGTTAGGACGGGAGACTTCCAGTCGGTTCATGAATTTTTTGATGATGTCTTAAGCTACACAGGAGGCATTCCACTGTATCAGGAGCAGTTAATGAAAATGGCAGTGAAGGTGGGATTCAGCTTAGATGAAGCGGAGCAGTTGCGCCGTATAGTTGGTAAGAAAAAGGTGGATCAAATGCCTGCTTGGAAGGCTAAAATTGAGGACAAAGTTCGCAGCAATAATCTAGACCCTGAAATCGCCGCAGTTCTATGGAAGGTGGCGCAAGATTCGGCTAATTATTCGTTCAATAAATCCCACTCAATTAGTTACGCGCATTTAGCAGCATTGACGGTATACTTAAAGTTTAACCATCCGCAACAATTCTTTTTAAGTCTTTTAAAATATGCTAAATATGAACCAAGTCCACATGAGGAGATAGCAAAAATCTCTCAGGAGTTACCCCACTTTGACATAAGGTTACTGCCCCCAGATCTTAATAAATCAGACATCGATTTCAAAATAGAAGGCAAAAACATCCGATATGGTTTGAATTCTATCAAAGGTGTCTCTGACAAAGTATTAACATCTCTCTTAGAGTTTAGAGAAGATTCCTTTGCTAATAAGTATGAAGTATTTCTTTCTGCAAAGCAGGCAGGCGTGAACATAGGCACTCTATCAGCGCTGATACAGGCGGGACTCTTGGACTCCTTTGTTCAATCAAGTCGATCAAGGTTGGTTTTGGAGGCTCAAACTTTTAATACGCTT
>Ga0163179_10000235_pt1 | contig 39334 bp, 47 predicted proteins | sample AtlANTMetagenome_FD_109643 | JGI IMG/M metagenome (GOLD analysis project Ga0163179, IMG submission 109643) | Marine eukaryotic phytoplankton communities from the Atlantic Ocean - Atlantic ANT 2 Metagenome | ecosystem: Environmental > Aquatic > Marine > Oceanic | place: North Atlantic Ocean... | reverse complement strand
CAACTTCAACCAGTCTGTCGTAGACGCATCTGGTAAGGTTGTTCCTACTTGGGGTGACGTTCTTAACAGAGCAAACCTTGGTATGGAAGTAATGCACGAGCGTAACGCTCACAACTTCCCACTTGACCTAGCATCTGCTGGTTCATCAGAGGTTGCACTTATTGCTCCTTCAATTGGTTGATTTAATTAAATCATCTGTTATAATGAGAGGGTCTTCACAGACCCTCTTTTTTTATGAACATTTTTGTAACTGATCCTGATCCTGTTGTTTCAGCACAGTGTTTACCTGACAAGCACGTTGTCAAGATGCCATTAGAGACCTGTCAAATGCTCTCTATTGTTGCTTCTCATCAGTGGGGTCACGGTTACGGTGACCTACCCAAAAAAGATACAGGTTTCTATGCCACTGCTAAGGGTGCCTTTCGTAATCATCCTTGTACTATCTGGGCACAGTGGAACTTTCGTTGGTTACTTGAGCACGGTCTAGCATTGTGTGCTGAGTACACACATCGCTACAACAAGACTCATAGCTGTCAGTTTACTTTAGAATATGCTGACATTATATTTCCTTCTATCGAATGCTCAACTCCCTTTGTACGAGCGATGCCTGACGAGTTCAAGAAAGATACTCGCATCGATACTATGACAGCATATAAACGTTATATTGCATCTAAACCTTGGGTTGCAGATAACTATTTACGTGACCCCTCACGCAAACCTGCTTGGATCTAATGAGATTAGGAATTATGTGTTCTGGCAACGGAACCAACTTCGAGAACATCCTACGTACCTGTACTAGAGATGAAGTGGTATTAATGATTCACAACAAGGAAGATTGTGGAGCAGTAAAGAGAGCAAACAAATTTGGAATCCCTCACTGTTACATCAGTCATAAGAGAGAAGATGATATGGTTAAGTTGTTTGAAGCGTGGAGAGTAGACCTGATTATATTAGCAGGATATATGAGAGTGATTAAAAACCCTGATGCTTTTACTGCTCCTATTATAAACGTGCATCCATCACTACTACCAAAGTATAAAGGACTGCACGCAGTAGAACAAGCGTTAGCATCTGGTGACACTGTGACGGGATGTACTGTTCATTATGTTAATGAGGAACTAGATGGTGGAGAAATTATACTACAAGGCAAAGTTGATATTGAACTTGATGACACTATAGATACCCTTACCTCTAGGATACAAAGGCAAGAGTATGCTATACTACCCTCAGCAATTGAATTTGTAAAACGTGGAAAAATTAACGAAAGAGGAGATAGGTTACAGCACCACAGACAAACTAATGAAGATGTGGCTACTGAATCCTCACGACCATCACTTCTTATATCAGAAGGATGATGGAACCTTCTATGGGTTTACGCATATAAAAGGAGAGGATCCTGAGGAGTGGTTCTGGCAAGCACACGGTCTACAATTAGAATTGTTCCCACCAGAACCACCTAAGAAGATAGAGGTAGGGAAAGACGCACCACACCATAACATACTGGAGAAGTATTATGGTAAGGACTGGAAACCAACACCACAACAAGGACTGGAGGATCATTTTTAAATGGTATTTCTTATTTCAATTATGTCATTTGCAAACTTTGTATTCTATCCATTAGTGATAGGGTTCTTTATTGCATTGATAATAGAACAGATTTTTAGAGCACAAGACAAAGCACCACAAGTACTTAGATCTATGGCAGTACGAAAGTACTTCTGGAGACAAGCGTGGTTGTTTAATATCATATGGTTCGTATGTTATGCTATTTTATTATTCGTAATGAGACCAGGCCAGTCAGCAATGCCTGATCTAATTTGGCAAGGATGATAAACTATGCTAATATATCATACAAATAGTTGTTCTTATGGAAGACAATGTATTCTGGGGTGAACCCACTCCCACTGATCTGTGGGATGATATGGATAAACTTAATGAATTATATGATGAACTTCAATGGGATCATACTGATTACCTAGAGTTTGCTGTTGAAGGTAATCACATAACTATTAGGAATAAATCGAGGGAAGGTAGATGAACATTGTTTATACAATGACAGATTGTAAGTACTGTACACTAGCTAAAGAATTATTTGCTAGAGCAAAGGTGGAGTACAAAGAGATCCTGTTGGACAGAGACATTAGCAGATCACAAGTAAAGTTGGATCTTAATAAAGATGTTGTCACATTTCCACAAGTGGTGTATAATGGTGAGAACTTAGGAGGTCTAGTAGAAACAGCACGACACTTTAAATCCATTGGTCTAGTCTAAATAGAAACGAATTGAGGATTATAATTATGCCTGAGGTCATTTATTTCAGTGCTGTTACCAGTCTAATTTTCTTTATTCTAGGAGGTATTATCGGATGGATAGGAAACGATGTTGTATACGCAACCAATACAAAGGAAGAAACACCTGCTAGTTATGACCACCCAGAAATGTATGATGCCAATGGCAATGCCTATTCTGGAGACCTTCTACACGTTCGATTCACTGAACAAGAGGTAGAAGATGAGGACTAAATACTAAAAACTTGTTTATTATGGCTGAATCATTATTAATTTCTGAAGTGCTGCAAAAGGTTAGCAATGCTAAGACTAAAGCAGCAAAGATAAATCTCTTGCGAGAGCATAACAGTGAGGCTCTTAGGAAGGTGCTTATTATTAATTTCGATAGTAGTATTGAATCTGCTATACCAGAAGGTGCTGTACCTTACAAACCTAATGAAGCACCTGCTGGTACAGAACATTCTCAACTCAGTACAGAGCATCGATTACTGCACTACTTTGTGAAGGGTGGTGCTGATGATGTACCTGCTCTCAAGAAAGAATCAATGTTTATTGGTCTTCTAGAAGGGCTACACCAATCTGAGGCAGAGGTTGTCTGTCTAGTTAAGGATAAGAATCTTAAGAAGAAGTATAGGATTACTGAAAATGTAATCAAGGAGGCATTCCCTCAAATAAAATGGGGTAATAGAAATGCTCCAGCAAAGCCTCAAGGAAAGCAATGGTCAACACCAGGTCAAAGGATGACACAAGGTGTACCACTTCCATCGATGGCAGTCAATCCTGCTGAGACACAGCAAGGAATGTAATTGTATCAAGTGTTACAAAACTACTTGACTATATATTATACCTGTGTTATTATTAACACAATCGTTCAACCCAGAAGGGTCGCAAGTAAGCCGACACGGAACGGATCGTTCATCCCAGTATGTTTCATCTAGCAGTTATTGCATCTACCTTCTCTTGTATGGATGCTGAACTTATGATCGATAAGATCTATGAGTTTAAGATCGAGGAAGAGACACGAGCAGAAATGATTCTGGTTGTGGTAGAAGAAACACCCCAATGTTGGGACGCAAATGTGGACTGAAGGAACGGGGTTATCCACCCAATCCAGAGGACAAGCCAATGGCACAAGTCACTTACCGTGGTGTCAAGTACGACACTGATTCACGCAAGCAAAACACATCTATTAAGTCAGAACTGACTTACAGAGGTGTCAAGCACAACAGCAAAGCAGTTACTGCTTAACTCTAAGACCCCTAAATAGGGGTCTTTTTTTATGGTATACATAGTTAAAGTGGGAACAAAATGGACAAGGCCAAACTTAAAACTGTGGTAAAGGACTTGAAATCTTTACTAACTGTGCTAGAATCAGAAGTGTATTCTGACGTGGATGCTTACACATCCAACACACCTAAGGATGCATTAATAAAATCAACCTATTTAACTCTTCAAGATGATGATGGCTACACTGACTGATGAACAATTATTATTAAGGCAGCAAGTTCTAATTAAACTTCTTCATACTTTTGGTACCACTTGTACATCCAAAGCAATCTATACTTGTGCGGATGAATGGATCACAAAGGGGCATAAGATCACCAACGGTGTTGTCCCATACTTTAGAGCGTACTATGAAGGACAAGAAAGCAGCAAAATTAATTATAAAAAGGAGTAAAGAAAATCCTGGATGGTATACTGAACAAGAAGTATACTATGCTAAGATGATTAAGAAAAGAATTAAAGCAAACAAACTTCGTGATGAAAAATTAAATGGTGAATGCCGAACTAGTTGAACCTATTTTTCCCTTGCCATTGGCATACTATAAGTATCCTGATGACAAGCATAAGGAACTGTTGGATGCTACTCGACAAGCAATTAAAAAAGTTCAGCCAGGTCAGAGTGAGTATGCTGGAGGTAAGTTAACGCATTTTTATCAGCATCAAAAGGAGCATCTGTTGTACGATAATGACGATGAAATCTTTCAACACTTTCACGACTGGTTGGAGGAATGTTATGGTGACTACGTAACTAACGTACAAGGTTGGATGATGACAGATAAAACATTCATCACCGACTGTTGGGTTAACGTTACTAAGGAGGGCGGTAGTCAAGTACTACACTCTCACGCTAATGCATTTGTGTCTGGTACGTACTATCTCCGTATGACTGATGGTGCTGGACAGATAATGTATATCAATCCTTGTGCAATGGCTAACAGACCTTACTTTGGATTTGACAATTGTAAAGCCACACCCTATAATGAAGCACAACACTTTGGTAACTGTAAAGAACAGTATCTTATTTTGTGGCCAAGTAATCTATCTCATATGACTACCACCACTACGAATAATGCTTCTAGAGTCTCGATCTCTATGAACTTTATGCCACAGGAATTCCTAGCTGGTGCTTATAACTTTAAGGTGACTAAGAAGTGAGGATAGCACCTAATAGAATTGACTTACGTAGTATGTTTGCTACACCTCTTGGCACATATAAAATGCCTGAGGATAAGCACGAAGAATTTAAGGTTGCTGTACGTGAATCAATAAAAAAATCTGACGTAAGAATTAATGATGCAGCACCATCTTTAAAACATTATTATCAGAAGAGTGCAGAGCATTTACTGTATGATAATGATGAACCTATCTTTAAATATTTTCATAGGTGGTTGGAAGAATGTTATTGTGATTTTGTTATAGATGTGCAAGGATATAATAGTTCACAAGATGTGTTTGTTACTGACTGTTGGGTTAATGTAGCAGCAGAGGGTGGTCATCAAGTGATGCACGCTCACGCTAACTCTTTGGTATCTGGTACGTACTACGTACATATGGAAGGGCAGTGTGGTGATGTGGTGTTCTGTAACCCTTCAAATTCTGCTAACAAACCTTACCTACAACATATGACATTGAAAGACTCACCGTTTAGTAGTGGACAAGAGATAGGTAATGCAACAGAAGGTCATCTTATATTATGGCCAGGTAATTTAAACCATTACACCTTGCCAACTGGAGCAAATTCTGCTAGAGTATCAGTCTCAATGAACTTTATGCCACAGGTACTTACGTACGGTGGATACAACTATAGGTTAACAAAAGATGAGTAGAGTAGAAGTTGTTGAAATGTTTCCTAAACCATTAGGTATCTATCGTTGGGATAATACTGAAGGACATAAGAAACTTAAGGACATAGTAAGAGAACGTATAAAGACTAAAGAGATCGATGGTTCTCCTGTGTCATCAGATATATTTCACTTCTGGAATAAGAGTGGAGAGAATTTTTTAGATGAAGGTGATCCTGTCATCAAGGACTTAGAAAAGTTCTTGGGTGAGAGTTACTTAGATTTTATGAAGGACGTTATTAAGTACGACGTAGTTGATGAGTATATTATTACTGACTGTTGGGTTAATGTTACACGTAAGGGAGGGTGGCAGTATAAACACAGTCACGCTAACTGTGTTATCTCAGGTACTTACTACTTAAATCTTCCTGTTGGTTCTACTGGTATTACATTCCATTCACAGACCAAGGAGAAGAGCGATCCATACCTAGCAATAAATCCTAGCACTATAAGTCAGTTTAACAGTGAGTCCTTGACTATGATGCCAGAGGAAGGTATACTGTTTCTCTGGCCAAGTCAACTTACACACGAGTGTAAGATCCTGACCACTGACGTACGTAGGGTTTCAATTTCTATGAACTTTGTTCCTGCTGAGTTAGACACTGGCATTTATCGTTTACGTTTATCACGATGAAAGTATCAAGAATGATCCGAAAGGCACTTGAAAAACCTTGGCTATATTCCAATGAGGAAATGGACAAGATGGAAATGTCACTCAAAGAAATTGAGAGAGACAGAGAAATGGATGTTTGGATCCGTCGTACCAAACAAGGATTTTATAACAAACCGAAACCAGAATGAATGTAAAACTTCTTACTGTCACCCCTGATGCTGAAAAGACTATGGGGTATGTTGCTAGGGTAAGTAATCCTAACAACCAAGACAATCCTAAGGTCGCAGGACTCCTAGGGTATTGTATTAAACACGGTCATTGGTCTGTATTTGAACAGGCACATATGACAGTAGAGATTAACACTACACGTGGTCTTGCTGCTCAGATACTGAGACACAGATCATTCACATACCAAGAGTTCTCTCAACGGTATGCTGATAGTAGTCTGCTTGCTGATGAGATTCCCTTGCCTGAATTACGTAGACAAGACACAAAGAACCGTCAGAATTCTACTGATGATATGGATGACAGAAAGGTGAACCATTACAATAGAAAGATGCAACAACATTTCAAGCAAGGGATGAAGTTGTATCAGAATATGTTGAAGGATGGTGTTGCTAAGGAATGTGCACGGTTTGTACTACCTCTAGCTACCCCTACCCGACTCTTTATGACAGGTAGTGTTCGCTCTTGGATACACTACATAGAATTAAGAAGTGGTCACGGTACACAGAAAGAGCATATGGATATAGCCAATGCTTGTAAGGATGTATTTCGTACACAGTTTCCTATAGTATCGGAGGCATTAGGATGGACTGGTTGAATGATATTAAAGTATGGGATGACGTTGTAGAAGAAAAAGCATTGGCATCTATCTTTAGATATCTTTCACAAGGTTTCTATTCATTGCAGCGAGCTAATGATTCTGCTGCTTGTGATAAGGCGAGACATTTTCTAGCACAAGAAAGAAGTGAAGAAGAGATAAAAAATTATCAACTTGAATACGTTCAGGATATGATGAAGCACGATCCAATGGATCCAATGCGATCATCAGATTTATATTGGACACGTGTTCATAAAGGTGATCCTAGTTGCGATAAAGAAGACGAAGACTTATGCACAGTATTGTATGAGGCACTCACAAAGGTCTGTAAGGTGCCACCATACGAATCCTTACCAAATGTATATACAAATCTTCTACGCTCTGGAGACCGTCCTAAGGCACACGTAGACAATGTGAGTCCTAAGAATCGTACGGTAATGTTCTATCTTAATGATGAATGGAATCGTGACTGGGGTGGAGAGACTATCTTCTATGATCTTAATGATGAGATCACTAAGGCAGTCTTACCTAAACCAGGTCGAGTAGTATCATTCGATGGAAGGATACCACACTCTGCTAGACCACCTCTTACAGCAGCACACAGACCTAGATATATTACAGTAATGAAATTCTGATGCCCCTTTACGAATTTGCTAATAAAGATAATGAATCTGTTGGGGAATTGTTCTTGTCGTTAGATCAACGAGAAGATTTCCTAAGACAGAATCCTAATCTACACGTGGTACCAGGTAAGTTAAGGTACGCAGCACATAGATCTGCTGAAGCTTTCCCTAGCTATCCTGATATGGATAATGAAACCAGAACCGTAGAAGAAAGAGGTTCTAATTTTCAACCACCACAGCCAGCATCTTGGAATGATAGTGATGAAGACAGTGGTAAGACAGGGACTAAGATCATTGATAAACGTGCAGTGAAACGAAGTCATTTTGATGAAGATATTAAAAAGTATGGTAAGATAATGGGAACTCCTAGGATGCTAGGAGATAGTTCAACTGATTTCCACGTCGATAAAGTTGACTCTGATAAACCTATCACTCCACGTGAAGAATTTGAGGACAATCAAAGGAAGAAAGAGGAGGATAAACAGGGTGAGATTGAACGTAATGCTGGAATGAAAGGTTGGGAGGCTGGAAACCCCCTTGAACTAAGTGACAGTCAAGAACTTATGCCTTGGGAGAAGGGATTCACCCAAGCAAATAAGAAAGTTTATGACTCAGCAACTGACAACACAGATCAAAACCGTATCAAGGAGGACAAACATCGTGAACGTGTTAAACTTGGACTTGAGGAGGAGGACTAAATAAATTATGCCTACTTATCCTGTAAAAAACAACAAGACTGGAGAGGAAAAAGAACTCTCTATGACAATGGCTGCCTACGATACTTGGCGAAAAGAGAACCCTGACTGGGATAAAGACTGGTCTAAAGGTTGTGCTTCTGCTGGTGAGGTAGGCGACTGGAGAAACAAAACCGATGGTGGATGGAATGAAGTCTTACATAAAGTAAGTAAACAACCTGGTGCCAACGTTAAACCATACAAATACTACTAAATGCCACGTAAGAAGTCCGTATCTACGTTGTCCACTAAGCAGATGAAACGTACTAAACCTATTAATTCAGAACTATTAAAACCAATAGAACCTCTGACTCCTGCACAAGAATCGTTGTGGGAACAGTATGCACTTGGTAAGAACTTGGTAGCTTATGGATGTGCTGGTACAGGTAAGACATTCTGCCTTTTGTATCAAGCATTGAAGGAGGTCTTGACAGAGAGCACACCTTATGAGAAAATATACATTGTAAGGTCACTAGTTCCCACTAGGGAGATAGGATTCTTACCTGGCACCCACGAGGACAAATCATTTTTGTATCAGATTCCTTACAGGAATATGGTCAAGCATATGTTCTCAATGTATACGGACAAAGAATTTGACTCGCTTTACGATGACCTCCAAAGGCAGGAAACGATTAGCTTTTGGTCTACTTCTTTTCTACGGGGTACGACTCTTGATAATGCTATTATAATCGTGGATGAGTTTGAAAACTTGAATTTTCACGAGTTAGATAGTATAATGACAAGAGTTGGCGAGAACAGCAAGATCTTCTTTGCTGGTGACGCTAGCCAGTCCGACCTACTTAAGGTCACAGAACGCACTGGCATTCTAGATTTTATGCAGATCCTTAATGGTATGCCTGAATTCAGCAAGGTTGAATTCGGTCTTGAGGATATCGTGAGGTCTGGTCTGGTTAGATCGTATCTGGTCTCCAAGATCAACCAAGGTTATGATGAAAACATTTGATCATTCTGAACTAATTGAATCGGTAAACTTGAAGAGACAAATGGTGGAAGGCAAACGCCTTTACGCTGTGGAGGATGAACACTATCCTTCAGTCACTACAGTACTATCTAATCAAAAGAAAAAGAAAGCCATCATTAACAAGTGGCGTAAGAAAGTTGGTAAGGAGGAAGCAGATCGTGTCACTAAGCGATCTTGTACCAGAGGTACCAACTTTCACGCTATCTGTGAAGATTACATTATGAATAGGTTAGACCTAGAGAATCATAAAGATTCTCCTCTACCTGTACAGATGTTTCGCACTTCACAGTCTGTTATAGATAGAATAGATAGACCTAGACTAGTCGAGTCTATGTTATGGTCTCACACTTTAAAGATCGCAGGTCAGGTTGACATTATTGCTGAACTTGATGGAGTACTATCCGTCATTGATTTCAAGACATCAAAGTCACCTAAGAGACAGAACATTCTGGATGGATACTTCACTCAGATGTGTGCCTATGGCTATATGTTCTATGAAATATATGGTATCGAGGTAGAACAGTTCGCTGTTCTTGTTGCTTGTGAAGATGGTGAGTGTCAGTTAGTTAAGACTACTGACAAAAGAACTCATTATCATAATCTTAAAGCGGCCATCGAAGAATATGGAATGAATTATGCCACAGCCACCTGATGAAATTGAATCTAAATTTATGACTGCTACAAAATTTGCTGGCGAAATTGAAAAATTAGTTGCTGATAACAACGATATGAATTATATCGATGCTATCATTCACTTCTGTGAAACAAATGGTATTGAGTTGGATACTATTAATAAACTAGTTTCTAAACCACTCAAAGAGAAACTTAAGTTTGACGCACAACGTCTAAACTTTATGAAAAGAACTTCCCGTGCTAAACTAACCTTCTGATATGAGCTTTCAAGATTCTGAGTTTGTTCAACAAGAAATTAAATACATTAATGGATTGCAAGATCGTCTAGCACAAATGACGATGGCATTTCCAGAACTTGATGCTGAGGAGAAGGAAGAGTACATTAATATAGTAGAGACACTACTAAAGAAACAAAGAGTCTTGTGGGCACGTGTAGAATTGTGTAAGAAGGATGACCCTGTTGCAAAACAGATGGCTAGTGATGTTCGTAAAGTTATGAGTGCTGTTGGTATCCCTGACAACGTGAGTGTATCTGAGGTCTTTAATAATATTGATACAATGATCGTGGCACTGAAGAAGACGGTAGCGGAGATGTGATGAGGGTTTGTACAGTATGTGGTGCAACGTGGATAGATGGACAACACTATTGGAAGACTGGTAAACTCGGTGACCCACACGACCTAGCAGGTTTGGTATGCAATACCCACTTCGATAAGGATTGCATCAACCCCTGTCTTGGTAGCACTTCAGGACAAACTTGGGAGATCCGAAAGCAATTACTTGACAACTCTGGAGAAGAGTATTATAATTAGTCTGTCGTTACCTGATAATTTAATTCTACGATGACAATCGCACAATCCTTAGGGATTCCCCAGTCACAGGAAGATTTCCTATGTGACTACTGGAAGACTGAGTACTGTGACCCTGACAACTGGACATATCTTGCGTCCACTTACTTCACACCTGGTGTGCATTTGGTAGGTGATCCTAAGATGAGACTGTGGGAGGAATCTCCTAACAGTTGGAAAAATCCAGGTCGTTATAAGTTCAGTGCCTCACGTGTTCTAGATCTCGTAAGAGAAATTGAAACCAAAGGAGTTGATCCTAAGATCGGTTCTTTTGTATACTATGACGTTGATACAGGTGAAACTGTCAACGGTGAACATAGACGTGGTGCTTCTGACCCTCGCTACCTAGCCATACCAGGTTGGATGATGCAAGGGGTACGGTTTGACAACGAGGCAGCAAAGATTAAATTTGCTACCAAGTCTAACAATCGTGTTGAAGTATTTCACACTAACACCTCTCCCGATGACGTTGAGTCAGCAGCGAGACAAATAGTCAACCTTGAAAGGATCTATACCTTCGATGGTATTAAAGATCTTATTAAGGAGTTGGGTGCTCACCTAACAGACTACTATCATAATCTCATTGCTAGTAAAATATATGCTGAGTACACCTATAAGAATGGTGTTACTGATGGTGTAAGATACAGAACTTACAATCAGCATACGGTTAACATCTATATCCCTTCTGTTCCTGAAGAGAAGTGGTTTGATTCATTCTACAACAATGATGATGAGTTATGCCTCTATATTCAAGTGCAACACTTTGAACCACGTATAGGATCTATCCTATCCTTGGCAGAGCGTGCACAAGAAGAGGACAAACCAGTACACTTCCTGATTAGTTTGCCGATACCTCAGGGTAAAGCATCACTAGAGAGTAAGAGACTTTCTTTCTTCTCTACGCACTTGCAGAACCTTGAGACTAGACTGATAAACATATCAAGTCTAGGCAGTAAGCATCGTGCTTTCTTCCCTTGGAATCACCCTGATGCAAAGCATAGGTTCCTTCCACAGGACACGGAAAATGAGGACGTAACTAAATTGATTTACGTTCCAAACAGGCAGTTCAACTAGCCTAAATACTAGGGAGGACTTGTCCTCCCTTTTAAATCTAATCCAATTAATCTAACTAAATCTAATGTCATTTTCGACACTTAAGAAGCGTTCTGGTTCATCACTAGAGAGTCTAGTAAAAGAAGCAGAGAAGTTAAACAAGCAAGGTCCAGGTGCAGACGAGAGATTCTGGAAACCAGAACTCGATAAGTCTGGTAACGGTTACGCAGTAATTCGTTTCCTACCAGCACCAGATGGTGAAGACCTACCGTGGGCAAAGGTATACTCCCACGCATTTCAAGGTCCAGGAGGATGGTACATCGAAAACTCCTTGACCACAGTGAACAAGAAAGATCCAGTAGGTGAAGTCAATCGCAAGTTGTGGAACTCTGGTATCGATTCCGACAAGGACATAGCACGTAAGCAGAAGCGTAAGCTATCTTACTACAGTAACATCCAAGTCGTTCGTGATCCTGCACACCCTGAGAATGAGGGTAAGGTATTCTTATACAAATTCGGTAAGAAGATCTATGATAAGATCACTGCTGCAATGCAGCCTGAGTTTGAGGATGAGACACCAATCAATCCTTTTGATCTATGGGAAGGTGCTAACTTCAAGTTAAAAATTTGTAAGGTAGCAGGTTTCTGGAACTATGACAAGTCTGAGTTTGATAGTGTTAGTGCTCTTGATACAGATGATGCTAAACTTGAATCTATCTGGAAGGAAGAACATTCGTTAACTTCCTTCACTAATGAAGACCAGTTTAAAACTTATGAAGAGTTGCAGACTAGGTTGAGTGAAGTACTTGGTACTAACAAACGTGCTGCTGTAGCTACAGTAGACGACGAAGAGTATGAACCTGTTGCAGCAGTTGCAGCAGCGACTCCTACTCCAGCAACTAAATCAGACAGTAGTGATGATCAACTGTCATACTTTGCTAGACTGGCAGAGGAAGAGTAATTTAGTTTGTATATTACACGATACCCCGAAAAAAATTCGGGGTATTTTTTTGCCTATAAGGTTTTTATATTGCTGATCTTTTGAGTGTTCGACTAATAGTATCGGTAGACTTTTTGTATGGAAGTTGCTCCTTCATTTCTTCTATAAACTGACGCAGATATCTCGTACGTAAGATGTATATACTTCTCTTCTTATCATTTGCTCTTGTCTCCCACTCGTGGTGAGTAATAGCATCTACTATTGATGCACCTTGAAGTGTGACTAGTGATCCAGTTGGATCTCTGTATCTAAAACTATCTCTAATTAATTTCTCCCAACCTGATGTACGTGTTGTTAGTCTTGTTAGTTTATATCTAAACTTATTACCATCCTTATCCATCCACGTTGGTTCTGTAAATGTAGAAGCATTGAAGTTGGTAACTGTACCTTCAGCACTAGTATCAAACCCAGTCAATAACATATCATTTGTCACTGGATTGTTGCCATCCCAAGCAGTTAATTTGATACCCATAGTGGTACCGTTGTAGCTAGTTACTTCTCCTGCTGCTCCATTGGTAAACGTTACTGCTTCCCCTACTGCAAAAGTGGTACTACTTTCGACTACTGGTATGCTAAAAGTTGCGTGTGTATCTGGCGTATCTGTAGTACCACTTTGGCCTGCCATATAAAGATACCTAATAGACCCGTACGATCCCTGATTATTAACAGTAACAGAGTCGATACTAAGACCACGTACTACAGTAGCTACTGCACCACCGCCAGTGCTATCGTTTACATTGTTGGTAAAGTTAATACCACTAGCACCATATACTTTTGATGTATCAACGAAGTTAATACTTGTGAAACCAAAGTGATCGTAAGGAGGACCACTATTTCCTGGTTGATACAACTGGAAGAATACATTAGGAACCTTAAGGTTCTCAGGTATCTCAAAGTCGTATGGTTCTAGGTTACCTGAACCTGTACCGTTAGGAACAGCTTCGATAACAATACCTAGAGTAATCCAAGCACTATGATCTGGATCTGTATCAGTTGTGATTTGATATCTTAAACGAAGTTCTTCTACACCTGCAATGTCTGGTGTTTCACCACCATTACTACCATTACCACGGATAGCATACACCCGAACAGTATTGTAGTTAGTCATATCAACTTTGTTAATGACGACACTTCTTTCACCCCAACTATCACCTAATCTTAGGTGAGTGCTGCCCACATTAAAACCACCATACGAACCAACACCAGTACCATTCGGTGCAATAGTTGCACCATCACCGAACTCGTGGATGTTAGATGCGTCCGTTGTGTCGTAAGATGTACCATCAAGACGTATGTCTATGACCTGACCATAAGTCATTGAGTTTGTATCTTTATCAATGATAGCTGTAGCAGATTCACCTGCCATACCACCAGTTAGTGTAACGTCAGGTGGATATGTGTATGCTTCTCCACCACTTTGAATATCAAATCTTTTAAGGTATCCTGTTGCACTCATCACTGGAGTAACAGTTGCACTCACCGTTGGGAAGTCACCGTTACTTGTTTGTGGACCTTCTACTAATAGGTTGGGAGGGAATTCATATCCACTACCACCATTTAATACAGTAACTTCTTCTACTACTAACTTCCTTAGTATCTCTACTTCAATAGCACTCTCAGGTTTGGGTGCGTCACCATCCATAGGATCATTATACTCTGTCCAGTATGGTGCTTTATAAAAATCCTCACCAACTAACTGACCAGCAGGTAACACTACATCACCAGCAGTATTTTTTACTTCATTAGTTTCATAGTGTTTGATATCAAATGGTTTATCGTATTTCTTATTGATGTAATCCTGTAGTACAGGAGTAGGCATTGGCCAGTCAAAGTATGGATTGATTATATTATTTGCTAGTAAGATAACCCAGTCGTAAGCAGAACTCCCGTAAATTTTTTGGGAGATTAGATCTGGACGGTCAGCATCTGTTATAGTATATTGTTTGTAGTATACTAGACTATCTAATGCTGCATCAGCTATTTTAAATCTTCTGAATATATTCTTTGCTGTAACGTACTGTTGCTCAGACCACGGGAACTTGATTGGTCTAATAGCTAGAGATATATTAGGTAGGGTCTCGAAATATGCCATTAGTAATACTGTTCGGTGTAGTTAAATGAATCACCATAGTCTTCACTGATGATTGCTTTGAGTTCTTGGAAGTTCATTTGTAAACCCACAGCAGTAGGTGCTCCGTCCTCTAGTGTTGAATAGGAACCAGCAGCAGTGTAGTTAACATTTATATTTGTGAGAGCACACGCTTTAATCTTATTTAACCAGTGGTTGTCTTGACTACCAGTTTTATATTGTATCTTAAAGACGTGTGGTACTGTTGTAAACCATCCACCTTGAGCTAACTCTGGTGCGGATGCTTTCTTGAACTGCCAGATCATTTCTTTAATGATCCTTGATTCTCTTTCATTTCTAGGTACTAGTGTCCATCTGAATTGGAAGGTTCTTAGTCCTACTTTACTAAAGAATACTTCTAAGTTAGGGTTAACTACCTGACCTATCAAACCACCAGTGATATTATTAGCATCCATATTCAGTGTCTTACCTGCAACATTAGCACCAACACCCCTTACTAGTGCTGGAATTATAGCTGGGTCACTAGTAGCTTCAGTAGCAGCAGCGTTTGCACCAGCCCAGAACTGACCTGAACCTGCACCTCCTATCATTGAACCTGCTGCTCTCATAGCAGCCAATTGTAGTGGTCCTATCGTTGCTTCACTCCAAAACCTTTGATCTGATTGTCCAATATCCTCTGGCATATAGAGGACTATCTTTTTATATTGAGAAGAATCAAATTCACCACCACCTAGTCCAGTTATGTCATACTCAGAATAATTGCCACCATAATTGTTACCACTATTATCTCCCAAACACTTTGCCTTTCTAAATGGAGGACTGTATTTGTACACAGTGAACATCATATAATCATCAGCAGTTTCTACTTTGTCGAGTGGAAACCTTAACGATGCGTTACTAGATGATAGTATCTCTGATAAATTCATTGAATCTTACGTTTGGCACGGAACCTAAATTTTGTCGCAGGATCATTCTTAAACCATACCGATTTGGAACTGATAGGAGTCTCTATATTCCCATTGAACTTTACAAATCTTTCGATGGGCAAATAGATTGCAGAATCCCAGTCAGTCTCAGCAATTTCTATGTAGAGACCATTTTCTACATCTTCACGTTTGTATTTATGGATAACTTTCCTAGGTACATCTATCTTACCCTTCAATAGAGCATCAAGTGTCTTTAATCTCTTCTTGGGACTGACATAATGTAGGTTAGCCATATAAAAATGATCTCTCTTTCTACTTAATATTATACCTACTGGTAGCTGGTCGTAGAAGGGTAGGTATTTTTTAGTTGCCTTGGCATCGTACTCAAACAGTACCATAGTACCTACTCGTGGTGTAAACCTGACACCATTACCATCGTCAGTATTTGATCGCTCTCTAGTTATGATCTGTTCTTTAGTTGACTCGCTGAAACTAGAACGCAATGCTATAGAAGCTGCCTTCCTCCACCAAGTCTCTGGTCTATCTTGACCATCCTGTGCTGCTTCTAGTTTTTCAAAAACGGAGTCCAAGTTCTTTCTCTGTGAAGACTAAAAATTCTGCTTGTCTTTTCTTACAATACTTCTTAGCTGCGTCCCACTTTGCTTGGTTCTTAGCATAAGTGTGTGCTTCAAAGAGGTATCGTTTCTTAGACTTAGATTTGTCTGGGGGTTTGGTTTGTTTGATCGGTTTGATCTCGATAATATATTTCTTTAACCTACCTTCTTTATCCTTCACTTTTATATAGAAGTCAGGGTAGTACCGACTAACTCTATTGGTTAAAGGATTCTTGTATGGTATCCATATCTCCTCACTTCCCCACTCCAGAATGTAGGGATGTGTATCACAATACTTCATAAATTTCTGCTCCCAAGAGGAGCGAAAGAATATGTTTCTGTGATCTCCACGGTATTTGTGGACGTTCTTAGGAATATATACGCCTTGCTTGTACATAAATAAGATGTATTCCTTTAGCCTATTTAGATGGCAAATCTTTATTCAAAGGTACAGGAAAAACTTATACGGGGTGGTGGGATTGCAAAACCCAACCAGTTTCGTGTTGTTTTCCCTGATCTAACAGGAGGAATCTTTAGCAGTGACTTCCCAGTTAATTTTGATCGAAGTACACTGGAGGTTCTATGTAACAACGCATCGTTACCTAGTGTCACTGCGGCTACGTCTCAAGTAAATGGTTACTACACAGGATCATCGTACAAATATCCTACGATGAAAATGTATGGTGATCTAAGTCTCAGTTTTGTTTGCGATGCAAATATGACTGCGTTCAAAGTGATGAACTCTTGGTTTGATAGAATATTTCAAGAGAAAAATATGTTTGATTTGAAGGAGAGAATACCAGATGAGATGACTCATTACCCTCAGCGTAATAGAAATCGTTTCACTCGTATGTCATATCCTGACGATTATATGAGGACAATCATAGTAGATAAGTTTGAACCTGGTCCAAGATATAATGAGCAAGGTAGAAGTATGAGGTACTTCTTTACCCACGCTTATCCATACTCTATTGATGCAGTACCATTGGATGCTGGAACAGCAATCTTAATGACTGCTACTGTTAACTTCCACTACGAAAGGTTTGAGATACAGTATGAAGATGCTAGAAAGAATCTCCTGAGTACCACCAATAACATTAAGAGTTCAAACAAACCACCTACTTCTTTAGCTGGTGCGATGGACAATGTTAAAGATGCATTCTCTGGATTTACTGACACATTCAGTAACCTGTTCTAAAAAAACAGGAAAAAAAACTCGGCAAAATTTTTGACCCCTTAGAATTTTTATGTTCGATCTTGAGTACTGTTTATCCCTAGCTAACGTCAAGAAAAAAGACCTTGCTCCTGGATTGGATCTATTTGTGGTGCAATATGAACCCGACACTTATAGATCTAAACTATATTTTATAAACAGAGAGAAGAACTGCCTTCACAAATACACTGGTGATAAGGTAACTCATCAGTATTTTGGTGACCGTACATCTAACTGGAGAAATGATGAACCAGATTACGGTAGCAACTTAAAGAAAGTAGCAGATCATCTCAACATTCCTATTAAACCTAATCATAGAGTCTTTATAGATGTTATAGAGGATGATGATTATTATATTAATATACAAGCAGCACCTAGAGTAGTTGCTCTTACGGTAACACGTGCTGTGATGGTAACGTATTTTATTGGAACTACTGAGGTACTAGAGACTCTTAATGATATTAATGGTACTAATTGGAAGACAATAGAAGAAGCACTAGCTGTGGATGGTATGTTAGGTATGAAGTTACCCTTCTATCCATCTAAGAATGCTGTTAAATTATATTCCAAACCATTTCGTAAGAAGATAGGTGGTAACTTAGAGTTCGATGATGAGACACAAAAAGTATTGAATGGGATATATAATGGGAACTTTGATACTAATCGTGATCATATAAATGATGGTCTTGTCTTAGGTAAGGAACCTAGGAGTGGTAGGACTGTGATTTATTGTGCTAAAAATGCTTCCCGACATCCCGTCTAAATAAAGATACTGAACTGAACATACTATGCCTTTACCAAAAATTGAGGTGCCGATTTATACCACTGAACTTCCTTCAACTGGCCAGACAATTAAATTCCGTCCCTTCTTAGTTAAAGAAGAGAAGGTACTGTTGATGGCTATGGAGTCAGAGAATGAGAAACAGATTACTGATGCTGTATGTACTCTTCTTACTAATTGTATTCAGAGTAGATTAAAAGTCAGAACTATACCTATGTTTGATTTGGAATTTTTATTCCTTCAAATCCGTGGTAAATCTGTGAGTGAGCAACTAGATCTTAAGATTACTTGTACTGATGACAATGAAACAGTAGTTGATGTATCCATTGACTTAGATGACGTTAAGGTTAAGAAACCTGAAGGCATCACTGATATGGTGAAAATTACTGACGCTATCACTGTCAAGATGAAGTATCCTCAACTAGATACCTTTGTCAAGAATAACTTTTCAACAAACCCCAAACCTGAAGAGGCATTTGAGGTGATCGCACAGTGTATCGATCAAATTATTGAAGGTGATACAGTACACGAAGCTTCTAACGCAACTAAGAAAGAACTTACTGGGTTCCTAGATAGTTTAACATCTAAACAATTTGAAAACCTACAAAAATTCTTTGCTAATATGCCTAAGTTATCTCACACTGTTAATGTGAAGAACCCTAACACTGGCGTTGATAATGAGTACACCATCGAAGGACTAGCCTCTTTTTTCGGCTCGTGATGTCGTATAACAGTCTTGAAAACTATTTCAGGACTAACTTCTCTCTTATGCAACATCATAAGTATTCTCTAACAGAACTAGAGAATCTACTTCCTTGGGAACGAGAGATATATGTGACTCTATTAATACAACATCTTGAAGAGGAAAAATTGAGACAACAAAACCAATCTAATGGCTGACATATCTAAAACTTTTGGTGGATCTGGAGACTCCAGTCGTATCAAAGCTGCTATCTTTAGTAGCGAGAAAGACGGGACGATAGCTGCTGCTCAATTGAAACAGCATATGATCACTAACAGTTTGCTTAGTGATTTGGTTAGGACTCAACGTGAACAATTAAAACTTGATAGTCAACGTCTTATATTAGAGAAGAAGATGATAAGCCTGCGTAAGATGCAGGATCAAGAGAATAAGATTGAAGAGCAAGGTGGGTTTAAGTTAGGTCAGAGAGGTGGTAGTAGTCCAGGTGGTAGTGGTAAGTTTAACCTACCAGCAGTTAACTTAAGAAACTTAGGACTGTTAGGTTTATTGTTTGGTCCTGAGATACTAAGAAGACTTCAGAGTCAGGTATTAAGTTCAGCACCTAAATTTAATCAGTTTGATACTCGTCAAGCCACGATGGGTTTCAACCAGATGTGGAAGCAAGACTGGAATAAGACTAATATATGGAGAAAAGGACAGATTGGTAGAAGGGGCTTTGATGCAGGTAGAACTAAAGCTGGTGGTTTAATTAGAAACTTTGGTGATGATGTAACAAACTTTGGACAACGTTTAGGCACACCATTTACTGGTCCTAGACTACCACTTGGATTCAGAGCAACACGAGGTTTAAATGACGCAAAGAATTTTGTCAGTACGGGAGTAACTAATACTAGTAATTTTTGGGGTGGATTAACAGGTAAATTATCGCCAGCACAATTAACTAACAAGTCGTTACTTGAGGGTACTTCTGGACTACCTAGGATGGGTAAGTTCAACCTAGCAGAACAGTTGCGATTAGCTAGTAACCCTGCTCAACGGTCGGGTCAGAATATAAGAGCAACAGTTCAAGGAATCCCAGAACTATTAAAATCATTACCTGGTAAGGCTTCTACTGCCATACAAGGTATACTCAAGTCGATGAACAATTTGCTCAAGTCGATTAAGAGTATCAATCTCAATACTATTACACAGTTTTTTACTAAGGGTCTATCTTCTTTTGGAAATTTCTTGAAAGGAATTGGTCCTGCCTTGAAGAACTTCTCTGCTAAGGGTTTACAAGGACTAGGTGGTTTAATTAAAGGTGCACCAGGTGCTCTTAGTGGTGGTGCAGCTACTACTAGTAAAGTATTATCAAAGACTGGTGGTATGATAAAAAATGCCAGAGCTGGACTTGGTAAGGTACCTATACTTGGATCACTTCTTAGTGCTGGCTTCGGTGCAATGGAAGCAAACGATGAAGAGATGGCACGCTTGATGGCAGAAAATAATATGTCAAAAGAGCAGGTGCAAGCTGGTCTCGCAGATGGTAGTTTAAGTAAGGATAAGAATAAGATTATTAGTAGGTCTGCTGGTGCTGGTTTAGGTGCTGGTGCTGGTACTGTACTAGGTTTCGCAGTTGCTGGTCCTATTGGTGCTGCACTTGGTGCTTGGTTAGGTGAGAACCTAGGTAAGTTCTTAGGTGAGGGTATTGGTTCTGTCTTTAAAGGATTTGATTGGGGTGAGACCTTCAGACCTGTGATGAATACTTGGAATGAAATGACAGCAGGTATTGGTAATGCATTGAACAGTGTGGCTGAGTCCTTTGGTATTGGAGGAGAAGGTGGTTCAGGTGGATTCATTACAGCATTAAAAAATATTGGTAGAATTATTGGTATCATTGCTAAGATATTGATTAAAACTTTGGTACCAGTATTACAGATGGTATTCAAGACTATTCAATGGACAGTACAGATTATAGGTAAAGTAGTTCAGGCTATAGTAACTGTAGTGAAAGGTATGATGAGTATGGTAGGTAAAATAATAGATTGGGTACCTGATTGGGTACCTGGAGCCAAACAGATGAAGGCGATGAAGAATAATCTAGGTGAGATGGCGAGTGGTGATGTTATAGGTAACATTAGTAATTTCGTTGACAATACTAACACTGCGTTCCCAACTCAAAAAGGAAATGAAGAACGTGAAGAAGCAACTGGTCAAGGTGGTGGTGCTTATGGTATGGGTGGTGGTTACGGTGGTGATGGTACCATTAGTGCATCCCAAATGTCACCTGTACTTACGTCTGGGTTTAAGACACAACACAGACCTAATCATAATGGTATAGACATAGGATTCAAGGGTGACTTAGGTGGACAACCTATGTACCTACCTGATAAGGCTAAGATTACTAGTAATGGTTTTGATGCAGGGTATGGTAACTACGTTACCTTTACTACTCAGGATGATAACCTTACTCATTTGTATGGTCATATGCAATCGAAATCTCCACTGGGAGTCGGTAAGATGTTCCCTGCTGGAGAATTTGTAGGTAATTTGGGTAATACAGGTACTTCTAGTGCACCACACTTACATTGGGAGGTTGGTAGTGTTGAAGCACACGTAGGACGTGGTGGTACAAGTCTTAAAGACCCAAGAGACTTTGGGTATGGATTGAATGATCCATTTGTCAAGGCTGCTAGTAATATTACTACTAGTACTAGTTCCTCTGGTCAGAATATTGGAAGTGTATCTGGCACCACTACTACAAATAGAAATGGACAGATCACTGCTGGTACGGACTCAACTCAGTTGCTAGCCAACCAATTAGCTAATACTACAGGAACTGGTACTATCACTACAGGTGGTGATACCACTGGTACTGGTACAGGTGGTGGTCTAACTGAGACACCTCCTGTTGCACGTGGATTTGTACTTGATACTGCTTCCCCTGTGACTGACGGTGGATTGGTCTTTAAACACGCATAATTATGGCTGATACAGAGAATAGAGGTGCTCTTGATTGGCAACTCAATAAGGTTGCATTAACACATAAAAATAAGAAGACCTATGATATTACTGGTGGTCTGATAAATTTTAATTACTATGAGAGTTTAGAGAGTCTCAATCCTACAGCAACCATTGTGTTTAGTGATCAGAAAACTGAACTGAACTGTAGGGATGGAGATAATATAGAAATTAATTTAATGACTACAGCACACACCGATGCTGATGAGTGGGCACACGTATTTCAGGTTGAAAATATTGAGACTAAGACTGCTGATGGTGCTAAGATATACACATTGCAATTGATAACACCTCAGTCTGTTAAGATTAGTACGTATAATCATAAGAAGGCTCTTCAGGGTACTGCTAAGGAAGTATTAACCAAACTTTTTGAAGATGCAAAGGGTAAAACAGATCCACTTCCTATAGTAACTGATGGTAACGAACCATTTAATAATTTCAAGTTTATGAAAGGGAAGAAATCAACTACTGATATTGTTCACCGAGTATTAACTCAGTCTATACCTTCTTCTGGTAAGACTGCCAACACGTGTGGATATTTTTTATGGGGTACTAAGAAAGGTCTTGTAGGTAATAAAGATACGTATAATATGCACTTTAAATCTATTGACAGTCTTCTTTCTGTTGGAGGAACTCACGGTGGTGCTGACGCAGAGTATGAATATTATGAAAGTAATAACGCATCAACAGTAGATATTCCAGCACAATTAGTCATCAGTAATTTTGAGGTTACTAAGAGAGGTAACTGTAAGAAGATGTGTGATGATGGAGTTTTTAAAGCCAACATCATTCTTTATAATCTAGATGATAAGAAATATTCTAAAAGATTTTGGGACATCCGAAACTACTGGGATGGGTGGGGTCATATTGCGAGGAGTCCTGGTACTGATCCTTGGGAATCATCTGAGATAGTTGAAGAATTTATGGAGAGTGAAACTCCAGCTAAGACATTTATGCTTGAGATAAGTCACGAGAAGTTCCACGACAAAAAAGATCCAGCAAAGTTAGGTCAGATAGGAGACGGTGAGAACAGTCAGTCTGCTACCTTTCAAGATTGGGATGAAGAAACAATCGTGCAATATCACGCTAGGTATGCTACAATGCTAATGTCTACGAGTAATATGACGATACCTTGCAACCAGTTCCTACACGCAGGTGATAAAGTTAAAATCTATCTTCGTGACTCACGACCTGATGCTAAGACAGATGTCGATAGCTATGACAAGGAATTGAGTGGTCACTACCTCATCTATAAGATGAGGCAGTACTATTCTTTGGTACCCAAAAAGGAATGTTATTCCGCATTAACACTCGTTAGAGATACACTAAACAAAAACTGCTAATGGACACATCTTTTCTAGACAACTATCCTCCTGAGTTAACTCAAGGTGCCTATCGTATCCTTGATAAGATCAAGACAGAAGAGGATGTAGATATGAGAGTCAAGTTGTATGGACAACTGGCTATGGTGCTTGAACAACTCAAGATGAAGTTGGATACGTATGATTCTACTGACAATACTGGACAATCAGACGTAGAAGTCACTACAATAGGAACTAAATAACTATTACTGGACGGTAAACTCTATGAAATCTATAGAAGAACATATCCAAAAGGATAAGGAGATCCTCGATGATCCCCAAACAAGTCCTGCTGCACGTAGGCATATTAAAGAAGAATTACACGATCTAGAAGTGTATGAGGAGCATCATCACGATGAGATAGTAGCAGGTGATCATCACGATCCGAATGCTATCGAACTCTTTTGTGAGACGCATCCAGATGAACCAGAGTGTTTAATATATGACGATTAAAACCACTGCTAAAGAATCTTTCGATCTCTATGAAGGAATAGTCGAAGACACCGCCGACCCTAAGAAAGGACAGAGGGTTAAGGTGCGTGTCGTTGGCGTGCACGAGTATGAGGGTGAAGGAGAGAATAGAATTGGTGTACCACCCACAGAAGACCTACCTTGGTTTGCTGTGATGATGCCTATCACCCATTCGGGTGGGGTTTTTACACAAGCTTCCTCTCATAACCTTAAGAACGGACATAGAGTAATCGTTAAGTTTATTGGCGGTGATACTACTAAAGGTTTGGTTGTTGGTGTTGCACAAACAGGTATTCCCTGTGCAACTGATGAGAAACCTGAATCTACAGGAGAGGTAGTTAAACCTTTAGAAGGTACGGTTATTACAAACGTAGAGGAAGGAAATATTCCTGACCCTGCAAACCACGTACCATCACTAACTGATTGTGTCGATGGAGGTACCCTACCTCTTGGTCGATTAGGCACAGATCAATCCTCTGATAGTGGTAACGGTCTAAGGGAGGAGGCATCAGTTGCTAACCCTCAGGGTACCTTTACAGTTACACGTGCGTCAGTTGATTGCCCAGAGAATCCATCTTCAGCAGTAGAGAATGTCTTGGCAGAGTTCTTTGCTACACTACAACATACTAATGGTAACATAGGATCATATTATGTTAGTAAGTTTAATCGCAGAGTATTTGACCTCAAGTCAGTTGCTAATGGATATATTAGTAGAGTAAAGAAGATCATTGCTGCTGCACTGACTCGTATTGCTGGTGAGATGATGGCAATGCTACGTAAGGCAGTGAAAGCATTGATGAAGGCTATCCTTGCTCCTTTACCTGGCATATTGACACCTGTTACTGAGTGGTTCAATCAAATGCTAGAACGCATTGGTTGTTCTATTATGGATATCAGTGGAAGGATGGAGAAGTTTGCAGAGAATATCTTGATGGGATATGTTGGCAACATAGTTAACTGGTCTATGTGTCAAGTCAAGAGGTTCACTGATTCTATCTTTGGTAACATCCTTAATGAGATCACAGGGATGATTAATAGTTTATTCGGTGGCATAGGTAAAGTACTTGGAGCTATTGGTGGTGCTTTAGATGTTATTGGTGGTGGACTAGCAGGTATTATGAAGATGCTAGGCATCTCTTGTAGTGGTAAGAAGAAGTGTGCTAACCCTAAGAAAAAAGATTCAAAGAGAGGTAGCTACGAAGGATTAAAGGGTGGGTTCAATACTCTTGATGAATTACTAGCAGATTTAGAAGAAGGTAATCATCTCCCGATTGATTCTTATTGTGGTGATGCTACTACAGATCCAGAACCCACTACTGAAGTAGGTATCTGGGGTCCAACAGTGCCTGATAGTGGTAATGGTGGAGGTGATGGTGATTTTGTGGACGGAGATATAAATGGTATAGATTACGAAGACATTGCAAAAGCAATATGTAATGCAAGAACATTTAAAGTATTAGACATCCCTGAGACTGAAGCGGTGCACGAAGGAGATCCAGCATACGTTAGGGTCGTTAGAGGAGGTGACACATCAACTACTAGTTCCTTTACCTATAGGACACAAGATGGAACTGCTAAAGCTACTGAAACTTATTGCCCTACGAATGGTTACATAGGATTTGGTATTGGAGAGACAGAAAAGATAATTGAAGTTAAGACTTTAAACAATGGAGTACGTGATGGATCTAAGTATTTCTTTATGAAGATACAACACGATGGTTGTGGTAAAGTACTCAAAGATGTAGCACGTATATGGATCAAGGATCCTCTCGCTATTAAAGATATCCCAACACTAACTGTACCTGACGTTGGTTTAGTATCATCTACACCTAATATTTCAACAACTAATCCTGTATATTATTTGACTAGTGATAAAGAGGTAGTCTATGAAGGAGCAGAGGTTACATTTAAACTTGAGACAGAGAATGTTTCTGATGGTACTGTAATTAACTATACTATTGGAAGAGAAACAACTGGTATTACATATGGAGACATAGAATATGTGATAGAGGGTGGTGTAAAGAGTTGGGTTACAGGTGAGACAGATCTACAACGTAGCTTTACTATTACAGATAAGAAAGCAGAGGTTACTATTAAGTTACTTGATGATGGTATCGTAGAAGATACTAATCAAGTAGCAGAACAATTATATCTTGAGTTAAATAATCTTAGTACAACTAAGGGTGTTGCAGTACTAGATGCAATTCAACAGGTTGCTGATCCCTCTGGCAGAACTGTTACGATCACACCAGATAGAGCATCTGTAAGAGAGGGTGGTTCTATCAAGTATCAAATTACTACTACTAACTTTGATCAAGGAGAACTACTAGCATACACTATCTTTGGTACTAATATAACTGCGAGTGATATTAAAGAACCTCTTAATGGTAACTTATACGTCGAAAATAATCAAGCAGAGATTGTTATCAATGTGTTAGAAGATAATACAATAGAGGATCAAGAGAATTTAATCTTCTCTATAGATGAGTACGGTGCACAAGCTACTGTTATAATTTCATTTGATCAAGAGACACCAGCAGAAGGTGAAACAGATATTCCTACTATTGATGAAAGTCCAGAGTTTAACTTCCCAATTATTGATCCTGATAGAGGTAGTATTATTGACATTGAAGTTAAGAGATCTGGACGTAGATATATTGCTAAACCATTCATTACATTGGAGAGTAACGTAGGTTATGGTGCTCACGTTGAACCTATTCTTAACAGTGAGGGTTATCTATCACGAGTAAGAGTTATCAATGGTGGGTTTGGATATACTGGACAGACTAAACCATCCAACACTGTCTGTCAGTTAGTTAATATATTCCTCACTAATGTTGGTGGGTTCTATACTGCACCACCTAGAGTACTAGTTGATGGTGTATCTGGCATTGCACGTGCTACAATAAGTGCACAAGGATGGGTCACTGGTATTGAGTTGATCCGTAAGGATATGCAGTACCCTTACATACCTAAGATAGAAATCTTTGGTAGCAATGGATTTGGTGCAAGAGCAATCGCTGATCTACAGTGTGTTCCTGCTGAGGAGTCTAATCTTATTCTTCAGGGACTTGCTGCTGACCCTGCAAATTATGTTGACTGTCCCTAATGGCATATCAAGAAATTACTGACACTACTACTAGAGTATCTGGTAGTGGCCATATTACACAAGAATGTGATCATATAGATGATGCATATATGATCCTCAAGCACAAGGAAGGTCATCATATCTTCCTAGATGCTGATGGATCTGTTCAGATATGTGCAGTAAAGGTACCTGCTGACAATAAAAATGCAGGTAAATTGAAGGTTAGTGTCTGGGGTGATGCGATGGTTAAGATTCGCCAAGACGCTGACATAGAAATTGTTGGTGAAGCATCCTTAAAGGTTGATGGAGATGTAAATGCACACACTCAGGGAGATTTTAAGATTGGTGCAGCAGGTAATGTAAAGATTGTAGCTGATAAGAACATAGAGTTACAAGCTGGACAAGCAATAGGTCTAGGTGCTAAGGCAAAATTAGCTATAGACACCCCTAGGATAGAAGAGAACACAGATATGAAGAAGAGTACTGTTAGTGGTCCTGTAGTTGATGAGATCAATGGTGAAAGAACACTAGCTATGACAGATCCTAGAGGTACCTTCCATATTAAGAGTAAAGGTCATTTGGTAACTAATGTTCTTGGTGACTCTTATGAGTTGATTACAGGTAAAAAGAATCTTAAAGTAATGGGTAATATATCTGCACCACCACTACCTGTTATGGTTGGTCAGAAAGCAGCATATGCAAGTATGATAGGTGTTGCAGGTGGTACAGGTAGAGATGAAAAGATACTGATAGGTAATGATGTCACCACTGTTACGGTAGGTAACAAGGTGACTAACGTGGCAGCAGGTAACCTTGTCAATACAGCAGGTGCTGGTACCATTACAATGGCAGCAGGAGTTAATGCTACTATAACAGCGTCCTCTAACGTGACTATTGCAGGAGCTACAGTTTTCTTGAATTGACTTGACAACTGTGCTATACTGTGAACACGTATGGGAAGGTCAGAGATGACTGAGGACTATCTGAACAAAGTTGTTGTAGACGTGGAATCACGTTGCGTCAGGATTTATTCTGATGAAGGTGAGAGCAATACAATTGACTGTTCTGATGACTATGAAGCATTTCTTCGAGTCGTAGAACTATGTCGCAACGAGGCATCAGACGAGACTGTTTACGCTCCACTCTCAGATAGATAATCTGAGGGAAAATTGGGTTTTGATTCCCTGAAACTCGATAAAAAAACTCAGGCGGTTTTTACCCCCTTTAGTTTTTTTATGTTATACTAGATACATTACAAGAATTCGTCGTTATGGCTCAACAGACCAATAAACCAGACCAGTATGGTTTGTTTTCATTATTCCCGATGTTCGTGTATCGTGGAAAATTGCAAACCCACGCAAAGTGGAAGGAATTGATTGTTCCAGTTCTAACCAAGAGATATAAAGAACAAAATTCAAATAGTAATACAAGAGATACTGGTGGTACAGCATCTTGGAATTGTGATTGCTATACAACATTTTTTGATGAGAGTATGGTGGATCATAGTAAGGATCCTGAGATTCCTTACGGTGATTTGCTTCAAGACTGTTCACAGAACATTCAAGAAGCTATCAAAATGGCAGAGTTTTACCCTCACGCATTTTTGGTCGCACAACAGTGGTTTAACGCATATGGTCCTGGACAGAACCAAGAACCTCATAATCACGTTCCGTCGCATTTGTCTGGTGTCTATTATATGAAGTACGACAAGGAACTTCATAATTCGACGACATTTCTGAATCCTAATAAGATGTTTTTCGAGGCACCTCGTTATAACAAGCATTATTACGATCCTGAGTTATGTGGCTATGGATGTTATAAAGAGGAAATGAGACTAAACATCGATGAAGGTGATGTTGTCATTTTCCCTTCTCAGTTGGAACATATGGTTCAAAGGCAACCTGGTATTGTCAAGAATCCTAATGGCGAACTGTATATGTCATTCTCATTCAATATTGAATTAGTTACAGAAACTGAAGCACAACAGCGTCTAGGTGGTAATCCTCAAATGGATCAAAAACCAGGTGATTATCCTACGACATCCATTCCTACAGAAGGAGGTCCGCCAACTCCAGAAGGTGACCAATCAGGTGAATGGTCTTCTGACTGGTTCTAGTTTCAACACACAGGGGGAGACATAAATCCCCCTTTTATACTAATATACTAATGACGATCGTTACTTCGACACGATGAACGGCAGATTAAACAAAGTAGAGATGACTTCAAAACTTATGCAACTCAAAAGAGAACTTCACTACAAATGTGAGATAGGAGAGAAAGGTAAATGGGAATGTATAGGTGCAAATGAGTACCTAAATCGAACCCTTGACGTATTAGATGAGTATTACCAATGACCCCAAACATTCACGACATACCTGGAATAGGTGCTTTCTACACTAAATCAGAAGTAGATGACCTGATCAAGGCTGCTGTGGATGAAGCAAGGGCAATCGATGAAGCATCGATGCGAAAACACAACCGAGACGCTACAATTATCTCTATGATACTCGGTTTTACCTGTCTAGCCCTGTTTGTAGACGGATTATTAAGAATTTTAGGTATTATTCCACCATTTGCAGGTATTGATGTTGATATTATCGATCAGATTGTAGAGAGGGTTGAAAACGATGTATTACCAAAATTAGAACCTACTTTGAAGAAGGGTCTTCAATACATACCTGGTAGATAATATAAATACCCAAAGGATATCCAAATACAGTATTATAGGTAATGGCACTTACCAGATTAGAGAATCTTATATCCAGTAAAACTGGACGTTTCGTATATGTCTCTCCAGACGACTTTAATGCATCTGACGACGTAAACAACAGAGGTAATTCTCCCACCCGACCATTTAAGAGTATACAGCGTGCGTTTCTTGAAGTTTCACGCTTTTCATACAAATCAGGACCAGATAACGACAGGTTTGACGAGTTCACAGTTGTATTGTCTCCAGGAGATCATTATATTGATAACAGACCAGGTGTAGCTAGTGCCAGTCTTATACCTGACTTTAGTACCAATGTTAACTTTGATTTAGGTAACTCTCAGAACGACCTATACAAGTTTAACCCATTAACAGGTGGTGTAATTGTCCCTAGAGGTACTTCTCTAGTGGGTATGGACTTAAGAAAGACGAAAGTCCGTCCTTTGTATATCCCTAACCCTACTGATGATACTGTACCAGACTCATCTATATTCAACGTAACTGGTGGATGCTATTTCTGGCAGTTCTCGATATTTGATGGTAAGCAGAAGGTATATTTCGATCCTACAGGAAATAAGGCCAATCCTACATTCTCACACCATAAGATCACCAACTTTACTTTTGCTGATGCAGAAGATCTAACTCTTTATTACGATAAGATCGGTGATGCTTATCTTAATATGGTCACCGACATTAATGTTGATGGTGCTATTGAGGAGACTGACCTAGAAAACAGAATTGTTGGTCCTCTATCAGATAAAAAAATTATTGAGTCGATTACACCTCAGACACTTGGTGGTAATGCGACAGAAATTAAAATTAAGACGAAAGCACCTCACGGTTATTTCGTAGGACAGTTTATTACAATTGATGACACTGGTCTAACTAATGACCTTCACGGTTCATTCCTGATTACACGTTTAGACCCTGCTGATAACACACTATTCTATTACCGTGTTAATGAGAGTATTACCTCTCTAATTTCAGGTACTACCTATACTACTGCATCTCTACCACCTAACAGGTTGAATGAGAACGCTATTGTACAGGCAGAGATTGACACTGTTGACTCAGCGTCACCATATATGTTCAACCTGTCTATCAGATCCACTTGGGGTCTGTGTGGTATGCACGCTGATGGATCTAAGGTTACTGGATTCAAATCTATGGTTTGTGCACAGTATACTGGTGTATCACTACAGAAAGATGACAGAGCATTTACTAAGTTTAACGAAGAGACAGCACAGTTTGACTCAGCGTGGAATGGCGTAGCTGTAACAGATCCAGAAGAACTATCTACTGGTTCATTCGCTACTACACCATATCATACTGATGGTAGAGCATACTTTAAGAATGAGTGGCGTAACGCTCACGTTCGTCTATCTAATGATGCTTTCATTCAGGCAGTTTCGATCTTCGCTGTTGGTTTCGCAGATCACTTCCTAATTGAATCTGGTGCTGACATTTCAATTACCAACAGTAACAGTAACTTTGGTAATACTGCTCTAGATGCTATTGGATACAAAGGATATTCATTCTTCCAAGATAAGCACGGATATGTTACTGATATTGTTCCTCCACAGACAGTTGATCTAGAAGATACCACAGAACCTCCATATTACGGTATCGATATTATTGCGTCTAAAGAACCTTCTGGTATGACACGTGTTTACCTATCAGGTGAACCAGAAGAGATTTCTGATCCAGATAAGACACCAACATATATTTTACAAGACTATAAGATCGGTTCTAAGCGTGATGATAGAATATACTCTAAATTAGAACCAGATATTGCTGGTGGTGAGGCAGGTCCACAGGAGAAGTCTGCTGAACTATCACCTAGTGGTTTTGATACTTTCACTATAACAACTCTTGCTACTGCATCGCAGTCAGAACAGAACTCACAAGGTGAAACGATTACATATCGTACCACAATCTTTACTTGCCCTGAAGCACACGGTCTCTATACAGGTACTCCAGTTCGTTTAGTACCGAAGAGAACCAGTAATACTATTGCTGATGAGCTAGTTCGTCTTCCTAAGGGATTGATACCTAATACTGTATACTATCTTATTTCTCCAGGTCGTCATACATCACCTGTTCCTCCAGATCAGACGTTCCCGACAGAGGATCTAAACACATTCTTGTTGGCAGCATCTGAAGATGACGCTGCTGCTGGTAACGCTATCTACATTCCAGAAGGTTTAAACTCTGGTGTTCAGATAGAGATGTTCCAGTACATCTTTGATGTCATCCCAACACCTTATAAGTATAAGATTACTAATGCTGATCCTGCTACTAACGAGTTCACACTAGAATCTGCACACGTTTTTGATAAGGGTTTTGCAACTAAAGCAGCAACACCTATATTCTTCCGTGCTAGACCTGGATCTCAACTTCCTGGTGGACTTGATAAGAATAAGATGTATTACGTCATATATGACAATACTGGCAGTAATACCAATAAGTTTAAGATTGCAGAATCTGCTGCACTAGCTATCCAAGGTGGTGGTGTTCCGTTTAGTATCACATCTAGTGGTACTGTTGGGCAAGTAGGTCAAGACGAAATATTTGTCTTCTCCTGTAATAGTCGCCACCCATTAAGATATGACCCAGAAATGACCGCATCTCCTCTAAGGAGTGGTCATTGGTATATGAATGTACTTAATACAGGTACACAACCTAACACAATATATCAAAGAATTTCATCTCTCACGGAGTATACCAGTGAAGAAATCATCTCAACTTCAAATACATACATCAAACGTATCAACGATAGACGTAGGGAAGATGACCGCATCTATCGTCTCCGTTACGTCATCCCCAAGGAGGTTGATAACGTCAGGGAACCATTGCTCGGTTATGTCCTTAAGATCAGGACTGACGAGAATAGAAGACTAAGACCTCAGAAAGTTGTTCTTGAAGCACTTGATGGTACTTCAGATCTTCCAACATTCTATGGTGGAGATCCTACTGTAGATGGTCTTGGTAATAACTTACCTATTCAGAATGACTTTAACTATGATCCATATCTAACTGGTAATAGTAAGGCTCTAGTAACTGACTCTGGTATTAAGTTTACAATTGAATCAGCAAGACAGAAGACAATAACAGGTATTAATAGAATTGAATTAACTGTTGTAGATCACACTATCAACACTAACATAGCTGCTGGTACTGCACTAGCATCTGGTACTATACTTACAGAATTTAAACTAACCAGTGTTGCTGGTGGTGGATTTATAACTGGTAACTCAGTTGCTTGGTCTGGATTCTCAAGTAGTTCTCCTATTAGTGGTACACTTCCTACTGTACATAAACAGTATACTGAAGGTGGAAACACATATGTTGTTGTAGCTAGTGACTTCTCACTACTACAATATATTAAGTATGATGCTGGTACAAGTACTATACTTGCTAGTGGTAGTGGTACTGGTATATTAGCAGAGAAGCCAAATGGTGGTAGAGATGACTTTAAAAACTATGCTGATGATCTAGGTAGACAGTATGTTATCCAGAACGCACCTGTATATACACTGACACCTGGTGATTTTGTTAGAGATGAAACTGACGGTAACCAGAAAGATTATAAGGTTGTATCTGTAGAAGATATCGATGAGATTACAAATACTTACTACATCTATCGTGTTAAGACTCTTCGTAAGAGAATTTACAACCAGCAAGATGGTATTTACTATCTAACTGCTCTACGTGGTGACTTTGCACCATCTGTAAGTGAGTTTAACTCATTCAAGTTTGGTCATCCAACAGAGAGACTATATCCTGAACTATTTGCTGACGATCCACTATGGTTTGACCCTAATGGTGACGGTGCTACTGTTGCTGATGCTCCAGCAACTATATCTGTTGCTGACAACTATGTTCACGGTCTTGTTCTTGCTGATGACAATAAGAATAGTATTACAAGGGAGGCTACAGAAAGCATCCTAGAAAATATCGGTAGATTTGGTAGTGGTGCTGCTAATCCAGTTACACTTAGTGCAATGGAAGGTAAGGCAGTTGCTTCTCGTGAGGATAGAATAATTGGTATTGAAGGTAATAGTACTGATGTTGCTGATCGTAGGTTCTATGTTGAACTTAGACGACCTTCACAGGCAAGATCTGGTAACCATACCTTTGAATACACTGGATTTGGTCCAGGTAACTACTCAACTGCGTTCCCATCTAGACAGGAATACGTTCTATCTGATGATGAAGTCCTCTTCTCTCAGGCGAAACGTCAAGACGGTGGTGTTGTATTCTACTCTGGTCTAAACGCTAACGGTGATCTATTCGTTGGTAACCAGAGAATCAATGCTATCTCTGGTGAAGAGAGTAAGATTGATGACTCTATTCTAAGGGTAGCTGGTGAGAACGTTGATGAGGAAGAGAATACTAATGACATCACGGTTGATACATTAACTGTTAATAATAAAGTTAAGTTCAATCTATCAAATGACTTCCTAATATCTGCTCTTGGTGGTACTAAGTTTACATCACCTGTTGAGATAGCTCTATCAGAAGATCCATTTGCTAATAGTAGTGATGATCCTCCTGCATTAAAGATTAAGAGTGTTGGTAATATTAGTAACCCATCTGTTGATGCGACACTGACTACAACTGATATGGAAATGAACCCAGTGTTCAAACCTAACAGTATTAAGTTTGCTCAATGGATAATTAACCCACGTAATGAAACTAGTGGACTTGAATATGCAATCAAGACTTCTGTAGATAAGACAGTACCTGCTTCAGAAAGTTTCAAACAAGAAGGTACAATTGAACTTCGTGGTACTCAGACAGTTGGTGAAGCACATAGAATTGCTAACGTCAACTACAACACTACACTAGGTTGGATATACACTCAGATTGGTGGATATCAAGGTGGTGAAACTCCTGAGTATGGATGGAGAGAATGGGGTGTAATTGGTGCTGATGCACTAACCACATATACTACAGGTTCTGGCTCTACTGCTAATGATCCTGGTGATGATATGAGGTTGGGTATTAACCTCAGAAACGTACGTACTACTAATGCTAGTGTTATTCCAACACAGACATTAGATGTAGAAGGTTCAGGTATTTTCCGTAACTCTCTATGGGTTGGTGGTGATAACCTTAACCCAACTGGACAACATACACTACGTGTATTTGATGATGATGGTAATGGTATAGGACGTGTACACGTTAACAGTGGTGAAACAACAGAGACACTAGCTAACATTGGTTTATGGGTTGGTGGTAACACTATCATTCGTGGATCTGGTGCTGGAACTGCTCCTGTAGAATCTGTTGGTGGTGGACAAGCACAAGGTAACTTGACTATTGATGGTACCTTTACTGCTTTAAGTAATGGTTCTCACGAAATGGTGGGTGACCTAACAGTTACCAAGGACTTGTATGTCCGTGGTGGTAATATGAAGATGTACCAGATAGATAGCGGTACTGATTTACGTATTGATGTACAACAAGCTAACACTGCTGCTTCTTCTAACTATATCTCTGCACACGGTCAGAACATTGTAGTTGGTGATGCCATCTATACTAACGATCATTTTGACGATGCATCAACTGCTAAGTTAGTTGCTCTCTCAGATGGATCCGCACGTATCGGTGATGCTGATAGTGGTATTCAGATGACTGATACCAGTATGGTTTCTATTGGTGCTGCTACACCTGACATTGCACAAAGACTATGGGTTAAAGGTTCTACTAAGATTGAACTTGATAGTGCTGAATTGTTCACAATATACAACCAGTCTACTCCTAGACTGACAGTAAACAAGGATGGACGTATTGATCAAGTTGGTTCTAGTACTCTAACTGATCCTAGAGGACGTTGGGATGCTAATGGTGCATTATCTATTGGTAATGACTTCTTAATTGGTAAGACACATATCAACGATGATGTAACTTATACCATTGACTCACAGACTGGTGACACAGTTATTGGTAATGATACCGATAACTCTGGTACATTAACAGTTCATAGTAACACAAACTCATCATCTAAAGATACTGGTGCAGTTATAATTTCAGACGGTGGTCTTGGAGTTGAAGGTAACATCAATGCTGGTGGAGACATCAACGCTGGTGGTAATATATCTTCTGCTAGTGGTGCACTTGATATTAATAATGGTGGATCTAATAACTTCAAGGTTAATACTGATGGCAGTATTGATATCAATCAGGTTACTGGATACTTTACACCTACAGGTGGACGTAAGTGGGTTGGAACGGGTGTAGACGCTACTCTAGAGTCTAATACTAACTACTACGTTACTACATTCGGTGCTGCTACAATAACGTTGACATTACCTGCTGCTCCTCAAAAAGGAGATCAGATACGTGTTCTAGATACTACAGATGGATTGACTTATAATAAGTCTATCATCGTACAATCACCTCAGGGTGGTACTGTCGTTCCTGTTCAAGGAGACACACAAGGACAACTTGTTATTCAGACACCAGGTGCTGGCTTGGGTCTTGTTTATCTTACTGCTTCAATCGGTTGGAGACTAATTGAACTATAATGAAGAATCTAGCGTCAATAAGAGGCTTTAAAAATGCCTCTATAGGTACAATAATGTCGTGGACTGGTACCACAGGTGATTTGCCAAAGGGTTGGCTAGCCTGTGATGGTACGACATATAATGATGCTGATTATCCTGCACTAGTATCCGTTATTGGATATACCTACGGTGGTAGTTCAGGATCATCTACTTTTGTTCTACCAAACTTAAATGGATCAAATAGAGTACCAGTTCATAAAGGATCTGCATATGCATCTTCAACAGGTGGATCTACAACAACAAATATTACATTGAATGCTGAATGGCTTATATTAAATAGACCAAACACAACTGTATCGTTTTCACCTCCACAAGCTATACAATCTACTGGACCAGGTGGATGTATCTGGGAACAAGTAGCAACTATTCAACCAAGAACTTTACCACACGATTGTTTACCAGCACACAACCACACATATACTATACAAAACTGTAATGACCAGAGAACTGGTACTCCTAGTGGTGAGTCTGGTGGTGATAATACTCCTGCGTGTTCAATAGGTCACTATCCTAAAGCATTTGATACAGTTGGTAGTGGAGCAGCTCATAGTCACGGAAGTGTTAAATATACTGTAGAAAGAGGAAGTATACAAATATCTCCTTACACTAGGGACTACGACGCTACTAATAGTACTGTTGCTCTAAATAATAATCCAGGTGTAGGTAACTCTCAACTGGCTATGAATCCTCCATATCAATCAGCAATATACATCATTAAAGCATTCTAATGGCAAAGGTATACGCATCAATTAAAGGAGCACAAGGTGTAGCACCAGGAGTTATTGTACCTTTTTCTAGAGAAGTTCAGAACAGTAGTCAGCAGTTGGATCGTGTACCTGCTGGATATTTGAGATGTGATGGAACTGTATATCAAGCACAAGACTATCCAGATCTTGCAAGAGTTTTAGGTGTAGGTTCTGCTGGTGGTAGTGGAATACCTGCGTGTAGATATCCAACAGGAATTGCTGGTACCTCATTATTAAATCCTACACTAGATGCTGATGGTAATTTTACTGCTGGCACATTTTCTGTTCCTAATTTAGGATCAAAGCATTTACAACCTAGTAATACAGCAGGTAGTCAGTATCTTGGTGATCCAGCAATGAGTGGTGGTGGTGTTGTAGAACGTGCTGGTATAGGATATAAAGCACAAATTCAAAATGCAGCATCCAGTTCTTATACTGGATTCATTCGTGTGGAGGAATATAAAGCTCCAGCAACAGGATCCCCAATACTAACAATAGATCAAGCTGGTAACAGTTCTGCTACCATATCTATTGCTCAGATAGAAGCACACGATCACGGTATGGTAGGTGCTAATGCACCAACTATGACACATATTACAGGTATAGGTTTTGACACCGACTTAACAGAGTTTGATAAGTATGGTGTTAACCTCTGGCAAGGTCCATCTATTGGTGTAGGTGGAGTTAACTTTCCTGGTTTCTTTGAGATCGATCACACTGGTGCAGATGTAAACCACACTCACAACTGTGGTGGTGGTGCTGCTTCTAACCAGTTGGAATTCACTCAACCTCAGATAGATATATCATTCTCAGGTTCTACTGCTAGCTGTGGTCTAACTGCTGACAGTAGAGAACATCTAAATCACGTTACATCTCCATATATGATTATGGAATTCATCGTCAAGTACTAATGCCAAAGTATTATTCCCAAACAGCACCTGATTGGACAGGTGTACAAGTAGGCACCATCTCAATGATGCCAAAGGATGATACTGGTGCGTATTATGCTCCTGATGGATGGATGGAGTGTAATGGTAGAACTATTAATCCTAATGAATACCTAGGTTTATATCAAGTTATTCAAAATACATACGGAGGTAGTGCTAGTGGTGATTTTCCTAGCATTAGTGGAGATTTTAAGATACCAGATCTCAGAGACAGACGGGTTGTCGGTACGGGAAGACTCAGACCAGACGGTGCTTCTCCAGCACTAGAAGGATTGGATGCTGGTACAGTTAACACGTGTGGATCTTTTGGTGGTAAGAATAATATAACTTTAGCAGACGTATCTACAAGAGTACAACTAGTAACTGGTAGTGTACAGAGTGTATTCAATACATCCAGAGTACAACAGTCTTCAACTCAATTTACTGATGGAACCGTAGATGTTAACAGTGGTTTCCTAGCTAACCACACAATGCCTCACTGGCCAAGTCATAGTCACGGTAATTTCTGGGCAATTAATCCTGCTGGTACATTTACTGCTGACCGTACATCTCCTGGTGGCGGTGATACACAGGTTCAAGGTGGTGCTAGTTCAGGTCCAAACTCACACGATGGTTCTCAATGTCCAGCAGTAGGTGGTGCAGGTTCACCACACTCACACTGGATTGGTTGGAATGTTTCGGGAAGTTCTTCAGGAACTGGATTTGGTGACTCACAACCTGCTGATGGTGATCCAAATACAGCAGGTGTATATGATGCTAACGGTAATGCTTTAATTAAACCAACCGCATCTATGTTGCAGTGGAATGTTCAGTATTCTCCTGTGGATGCTACACAAATAACATATGGTTTAGATGTTGACTTAGGTTTAGATGGTACTCCAGATCTACAACCAGAGTATCAAGAGACATCATATATGATCTTTGCTGGAGTTAGTAGTTCTGCATACACTGCACCTCCTGCACCCCCTGCTGGTGACACAGTTCCAGATCAGGTTGGTCCTTTCAATATAGGTGTCACAACAGCTTCTGGCGATGCAGTGGTAACCTTTGTTCTAAATGGTGTTAGTTCCAACTATAGTTTTGAAGTAGAAGTAATAAAATCTGGTGGACAATCTGTTGGTGCAACACCTATTAACCTTAATGGTACTGGTAATGCAGTCAACACTGGATATGTAAACGGTGATACTATTAGTATGACACTAGAAGCACCTTCTAGTGGTGGTACTATATCAAATTACGAGATTAGAGTTAAGTACAATACAGTCACACAGATGACTGCTGTTGCTAATATTACATACGAGGCAGCACCTACTGTTGACCTATCTGTATTACCAACAACAGTGACCTCTGGTTCTGCTATTAATGTTACTTACGCTGCACCTGGAGCAACTTCT
>Ga0163179_10000234_pt1 | contig 39338 bp, 36 predicted proteins | sample AtlANTMetagenome_FD_109643 | JGI IMG/M metagenome (GOLD analysis project Ga0163179, IMG submission 109643) | Marine eukaryotic phytoplankton communities from the Atlantic Ocean - Atlantic ANT 2 Metagenome | ecosystem: Environmental > Aquatic > Marine > Oceanic | place: North Atlantic Ocean... | reverse complement strand
TTTTATAAATGTCGGAAGAGGAAAAACAACAAGTTTAGACGATTTAGTTAATGCTATAGAAAATAATATTATTTCTGGTGCAGGTTTAGATGTTTTTGAAGAAGAACCATTACCTTCAAATCATAAATTATGGACTACTCCTGGAGTAATTATCACACCTCATGTAGCACTTTTGGATGCAGGAGATACAATAACTAATAGAAGGTATGAAATTATCAAAAAAAACATTAGTCTTTTCAATCAAGGTAAAGAACTTCACAACATAGTTGATAAAGAAAAATGGTACTAATTTTATTTTGATACAGAAATTATTATTGCTCCAAAAAAAATTATTAATATCGCAAAAAATCTAGTAATTGTTAGTTTTTCTTTTAAGAAAAAATAGCTCCATATAATTCCAACTATTATAGTTAACTCTCTAGCTGTAGCCGCATAGCTCATTTTAGAAATATTTAAGGCATAAAGCATCACTGAATAAGCTATATACATAATTATCGATCCACTTATAACAGTAAAATAATGATTTTTAAATTGAAATTTTAAATCCGCTATTTTATTTTTACTACCGGTAAATAAAATAGCTCCTAAAGACCCACCAACAGTAATTAATATCGGGTAAATAAAAGGATTTACTGATGACACTGCCTTTTTGTCAACGATAGTATATAGAGAAATATTTAACCCTACTAATATTGATAAGCCTATACCTATTACTAAATTTTTATTAATAATTAGATTTTTATTAATTATTGGAATTAAAGAAATAAATATTAGCCCAATAAAAATCATTGATATTCCAATAATCGCTGAGAATGAAACTGATTCATTTAAAAAAATAATCCCCCAAAATGGAATAAAGAATACAGCACTTCCTCTTGCTAGAGGATATACGATAGACAGATCAGCTAATTTATATGCTTTACCTAGGAAAGCATAATAAAAGATTTGAAGAACTGAATTTATTATTATAAACATCCATGATTCTAAACTAATAGGATTTATCAAAATGTAAACTAATGCTAATGGAGAAAATATTACCCAAGAACCAATAGCAATTAAGACTAACATTATTTGAGGATTATCAGATTTCTTAACAAGAAAATTCCAATATGAATGTCCTAAACAATAAAGAAGTATTAAAAAAGTTGCAAATAACGTCATTTTTTATGAGAATTTTTTAGATACTATCGTAAAAAGTAAAAAAAAAATAGAAGAGAGATTTAAATGAATTACAGGAATTTAGGGAACTCAGGAATTTTAGTTTCTGAAATTGGCCTTGGCACTAATAATTTTGGAAGAAAATTAAATTATAAAGAGTCCGAAGTTATAATTAAATCTAGCTTAGACCATGGTATAAATTTGTTAGATACTGCCGACATGTATTCTAATGGTCTCTCGGAAGAATATATAGGAAAAGCTACCAAAGAAAATAGAGATCAATATATTATTGCATCAAAAGGTGGTATGAATCCCATGCCTTCTCCTACCGACACAAAAGTAGCTCAAAGAATAAATGAAGGTCCAAATAAATCGGGCTTATCTTCTGTGCATATAAAAAGATCAGTAGATGAAAGCTTAAAAAGATTGCAGACTGACTATATTGACCTATATCAAACTCATATTTTTGATCCTTACACTAGACAAGAAGAAACTCTAAAAGCATTAGATGATCTAGTTACTCAAGGAAAAATTAGATACATTGGATGCTCTAATTATATGGCTTTTGAACTTGTCGAAGGAATCCATATTTCAAGAAAATATGGATGGGCTGAATTTGCAACTATTCAACCTGAATTTTCTATGTTCGAGAGAGAACCAGAATCTGAACTCATACATGCATGTGATAAATATAATGTTGGCATACTCCCCTACTTTCCTCTTGCATCAGGATTTCTTACAGGAAAATATAAAAGAAATCTTATTCCTGAAGATGGTAGATTAGCTGGTGGAAATACTGCATGGAGTGAAAAATGGTTGAATGATGAAAATTTTGAAATTATAGAAAACTTAGAACTTTGGGCTAATAAAAAAGGAATTACTATGGTTCAGCTAGCATTTGCATGGCTATTATCAAAAAGATCGGTAAGTTCTGTTATAGCCGGGGCTACTAAAGTTGAACAAGTCAAATCCAACTCTGAAGCTTCAGGAGTAGAATTAACCAAGAATGATCTAGAAGAAATTGACAAGATATTGCCTCAGACAAATAAAGCTGGCATAGGTAATTTACTTAGAAGAATTCAAAATACTCCTTAATTTTTCTCTAAATAATTCATTGCTGCCTTAACACCTTCAGAATTATGGTCAATTTCTCCTAATGATAATCCCATTTCTACTGAACTTAATGTTCCTAATAACATTGGATCATTAAAGTCACCTAAATGCCCTATTCTTATTATTCTTCCTGACCACTTCCCCAATCCTGTACCTAATGATGTATTAAATTTCTCTAGGATGATTTTTCTTATAAAGTCAGCATTCACTCCTTCTTTAAAGAGAATACTTGTTAATGAATTTGAGTGTTCATCTTCGTTTAATGGAAGTAATTCTAATCCCCAATTTTTTACAGCAAGCCTAGTTGCATTAGCATGTCTTTCATGTCTTCTAAAAACATTTTCAAGCCCTTCTTTTTTTAATAATTTCAACGCTTCTTCTAACCCAAAAAGGATATTAGTTGAAGGTGTATAAGGGAAAAATCCATTAATATTATTAGTAATCATTTCATTCCAATCCCAGAAGGATCTTTTGTAATTATTAGACTTAGAAATTTCTATAGCTTTCTCACTAACAAAATTAAATGCTATTCCCGGAGGTAACATTAAACCTTTTTGAGATCCAGCAACGGTAACATCAACATTCCAATCATCATGTGAATAATCAATAGAACCTAATGAAGAAATTGTGTCTACCATTATTATGGCTGGATGCCTTAGTGACTTAATTATTTTTATAATACTTGGTATTTTAGAAGTTACACCAGTAGAGGTTTCATTATGAACCATGCAGATAGCCTTAATATCGTGATCTTTATCTTTTTTTATGACATCAGCAATCTTTTCAGCATCAACCCCTGATCTCCAATCTCCACCTATATACTCAACGTTAAATCCTAATTTTTCTGCCATAGTTTTCCATAATGTTGAGAAGTGACCAGTTTCAAACATCAGTATTCTATCGCCTTCTGAGAGTATATTTACTAAAGAAGCTTCCCATGCTCCAGTGCCTGATGATGGAAAAATTATAGGAGTTGATTCTCTTCCTTTTACAACATCCTTTAATCCTTCAATAATATTTTTAGTCATTTCTGAAAATTCAGGACCTCTATGATCAATAGTTGGATAACTTATTGCCCTTAATACACTATCTGGAACATTAGTAGGTCCAGGAATTTGAAGGAAATGCTTTCCGTTTTGTGTCATAGCTACCTCTTTGGATTATTTTGCTAACTGTATTATATCTATGAAATATATTTTATGATGATAAGTAAATAATTATTAACATTGAATACGATCATTTTATTACAAGTTATTATTACCTGCTTTCTAGGGGCTGCATCTCCTGGACCAAGTTTAGTTTTAATATCTAGAAATGGAATAGCAAATGGCATACTAAGTGGAACCATAACGGGTTTAGGTCACGCTATAGGTATTTTTTTTTACTGCTTGATATCAATCGTAGGAATATCATTATTTTTTAAAATAAATTCTAAAATATTAGATTATCTAACATTAATATTAGTTGTTTATCTTATTTTTATAGCAATAAAAATTCTTAGGTCCAATTCAAACAGCAAACAGAAAATAATTTCAAAAAAATTACTTACAGAAAACTTCATAGAAGGCTTTTTAATTTGTTTCTTTAATCCAAAAATAACAATTTTTTTCTTCGCAATTTTCTCTCAATTCATAAACTCTGAAACTACTGTTTTTGAAACTTTTTACTTAGCTTCCATTGCTTCAATAATAGATTTTCTTTGGTATACCTTTATCTCATTTTCTGTAGGAAATAGCGCTATTAGGAAATTCTTAAATAAAGAAAAAATATTAAACTTAAGTTCTAGCATGATCTTGATCGGAATTTCATTATTCATCATATACAAATTACTTATAAATTAGAAGTTTGGGAAAGTATTATATATATGACAAAAAACAGTTATATTTATAAATTTTCAACTAAAAAATAAAAATTCCATTTTTCTGGGAAAAAAATTTATTGATTATTATTTTTTTTATAATATTATTCTAATAACTTGATAAATATTCAGAGGAACTGCTAGATAACAGTCTGAAAAGTAGTGGTCTTTTTCGGCTTTCGGCGACGAAAAGTTTTTAAGAGTTTTTACCCTGTGTAAATAATGCTATCTGATTTATTTTCAAGAAATAAGCCCGCTTCTTAGGCTTACTGGTTGATGCTCAGGCAGTTTACTCTGGAGGTGGGTTTTATTATTTAAGAATGTGTCAAACAGGTTGTTAAGAAAAAATAAATGATCTATTCTAATTCATATATTTATATATAAAAAATTGAAAAAAAATAAAAACATAACAGCTTATTCAATACAAGATTTTTCTCAATGCCAACATAAAACTTGGCTAGACTTTTTAGAACCTCCAAAAGATTTTTCTAAAAATTATGACCCTTGGCTAGAAATTATAAGAAAAATCGGAATAGAACATGAAAAAAATTATTTAGATGAATTAAGAAAATCTGAAAATATTTATGAAATTGATAAAAATCTTAGCTTTGAAGAAAAAGAAAACCTAACGGATAAAGCAATAAAGAGAAATGAAAAGATTATTTACCAACCATATCTAAGATATAAAAAATTTACCGGTTCACCAGACTTTTTAGTATTCAAAGATAATTATTATGAGCCTTGGGATGTAAAATCTGCTTTTAGACTAAAACCAGAAAATATTTTACAATTGTGTCACTATTCTTATATTTTGGATAAAAAATATAGTTTACTCCCAAACTCAGGAAAAATAATTCTAAGAGATCAATCATCACACGATATTGAAATAGGAAAGTATTATGAATATTTTCTTAATATAAAAAATAGAATTTTAGATTTTATAAATTCTCAAAATGAAATCCCTGAAGCTTCTAAATGTAACTTATGCAACGTCTGTGATTATAAACTATTATGCGAATCTAATTGGAAAAAAGAAGATCACCTAAACCAAGTTGCAAATATTAAAAAAAATCAAATAAAATTTCTACAAAATCAAAATATTGATACTTTAGAAAAATTATCCACTATAGATTCAAATATTCAAATTAAGGGAATAAATAAAAATTCTTTAGAGATTCTTAAGTTGCAATCTTCTTTACAATTCCATGAAAAAAATACAAAAAAATTAGAATATAAAATAATATTTGACCAAAAAAAAGAAATTAGCGATCCTAATAAACTAATAGGTTTTGAAATTTTACCAGAACCATCTCACAATGATCTATTTTTTGACATTGAAGGATATCCCATGTATTTCGATGAAAATTCTAAATCATCAGGCTTAGAATATTTGTTTGGGATTTATTATAGATCTTTTGGTCAAGAGACTTTTTTGAAGTTTGTAGCTATAAACCACGAAGAAGAAAAAAAAGCATTTGAAGACCTAATTGATTTTATTTTTTCTCATTTAAAAAAATATAAAGACGCTCATATTTATCATTACAATGCTTATGAAGAAACAGCATTAAAAAAACTTTCTCAAAAATATGAAACTAAAATATTTGAGGTTGATTTTATTCTTAGAGAAAAAAAATTAATTGACTTATTTAAGGTTGTTAAAGATTCACTACTTATTTCAGCAGAAAATTATAAATTAAAAACTATTGAAAAATTCTATCAAATTAATAGAGAGGAAGATATTTCTTCAGGTCAAGATAGTTTAGTTGCATTTGAAAAATACTTAGATAGCGGGCATGATGAAATTTTAGAAGAAATAATTTTGTACAATAAGCAAGATTGCAAATCATTAATTTATCTTCAAAATTGGCTTAATGAAATAAAACCAAAGCATATAAATTTCAATAAAAAAGATTTAATTGATGAAAAAATTAGTGAATCTAACTTAGAACAAATTCAAATCGAAAAAAATCTTAGCTTAACAATAGAAAATCTTGATGAATCTGAAAAAGAAATCAAACCAATTTTAGATCAACTAAATTTTTATAATAGAAAAGAACAAAGACCTGATTGGTGGAGCTTCTTCTCAAATAAAGAAAAAGACACAGAAGATCTTATAGAGGATAATAATTGTATTGGTGGATTGAATCTAACTAATGAAAGTAATGATGGAAACTTTAAGATACTTAATTTTAAATATCCCGAACAAATTACTAAAATGAAACCTGGTGACACAGTTTTAGATCAGAATGGTGAGAATTCATCTAGGATCCTATCTGTTGATTATAAAAATTTTGAAGTAAAAATAAGATTAGGAAAAAACAAAATACCACCTTTATCATTGACACCTTCGCAGCCCCTAAATACTAAATCAATTGATAATGCTGTTGCAGAATTTATAAAAGATTATAGTTACAAAAATTCTTATCCTGCAATAAAATCTTTGTTACATAAAAAGGACACTTCATATAAAGGGAAAATTGAATTTAACAACTCAATAGAAGCTATAAAAAATAGAATTAAAAATATGAACAATTCTTATATTGTCATGCAAGGACCACCTGGAACTGGGAAAAGCTATACAAGCTCAAGAATAATCTTAGATCTTATTGAATCAAACTATAGAATTGCAATCGTTTGCCACTCTCATAAAGCTATAATAAACCTAATTAAATCAATAGACGACTTTGCTATTGAATCTAAAGTTAGTTTTAAAGGAATATATAAGTCTAGTTCAGGAAAAACAGATCACCAATTCTCAAATATACAAATAGGTGATACTAATAAAGTCAATGTAAAAGATTACCAATTAGTTGCAGGTACTACTTGGGCTTTATCAAACTCTAATCATAGGATAAATAGTAAAGAAGATAAAAATTTTGACTATATTTTCTTTGATGAAGCAGGCCAAATGAGTATTTCAAAAGTTATTGCTTCTTCTCTATCTGCAAAAAATATAGTTCTTATAGGTGATCATATGCAATTACCACAACCAACTACTGGCAATATAGAAGGTGAATCTTCCTTATCACCTATTGAATATTTGATTTCTGAAAAAAATACTATAAGTAACGATAAAGGTATTTTCCTAGATAAAAGCTACAGAATGCATTCAAGTGTTTGTGAGTTTATTTCAGATAGTTTTTACGAAAAAAGACTCGATAGCGATATATTGAATAAAAATCAAAAAATAATTATTAACAATAAAGAAATAAATAATGGTATTTTTGTGGCAGATATAAATCATTCTGATTATTCAGTCCAAAATATTGAAGAGGCTCATTTCACAAAAAAAATATATGAAAAACTTATAAATAACACTTGGATAAATAGAGAAAATAAAAAGAAAAAGATAACTCAAAAAGATATTTTAGTTGTTAGCCCATTTAATGCTCAAGTCAACTTAATTAAAGAAGAAATACCTGAAGCACAAGTAGGTACTATAGATAATTTCCAAGGCCAAGAAGCCCCAATTGTTATTGTATCTTATGCTTCTTCAGACCCAGAAAATATTCCTAGAGGTTCAGATTTTTTCTTTGACTTTAGAAGATTAAATGTATCTATTTCAAGAGCAAAGTGTTTAGCAATAATACTGCTAAATTCTAAATTACTTAGTTTTTATTGTTCATCAATCGAAGATATGGAAAGATTGAATTATTTTTGTAAGTTAAATTCTCTAGACAATAATATTGATAAATTAATAAACACTCTTGACTGAGATCAAAAAATAAAAAAGTTTAAAGACTATTAAATTATTTTTGGCACGCCCGGGAGGACTCGAACCCCCAACCCTCTGGTTCGAAGCCAGATGCTCTATCCAATTGAGCTACGGGCGCATATCTGGGGTGGGCGGAGGGGATCGAACCCTCGATCTACCGGGTCACAGCCGGTCGTGTTAACCACTACACCACGCCCACCATGGGTAGTACTAATGATTAGCAGGTCCCTTACCTATGGATTTACGATACTCATTAATTGTATCTTGAGAAGGCGGATAATACTTGCCAGGAACAACGTTTTCTTTCATTATTTTTTCCTTCACAAAAGCTTCTGCTCCTTCATGATCTTCTACCCACTCTATACATTCTTCTGCAAACCAAGAAGGTACAACTGCCACTCCATCATTATCTCCTACTATCACATCTCCGGGTCTTACTAGTGCTCCTCCACATTGAATATCAATATTTTCTTCAGCAGGTTCTGCCCAAGGTCTACCTCCATAAGGAGTTCTTTCTTGAGCATAAACAATTAGGTTATATTCTTCTTCTTCTAATACATCTAAATCTCTAATGGCTCCGTCTGTTACTAGTCCTGCAGCTTTATTCATTTTTAGAAGTAGTAACTTTACGTCTCCTCCTATAGCTGCATATTTAGCTCCCATCATATCTGCTACTAAAACATCATCTTCACCACATCTAGACATTGCTCTCATTTCAGGAGATTTTTCTTTGTCTTTCTTATTTTCAGAATCAATATCTACTCTTGGTGGTAAAAATCTTAGAGTTCTTGCTCTTGCAGCTAATCTTTTATTTGGAGTCATTGGTTTAACCCCTTCCATAAACGGTAGAGGAACTCCCAAATAATTATTTAAGCATGACCAAACTGTAGCTACAGGTACCTTTTTATATCTTTCTAATAGTTCTTTGCTTACTTCTACTGGTTTATATGATCTTTCCATAGTTCCCTCTTCTATTTTTGTAATTTATTTGCTAATTCTATCAATAATCTTGTGGGTATCCCAGTTGCACCTTTATTATGCCATCTATCATCGGAGAGAGTCATCATATTAGCTGCAATATCTAAATGAACCCATGGAGTATCCTTAACAAAGTGATTTATAAAATGAGCAGCTGTTATAGTACCTGCATTTCTTCCACCGGTATTTTTTATATCTGCTATTAGGGAGTTATTCTGTTTCTTTGAAATTGAGTCTAAGGGAAGTTCCCAAACTGAGTCTCCTGTCTCCAAACCTGCAGCAATAACATTCTTCATTAACTTATCATCATTTGAAAATCCAGAAATATTCCCTCTTCCCAATCCAATTGCTGCTGCACCAGTTAAGGTTGCAACATCTATAATTGCTTTAGCATTCATTTTTCTGGCATACGTTACTGCATCAGCTAAAGTAAGTCTTCCTTCAGCATCAGTATTCTCAATTTCAATAAATGTTCCATCCATAGCTTTTACTACATCGCTAGGCCTTTGGGCACTTCCACTTGGCATATTTTCTGTCGCTAAGCATAGAGCTTCTATATTAATATCTAAATCGAGATTTGCTATTGCTTCAATTGCAGAAATAACAGAAGCTGATCCCCCCATATCACCTTTCATTGAAAGCATAGATCCAGACGGTTTTAAAGAAAGCCCTCCACTATCAAACATAATAGCTTTACCAATAAACCAAACAGAATCTTCATTTTTTCTAGGTTTATATGACAAATGAATAAGTTTAGAAGGCTCTACTGAACCTTTACCTACACCTAAAAATGCATTCATACCAAGTTTGCTACACTCATCTTCCTCTAAAATTTTGCATTGAATTTTATTCGATGCCAATTTTTTTGAATAATTGGATAATTCTGTAGGAGATAATGTGTTTGCAGGTTCATTAACCAGACTTTTGGCTTTCATTTCTGCGCTAGAAGTTATTATTGATTTTTCGACTACATTTTTTATTTTGTTTTTTGAAGATATAACAAAAATATTTGTATCGTCTTTTTCTTTTTCAATATTAGACTTGTATTTGTCAAACTTATATCTACCTAAAAAAAATCCTTCAAAAGCTGATAGTATAAAATTTTCAAAATTTGCTTCGTTATTTATTATAGAATCTGATAAAAATGAAATATCGTTAATTTTATTACTAAGGCTTAATCTTCCTAAATTCGCAAATGAAGATCTAACAGAATCATTATTTGCATTTTCAGGATTTCCCAAACCTACTACAAATATTTTAGAGTAATTACTATTTTTAAATATTTTTTTGGGTGTATGAATAATTTCTATATTACCTGTTTCTGAACTCAAGTCATTCGAAGAAATCATTTCGGAAATAATAGAATTTGTAATACTATCAACTTCACTAAAATCAAATTTGTTGTCTTTATATAAACCTAATACGAGAGCATCAGATTTCACATTATCATCAATATTCTTTTGTAATTTATAATTTATTTTATTCATAACAGATTTTTCTTTTTTCATACAATTCTAATACTAAAAAGCTCAAAAACAAAATAAAAATATAAGATAAATATATTAAGAATTTATACTTGATTTTTGAATTTGTTCAAAACTTTAACTAAAAAAGTTCAAAAATAAGTACTTTGGTACCTTTCTTTTTTTCTAATAAGATATTAAGTTTTGTTTATATTCAAAAAATTTACTGGGGGGTAAATATTGAAAAGTTTAAATTCTGTAAAAGTTGTTAGTGATGGATCATATTTATTAGATGGTGGTCCCTTTTTTGGACCTGTCCCAAAAATACTATGGGAAAAACAAGCAAAACCTGATAGGAAAAATAGAGTAAGGCTTGGGCTGAACTCACTTCTTATTAAAAGTGGTGATGAAAATATATTAGTAAATACTGGTATAGGTTCTAAAGAACCAGAAATTAATAGAGAAATTTATGGACATGCTTCTTCTAGATTGATTAGAAATTTGAAGTCAAATGGAGTTTCAGCTAAAGACGTAACAAAAGTAATATTAACTCAACTTCACTTTGATCATTCAGGAGGATCTACTTCCCTTGATAGAGAAGGAAAATTAATTCCAACATTTCCGAAAGCAAAATATGTGGTACAAAAATCTGCTTGGGACGAGGCTTTCAATCAGGATGAAAGATTATTGCCAGCTTACGGGCATCCTGTGGATCATCTTAATATTCTTGAAGAAAGAGATATGGTTGAATTTTTAGATGGGAATACAGAAGTTAGCCCAGGTGTATTTTGTGAGATGATAGATGGCTACTCTGAAGGACACCAGATAGTAAAAGTAAATGCTGGTTCAGAGAGAATAGTTTATCTATCAGAATTAATACCTGCGCCTTCTCATCTTCCATTAGCTTACATAACTGCATATGATAGATACCCTGATCAAACATTAGAAATGAAGAGAAGAATCATAGCTGAGTGTGAGCAAGAGGGCTGGTTGATGGTCTTTGCTCATGGATATAAAGAGTATGCTGGATACATTAAAAGAATGAATCAGACATTGGCTTTAGAACCAATAGCTATATAGAAATAATTCCAACTAAATTATCATCTTCGATCGACTTTACCTTAACCTTAGTTATTGGTAAAGTCGGTTTTTTATTTGTTGATTTAGATAAGGAAAAATAAGTATAATTTTCAGTGTATCCAGATAGGCTATTTTTATTCTCCCAAAGAACATTTTGATCGGTATTTAATAAAGATTGCATATGTTTGTTTTTTAAATCGTTTGAAATATTTCTTATTTCTTTTGCCCTTTTTGTTATAACTGATGATTGAACTTTATCTTTCAAATAAAAAGCTGAAGTTCCAGGCCTGACTGAATATGGAAAAACATGAATTTCAGATAATTCGGAAATTTTAAGTAATTTTTTTGTTCTGTTATGGTCTTCTTCTGTTTCTCCAGGGAAACCAACTATAATATCCGAAGTTATAGAAGAATTAGGGATAATAGTTTTTATATGCTTAACTATTTCTAAAAATTCTTGGGTAGAGTATTTTCTTCTCATAGATTTCAAAATATTATTAGATCCACTTTGTAGAGGTATATGAAAATGCGGGCATAATCTATCTTTATATTTTTTATTTTTCCAGAGACCTATGATATCGTCGTTAAACTCATGAGGTTGAACTGATGATAATCGTAATCTAATTATTTGAGTTTGTTCAAGAACACTTAGTAGTAGTCGATACAAACTCATATTATCAAGATCATAACCATAAGTTCCAAGCTGAGTTCCAGTTAGAACTACTTCTTTACAGCCCTTAGAAACTAAATAATTTATTTGAGAAATAATTTCATCAGGATGAATAGAATTTTCTCTTCCTCTAACTTTAGGAACAATACAATAACTGCATATTTGATTACAACCTTTTTGGATAGCGATAGATGCTCGAGTTCTTCCTATCAATAAATCTTCTATAACAGGATCAGATTCTGATCTAGTTTCTTTAAAAAATTTATTGGATAAAACTATTGGAAGTTGATTTTTTTTATCATTTTTAATGACTGTATCTACAATTCCTAAAGATTGGATTTCTGATTCATTTCTTTGGGGATAACAACCTGTAACAACTAAATGAATTTTCGGATGATTTTTTTTAATATTTCTTAATCTGTTTCTTGCTTTTTTATCAGCAGACTTGGTAACTGTACAAGTATTTAAAATATAAATATCTGACTTCTCAAGATCGTCAGAAATACTAAATCCTTTAGATAAAATTCCTTTAGAAATTTTTTGAGAATCAGCTATATTAAGTTTACATCCATGAGTTTCTATATAGACATTCATCTAATTACAAATATCATTATCATTATAAAAATTAAGTATATAATGCTATTGTTGTTCTCATATTAGTATCTATGCTATTTCTTTGAATTTTAGGAGAAAAAATGTCTAAAAAAGTAGTTGTAACTGGAATCGGATTGATCACACCCTTGGGTCTTGATAGAAATTCTACATGGAAAGGTATAACAACTGGAGTAAATGGAATAAAAAATATCACTTCATTTGACACAGAAAATTTTCAAACCAAAATCGCAGCAGAAATTACTGATTTTTCTCCTGAAGAAACATTGGGGAAAAAGTTTTCTAAGAGACTAGATAGATTTGCTCAATTTGCATGTGTTGCTGCACAGGAAGCTATTAAAGACGCAGGTATATTCATAGAGTCCGTAGACGTTAATAGATTTTCCGTATTAATTGGAAGTGGGATTGGTGGAATTATAACCTTAAGTGAACAATTTGATGTCTTGAGAGATAAAGGCCCAAATAGGATAAATCCATTCTTGGTTCCAATGATGCTAAGTGATATGGCATCTGGTCAAGTATCAATGATGCTAGGAACAAAAGGACCAAATTTTTCTACTGTATCTGCTTGCGCTTCTGCTGCTGATTCTATTGGACAAGGAATGAGAATGATTCAGAGAGGTGATTCAGACATAGTTATGGCAGGAGGAACAGAGGCTGCAATTTGTCCAATTGGTATTGCAGGATTTAATTCTGCAAGAGCCCTATCAACAAATAATGATAATCCATCAAAAGCTTCACGCCCATTTGATGCAGAAAGAGATGGATTCGTATTAGGTGAAGGAGCTGGAATACTTATTTTAGAAGAAGAAGAACATGCTCTGAAGAGAGGAGCAACAATCCTAAGTGAATTATCAGGTTATGGTGCAACTTCTGATGCGCATCATGTAACCCAACCTCATCCTGAAGGAGAAGGTGCAGCTGAAGCTATGAATTTAGCCATAATCGATGCAGGAATTGAAAAGGAAAAAATTGCTTACATAAATGCACATGGAACATCCACACCTCTAAATGATAAATTTGAAACCATAGCTATCAAAAGAGCTTTTGGAGATCACGCAAAAAAACTCAAAATTTCTTCAACAAAATCAATGACCGGTCATCTGCTTGGAGCAGCCGGTGGGATAGAAGCAGCTTTTACAGTAATGGCTATTAATGAAAAAGTAGTTCCTCCCACTATAAATCTTCAGAATCCTGATCCAGATTGTGATTTAGATTACGTTGCCAATCATGCACTAAAAGGGAATGTTCCTGCTGCAATTTCCAATTCTTTAGGGTTTGGGGGACATAATAGTTCACTTCTTTTTCAAGACTACCCTAACCAATAATGCTTGTTAAGGTTGAAAATAATAAACTTATTTTTGATGAAAAAGATAATATTAAAACAACTTTTTCAAACGAAAATATAATCAAAATTCTATTAGAAAATAGATTTATAAATGATGAAAATAAAAAACAGTTTCTAGAAAGTTTTGATATTGATGATATCAACCCTTATGAATTTATTCAGATGGAAGAATCTGTCGAATTAATTTCTAAAAAGATTAAAACAAAATCGAAGATTGGTATATATGGTGATTTTGATGCAGATGGTTTAACTGGTACTGCTATCCTACTAGAAACTTTAAGAACATTAGGAGCAGATCCAAAGCCTTTTATACCACATAGAGAAAATGAAGGACATGGAATTTCTGAAAAAGGATTAAACACATTAGTAGATATTGGATGTGAACTTATAATTACAGTTGATACAGGAACCAATTCTGATCAAATAATTGAAAAAATTATAAATGAAAAAAATATTGACTTTGTTATTACTGATCATCATATTCCAGAAAAATCTACCTACAAATATCCAATAATAAACCCCGTATTTGAAAATATCAGAACAAATTACTCTGGAGCAGGAGTTGCGTGGTTATTATCAAAAGCATTATTTGATAAGTTTGAAATTCCTATGAAAGATGGCATTACATCCTTAGCAACTATTGGAACTATAGCTGATGTCGCACCTCTTCTTGAAAATAATAGAATCATTGTTAAGAACGGCTTAAAAGAAATTTCAGAAACAGATAACTTTGGTATTTGTGCTCTTAATATCTTGGTTGGAAATAAATTTTTCTATGAACCTCCAGAAAGTGAATATATATCTTTTTCCTTAGCTCCAAGAATCAATACCCCAGGCAGAATTGATGACGCTTATCTAGCTTTAAATTTATTGACATCTCAAAATTCAAAATCTGCTCATAATATATCTCAAAAAATAGAAGTTATGAATGATAAAAGAAAATCTTTATCACAAGAACTTTGGAATGAAATTCAAGATCAAATTTCATTCCAATACACTCAACCCATAATAATATTAAACTGTTCTGGATATCCTCTAGGTCTGTTAGGACCGTTAGCAGGTAGACTAGTAGAGCAATTATCTAAACCTATATTATGTTTTGCAGAAAAAGATGATTTATATAAATTTTCTTCAAGATCTTATGACGGATATCATTTATTTGATAACTTAAGTAAATTACAGAGTTATTTTATAAACTTTGGAGGTCATGCAAGTGCAGCAGGATTTTCGATTAGGAGTAAAGATTTTGATTCTTTTAAAAAAGACTTATTGAGTTTAGATTCAAAGAATAAATCAAAAAAATCTGAAAAAAAATATACTGTAGATCTTGAGTTACCAATAACTAATTTAAACTTTCAATTGTGGAATGAAATAAAAAAGTTATCTCCTTTCGGAGAAAAAAATCCAGTACCAGTTTTTTTTGCGCGGAACGCAAGTTTAGAAAAATTTAGAAGGATTGGTAAAGATAAAAATCATATGTCTGGACAAATTAATAATGATAATAATACCTTTGATTTCATCTATTTCAATTGTGGTGAAAAAAGAATCCTAAAGGGAAAAATAAATTTTCTTTATCAACTGAGAACTGACTATTGGAATGGTAAAATTCAGAAAAAAATTCAAATTTTAGAAATGGAAAACTCTGAATAGACTAAATTCTTCTTGTCTTTATACCTAAGAATGTAATAGATACTATAAAGCAAATTATAGCTATAAAATGAGCTTCTTGAAGACCCAGAATATATGCTTTATCCAATCTAACCCACTGTATAGCAAATCTGCCTAAACTATACCATGCAAGATAAACAAACCATAGACTACCTAATGGCTTAATCTTATTTCTAAGTGAAACCAAAAGTACCATACCAAGGATATCCCAAATAAACTCATAAGCAACAGCCGGATGAACTGCTGTTGAAGGATCTGTACCTGGGGGGAAATGTCCGTTACTATAATTTTCTGATCTAACAACACATGAGTATCCAGGTGAGTTTGGGTTAGAGAAGTACCAACCAAAAAAGAAATCTGTGGCCTTGGAACAATGCTCTCCATTAACTATATCCCCTATTCTTCCAATAGCTTGACCTGCTAACATTGCTGGAGCTGCAAAATCCATTAATTGACCCATAGTTTCAGAAGAAGCTTTAGTTAACTTTAAGTATAGAAGTCCGCCTGTTATTCCTCCTATAATTCCACCCCATAAACCTATTCCACCTTTCCATATGTAAATGAAGTATAAAGGATTATCAATGTAGTAATCTAGGTTATCTATAATGTGAACTAATCTTGCTCCAATTATCCCTCCTATAACCCCCCAAGATGCAACATTAAATACTAGATCATCCTGTATTCCAGCTTTTCTTGATTGCTTGATTACGATATAAATTGCCGCAACAACTCCTACCAAAGAAAAAAAGCCATGCCAGGATAATGCCAAATATTCGAACTCAAATATCATAGGATGAAATGGAATTTTAATCATATTATAAAAAGATAGTTTTTAGATTTATTACAATTATATTAAATATATCTAGAAAAAATTCAATTATTTTAATGAGAGTTTTCATATAAATGGTTTTAGATAATAATTTAGAAAAATTTTATAATTATATTTCTTCAGAAAAAGGATATAGTCAAAATACACTCATGGCATACTCAAATGACCTTAAATTATTTGCTAATTATTTGGAAAAAAAGAATAAATTTGAATGGGGAAAAGTCACAAAAAAAGAAATTAGTGAATATTTTAAATTAATAAATATCTCATTATCTGAAAGCTCAAAGAAAAGAAAATATGCCTCAATAAAATCTTTTTTCTTATTTCTAACAAAAGAAGGGCATATATCTGAAGGAATATTTGAAGATATGAAATCCCCAAAAGTTTCAAATCCTATACCAAAGCCACTATCAGAAAAAGAAATAAATTTAATATTAGATTTTAAAAATAAGGATGAATTTTATATTAGGGATTCATGTATATTCATGTTGATGTACGCTTCAGGATTAAGAGTAAGTGAAGTTATTGGTATAAAAATAGGTGAAGTTGATACAGAAAATAATTCAGTAAAAGTTACAGGCAAAGGAAATAAGCAAAGAATATTACCAATCTACAATAAAGCAAATGAAAAAATAATTGAATACATAAAAAAAACAAGACCTTATTTTTCTAAATCAAATAATTATTCTTCACTACTTTTCCTGAATAAAAATTCAAAAGTTATAACTAGACAATATGTCTGGAGAAGCCTAAAAATAAGAGGTATAGAAAAAGGAATTGTTAAAAATATTACTCCGCATATGATAAGACATAGTTTTGCAACCCATCTATTAAGTGGAGGGGCCAGTATAAGACATGTTCAAGAGTTTTTAGGTCATAGCTCTATTGAATCTACACAAATATATACTAAGATACCCAATCAGAAGCTAATCGAAGACTATAATATTGCACATCCAAGAGGAAATAAATAGAATAAAGTAAAGGAGAGATTATAATGCCTGTAGTTACATTAGAAGGTTATCTTGGATCTGGATACCAAAATATAGGAAGAAAAGTTTCAGAAAATTTAGATATAGATTTTGTTGATAGAGTTATTCTTTCAGAAGTTGCAAGAGAACTAGATACTCATCTTGGAGAAATTTTAGATCTTGAAAAAAAACCTGAAGAAAAATCAATTGTTGAGAAGCTATCAGATAGACTTTTAAAGGCGCTTGAAAAATCTGCTCTAGCTGGTGGAGGAGCGGATCCCTTTTTTGGACATGGAGTAGAAAACCTTCTTTCACAGCCTTATAAAGATTTTCCTCATACAGAAGAATTAAGTGAAAATTTAGATTTTACAAAAGCAATAAGAAAAGTAATAAGAGAAATAGCATCAGAAGGTAGTGTTCTTATTTTAGGAAGAGGCGCATCAGGGGTATTAAGAAACGACCCTAATGCACTTAAGGTTGGTATATATTGCGATGAAGAAGTAAGAATAAGAAAGTATGCTCAAAGATATGATATTTCAGAAGAAGAATCTAGAAAAAAAATAGTAGAATATGATGAAGGAAAGAAAAACTATTATCTAAATGTGTTTCAAAAACAACCTTTGGACCCATCAATTTTTAATATGATTTTCAATTCTGAACTTTTGTCTGAAGAAGAAATTATAGATGACATATGTGAAAATGCAAAAAAATATTTATTAAAGAGATCAAATGGCTAAGAAAACAAAGAAAAGTAGAAAAAACAGTAAACCTAACGTTTTTAAACAAACCACTGCAACTAATTCTACAATTGATACTAACACTGAAAGTTCAATAGTAGAGAATAAATCTGTTAATAAAAAAATTAATAGCTCTAATGATCAAGTATATGTTTCAGGAAATTCAGTATCTTTAGAACTTAAAAAAATGGGAATAATTTCATCCTCATTACTTGTAATACTTATAATTCTAACTTTTATACTTGGTTAAATCAGACTCATTCAAAAATAGACTAAAAGATGTTCCTAAAAATCCTGGTGTCTACTTACATTCCAATTTAAAAAAAGAAATTATTTATGTTGGAAAAGCTAATTCTCTTCAAGATAGATTAAAATACTATTTTTCCCCTCAATTGGATGCTACTCCAAAGATTAAAGAGCTAATGAATAATATTCATGATTTTGATTTTATAGTTACTGAAACAGAACAAGAAGCACTTTTATTAGAAAATCAACTAATAAAAAAATATCAGCCTAAATATAATGCAAGATTAAAAGATGACAAGTCATATCCATATATAAAGATAACAAAGTCTGAAGAATTCCCTCAAATTGTAATTTCAAGAAATCCTAAAAATGACAAAAATAAATATTACGGCCCATACTCATCTATTTCTAGTGTAAGAAACACACTAAATTTATTATCAAGAATTTTTCCTTATAGGACTTGTTCCAATGAAATCAATAATAAAAAAAATAAAGAATGTTTTGAACTTCAGATAGGTAGATGTTCAGAAGCTTTTCATAAAAATGATAAATCTCAGTACGATGAAATTATTTCAAACTTAGAAAACTTTTTATCTGGTAAACCTTCCTCAATAATTAAAGACTTAACAAAAGAAATGCAAATTGCTTCAAAAGAACAAAATTATGAAAAAGCAGCAGTGTATCGAGATAGAATTCATGCAATTGAAAAACTTTTAGAAAAGCAAAAAGTAACAGGTTTAAAAAATGATACCTTTGATCTAATTTGTTGCGAAAAAATTGATAATGAAGGAATGATCATAATATTTAATATAAGAAATGGAAATATGGTTGCTCATGAAAAATTTAAAGTAGAGAGCGTGAGAGATACAGATAGCAAAGAAATTATAAGATTATTTCTTTTTGATTATTATTCTAAAAGTTTGAATGTACCGAATAAAATTTTAGTTTCATCAATACCAAATGAAAAAGAAATAATACTTGATTATCTTATTCAAAAATCTGGAAAAAATATATCAATATTTGTACCACAAAGAGGTACTAAAAAAAATATTTTAAATATGGCAATAATAAACGCTAAAGAATCTATTAAGCAGTGGCAAATTAAGTGGATAAACGACACAAAAAAAACAAGGATTGCATTAAATGAATTACAAAATGAACTTGGATTAGATGACGTCCCTAAAAGAATAGAATGCTTCGATATATCACATATTCAAGGATCAAACGTGGTTGCTTCTATGTCTGTTTTTGAGAGTGGATTACCTAAAAAATCAGATTACAGAAGATTTAAAATTTCAGAAGATAAAAATGATGACTTTGCTGCAATGAGAGAAGTAATAAATAGAAGATACAAAAAACTTTTAGAGAAAAAAGACATAAGTAAAAAATTAGATTCTTTTTCTAAAGTTCCAGATTTGATACTTATAGATGGAGGAAAAGGTCAATTAAGTTCTGCTCTACAAGCTTTACTAGAATTAGGATTTTCTAATATTCCAATTGCAGGAATTGCAAAAAGAGAAGAAGAAATTTTTATGCCTTATAATGAGGAAACTATTATTTTGAACCGATCATCTCAGGGATTATACTTAATTCAACGAGTCAGAGATGAAGCTCATAGGTTTGCTATTACTTATCATAGAAACATAAGGCAAAAAAAATCTATTCAATCTAAACTAGATACAATAAATGGAATTGGAAAAGTTAAGAAAAAAGCTTTGTTAAAAAAATTTGGTTCAACAGAAAAAATAAAACACTCTTCCATTAAAGAAATTACAACTATTAAGAATATAAATGATAATTTAGCAAAAAATATTTTAGAAGCACTAAACTCTAAATAAATCTAACCTAGATTCTAAAAGCTTAATTGCGGCTAAAAGTGATTCTTTTGATTCTTCAACTTCTAATTTAACACCACTCATTTCTAACTTAATATCTTTAGATTGAATAAATTCAATATCTTCAGAAATATAATTAGATTTATGAAACCTTATATCCATAATAAGGTTTTTAATTTTTCTAATATCTTTAATTTTAATTTTTTCTGTAATAGATCTAGATAAATCATTAACTGTAGGTGAAATAGGCAAATCTCTAGAAAGCCGATTTAATACAATAAATGTTTTAGAAGCATTATATAGAGTTTCAAACTTAGTAATTTCTGATTTAGCATTAAAAATCTTATCTGAAAGAGCAGTCATACTAAATGGATTCCCATCTGATATAAGCCCCCAGAGCCTCGCTGAGGACAATCGAAGGTTATAAGCTCCACCAGATGCATTATAGCCTCTTAAATTGGCATACTGAAATTTGTTGATACTAGAAAAGCCTGAAAAAGCAATCGGTTCAATGAATTTAATACTTTCAGACAAAGAATAATCTGGAATTTTGTAATTTTCTAATTTCATAGCCACTTTCTATAATGCAGGAATAATAGAGGCATTATAGAAGCATAATATAAAAATTTTTAAAAGTTTTATTCATAAATTAATTACCAATTAAAGTGAAAATATAAAAAGACAATGATCCAAAAAATTGAGCTTAAATAGAACACATTGCTGAGATTCCCATAATTAACTGAGATTTATAGCATAATTATTATTTGTGAATTAAATTAGCATGATGCTAAAAAGTAACAAAATACTGAGTTTGTTAGTTTATTTATGAAATATAAAAAAAAGTGTTTCAATATTAAGGAAACCCATAATTTTCTATATTAAGACTTCCCGGTCAGAATTTTTTTTCTTTTTTCTAATTACCTGTAATCTTTAGAAATTATAATAGTAATATTATTTTTTTGACCTTATTTATCATTCTTTTTATTTTTTTTCTTAGGAAAAGCAATTTGGAAGAAAAAAAAATAAAAAATATAAGATTCCATAAAAATCTTAGTATTTAGAAAAATATTTCAAGAATAAATGATTAAATTAGTCTATACTTGTCAAGCAGTATGACTAGTAAAAGTAATGACGAAAACAAAGATTCAAATCAATTAAGGCTGTGGTCTGCATTTTTATACTTTGATTATAGGGTGCTATGGTTCTCTACTGTAACTGCAACTGCAACTATGAATCTCAGAATGATAATTACAGCAGTTTGGTTATATGAAAGAACGGGACTAGGGTCCACACTAGCGTGGTTAGGATTAATTGAATTAGCTGTCAGAATTCCATCTAATTTGTATGGGGGTGTTTTCGCAGATAGATTAGATAGAAAAAAACTTATTGCTTTCACTCAATTTTTTAGCTTTTTTCTAATAGGTTTTATGGCCTTATTAGAGTCGTCTTCAAGCTTAGAAATATGGCATGTCTATTTAGTTTCAGCAATACTGTCTGCCACCAGTGTTTTTGGTAATCCAGCAAGATCTGCTTTTACAGCCAGAGTGGTACCTAGAAATGTTCTTAGCCATGCAGTAGCAATGAACACAATAACATGGCAAGTAGGAACTATAGTAACTCCATTTATATTTTATCTGACATCATTTGCTTGGAGGGATACTGCTAGTGATTCACTTGTATTATCCTTTTGGATTAATACTTTGATAGCTTTCTTCAGTGTTATTTCTCCTTTTTTCATTAGAGAAAGTGGAAAAGCTCTTGAAATTACTAAAACTACATCAATACATAGGAATCTAATTGAAGGTTTCAAATATGTAATCTCTCATCCTATTTTGCCAGGTTTATATATTCTTGATATAGGGGTGACTGTAGTTTCATATTATAGAGAACTTTTCCCTATTTTTGCTAAACAATTATATTCAAGAGGAAGAGATGCTGTAGCAATTCTGACTGCATTTAATGCTGTTGGAGCTATATTTGGAAGCCTCCTTGTTATGTACACGCATAAAATAAAGAGAAAAGGTGTTATAGTACTATATGCAACTTTGGTTTATGGATTTTTATTAATTATTTTTGGTTGGTCAACTTCTATTTGGATTGGTATTTTTGCTCTAATAGCTCTAGGAGCTGCAGATGCAGTTGGCATGACCATGAGGCAAACAGTTGTTCAGTTAACTACTCCTGACAATATGAGAGGAAGGGCTACAGCAGCACATTCTCTAGCTGCAATGAGTGCAAATGGTATAGGGAAATGGGAAGTTGCTATCATGTCAGATTATATAGGTGCAGGAAATACTATGATACTTGGTGGATTTGTGTCTATTTTAGTAGTACTGATTATTTGGTATGCACTTTCTGGAGTTAGAAAGTATACTTACCAAGAAGATTAGCTTTTAGAATTTTCTTGTTCTGCTATCTTAATTCCTTCTTTTACATTCACTGTAGACAACAATAAAGTTCCTGCAATTATTAACAACCAAATAATTAAAACACCTACTTTTTCATCACTTGAGTTGACTGCAGCAACATATATCAATGGACCTATTACTGATGCAGCTTTCATTGTAAATGCATAGAATCCAAAGAATTCAGCAGATTTTTTTACGGGAGTCATCATAGAGAATAAAGCTCTAGCAAGAGCTTGACTACCGCCTAGAACTATTCCACTAAGAACACCCAATAAAAGCCATTGATAACCAATTGTAATTGAAAGAGGCTCCCATAATACTGATCTTACAAAGCTTGGCCATTTATCTAAAAAGCTGTCTGATAATATCGTTGGATGATTAGGGCTTATAACTTTGGTATTTTCATCCACAACAGTAGCTGAATAACTACTTGATTGTTGGAATTCTACATTTTCCAAAAATGTAATTAATTGCTTCTCTGTTATCAATGCACCTTGTTCTATGTGATAAAGTTTCTTCCAATCTCTAGCATCTGCAGTGTCAGATAATTCTGGGGACTGATCTATAATATATAAATTTTCTGTTTTACTGAACTTGATTTGATAGTCATAGTCATTATCATCGTCTAGGCTTAATGGAGCAAATCCTAAAACAAAAAAAACTACAAAGATCCAACCCATTAGAGCAATAATTAAGGATTCTTTTGTTCCAATTTTATCCGCAAGCCAACCAAAGAAAACTGCTCCAGGAGCTGCAACAAATTGAACAATTAAAATAGTTATCATATTAAAAATCAATTGGACCCCTAGAACATCTGCACCGTATGCTCCTGCAATACCAATAACTGTTTGAACACCATCATTAAAAATATAAAATGCAATCAAAAATCCAAATAAATATTTATATTTTCTTACTTCTCCAAAAGTTTGCCTTAATCTTCCAAATGCTGAAAGGATAAGCCTTAATACAGATTCTTTTTTTGCAACTTTCTCTATAGTCGGTTCTGGAACTACTTTAATAGTCCATATTGACCAACCAAACCACCAAACTCCAACTGAAATAATTGCTAATCTTGTGACCAAATCACTATATTCACTATTATAGAAAGCTTGAATCAAAATTAGATGAACCAGTAGCAATAGTCCGCCACCTATATAGCCATAAGCATAACCTCTTGTTGAAATTTGATTTACATACTTAGATTCAGCAATACTAGGAAGCAATGAATTATAAAAAACGTTTGCTCCAGCAAAACCTATATTTGCAAGAAAATAACACCCTATTAGCCAAGACCATGAAGATGCTACATATGCAGAGAAAAAACTTAAAATTGTAAATCCAGATCCAATAAGCATATAGTACTTTAAGAAAGTCTTTTTCAAAGGATAAGTATCAGCAATTGCTCCTAAAATAGGACTAGTGATTGCAACTACTAAAGCTGACAAAGCAACACCCAGAGCCCAAAGTGAAGAACCCGAAAAAGTCACTCCAAGAAGAATCATCTCATCTCCAAAAGATTCTTGAAAAGCTAATACAAAATAAACCGGGAAAATAGCTGCAGCAGCAGATGTAGCAAAAGCAGAATTAGCCCAATCATATATGCACCATGCTCTAATTATAGATTGATCCTTTTTCGGTAAATCTGAAATTGAATCTCTTTTAACTACAGTTTTTTCTGATTTTTTTCTAAATAGCACTGAAATTTTCCCTGTTATGAAGGTAATGTAATTTTTCTAGCAAATAGCCAAGCAAAAATGGCTTCAAAAAATAAAGTAAGTGCCCAGGCTGATCCTCCGACGACTGGCCCGTAACTCTTAAAGAATAATATACCAGTTGATAGACAGAATATTAATACCAAAAATCTACATATATTAATATAAAAAAGAGGATTAGTAGATTTAGAGTTCATTATAATACCAACATAAATTTGTTCCATAACTAAAAACGGAGGCAAAATAGAAAGTAGTTTAAAAACTATTAGAGTTCCAGAAAGTAGAGATCCGTTAATACCAAATAAATCTGAAAAGATAAAATTATTAATAAGTGGAATCCAGCTAATTAAGGAACAAATAAATAGAGTTATAAAACCAACTATATAAGAAAAATTTCTAATATCTTTATATCTATAACCATTAGCTAAAAGAGAAAGAATTGTTGATTGGCATCCATTAATAGTAAAAGTTACAGCTCCAAATATTCCAAATCCTAAATTCACAGAAGAAATAGCTATCTCTGGATTTTCAAATCTAGTTAAGCAAGCATTGATAGCCGGCATTGTAAAAGAGGGTAAAAAGGCTGCAAAAAGTAAGGGAGTAAAAAATTTAGTCAATTCACCTATTCGCAATATATCTTTATTAATAATAATCTTAGAATCGAATAAATTTTTTCTTACCAATAACATTATGATAAGCGTTTCAATTATCGAAGCCAGTGTATATGAGGTTATACCAAGATTATATTTCTCAAAATTAAGAAAGTATAAAATCGAAGCAAACAAAATACTAAAAATAAAACCACTTATTGTTCCTATCCAAATATAGTTAGATTTTGAAGAAACTATAGAAATCGCATAAAAATGCATTTTTAGAATTAATAAAAAAGGTATAAAAAAAGAAATTTTTAAAGCATTTTCTACATTTATTCTCATCTCACCAGATGTACCGAAAATTGTATCTAATACAAAATTTACTGCTGGAGAAAAAATTACAAAAATTGATATTATTAAGCAGATTATTGCAAGCAAAAAAATGAAAAAATGAATCTTCATTTTACTGTAATTCTTATAATATACAATCGTAAGATGCTGAACTCTCAAATGAGGCAGAGAAATTAAAAAAAGAATAGACATGGAAATAGAGAAAACACTTATTGATAATTCAGGATTAGTTGATCTAACCATAAATGAATTTAATATAGGAGTTAGGAACTGAGTAATAGATAAATTTATAGATGTAGGAATTAAAATAGATAAAGCTACAAGATAAAATCTATCAGAAAATAATTCAGAAAATTTCAATCTCTTAAACTTTCCTTATATTAAATTCTTTAGAATTAACTTTCTTCACTTCATTCTTTAATGAACCATCAAATTCTTCTGATGAAATGATGATTTTATCTCCTGATTTAAACTTCCAATCCCTTGTTGAATAAGATAGCTGACTGGTTCCAAAATAATGCAAGTGTAAGTCTCCTGGTAACCTATGAATATCATATTTAAAATGATGATACTCCATGTTACTAAGACTGTGCGACATATATTCTTCTCCCGATTTTATAGGACCACTTTTATATATTTTTCCGCCATCCCTTTCTATATCACAATTTATAGATATATCTTTGAACTCTAAGCTAGTATCTAGTTCTGGACCAATAGAGCAATTTCTCATCTTTGAATGTGCCAAATAGAGATAGTTTATTTGCTCAGTCTCATGATCTGAAAATTCATTACCAAGTGTAAATCCTAGTCTTACAGGATTGCCTTCTGGATCTATAAAATAGCATCCAACTACCTCTGGTTCCTCTCCACCATCAAGTGAAAAATTTGGAATTTCTAATAAATCATTGGGGCCCTTTAAGTTAGTACCATTTCCTTTATAGAACCACTCAGGGGCTACTCCGATTTTTCCTTCTTCAGGTTTTCCTCCCTCAATTCCCATTTGAAACATCTTTGCTGAGTCTGTTTGATCTTTTTTTTCTTCATTATCATTGTGCATCATATCTCTAGATTTGACTGAACCTGTGTGCGTTAAGCCTGTGCCTGAAATAAATAATCTGTAAGGATCAGGATGATCTATTGGGACTAAAATCTTTGGTAATTCATTTTTATTATTTGAATTTAATATTTCATCATAAGAAAAATCTATAGGATTAGCTTTATCTAATAATTTATTTAATAATTCATCTAAATTTTGATTATTTGTTATTGAATAATTTATGAGTTTGTATGTTGTTTCAAACTCATTATTAGCTTTGGTTATATTAAAAACCTTATTTTCTAAGACAAGGCCCACTATTCTAGAATTGTCTACATTTGATAATTGAATTAATTTCATCAGTGCCTCTTAATAATCTACAAAATTGTATTTTTGTTTATATATTCGATTATCATAGATTATATTAGAATAGAGCTTAATCAAATAAATAAAGTTGCTTATGAATCAAGAAATCAAAATATTAGTAATAAATGGTCCTAATCTAAATATGCTTGGCAAAAGAGAACCTGAAGTTTATGGTTCAAGAACATTAGACGAAATCAATGATGGCTTGAATAAATTCTCTAAAGATATCAATGTAAATCTCGAGTTTTATCAAAGTAATCATGAAGGAGAAATATTAGATTTCATGCATAGCAAAAATAGTGATGTTGATGGATGTGTAATAAATGCGGGTGCACTAACACATTCTTCTACTGCCCTTCATGATGCAATAAAATCGGTTAAGTTCCCTTGTGTTGAAGTTCATATGTCTAATATTTACTCAAGGCCAGAAATATGGAGACAAAAATCATTAATAGCTCCAGCTGTTATTGGAACTGTTCAAGGTTTTGGAGAAACTAGCTACAAATCAGCAATTGAATTACTAGCATTGTCTATTCGATCTTAAAACTTTTCTCCCCATTGATCATAATTAAAATGTTCACTAACTGCATTTCTTTCTCTAGTTTTTTCATGAGAGCTTAAGAGCTCTTCTGAAATTTCAGATTCTTTCCCTGGTTTACCAACTATGAGAATGAATGCCACTTTACTTTCTTGAGGTATTTTAGCAACAGACCTAACAGATTCTTCATCCCAACCACCTATAGGATGGGTTTCTAGTCCTAATTTTGTAGCTTCTATCATTGCATTTTGACCACTAAATCCAATATCCAAAAATGTTTTTGGATTAAATTCATCTTCGATTTTTTTTGTAGAAAAAATTAATACTAATCCAGAGTTTTTTGCCCAAATTTGATTTCCAGAAGATAAGCAAGAAATAATTTTAGTGAATTTATGAGAATCTTTGGTTATTCCAATAATCCTCCATGGTTGTCCGTTTCTTGAAGATGGTGCCCACATTGAAGCCTTGACTATAGATTCTATCTCAGCTTTGCTTAATGAATCCGAATTGAAATTGACAGAACTTTTTCTTAAGAATATTGGATTATCTCTGGACATTATTGCTCCTATACTTTTATTTAATTTTATTGTAACCTTTTCTTACTATTTTTCTAAACTTATATAAGGATTAATATGATTTACGAATTTAGAACATATCAAATTAAAACAGGTTCTCTTCAAAAAGTAATGAGCCTTTTCAAAGATAAAATTGAGGGTAGAAATACAATTTCAAAATTAGGAGCCTTCTGGTACACAGAAATAGGACATCTTAATCAAATTATTCACGTATGGCCCTATGAAAGCATGGAACATCGAAATGATTCAAGAGAAGAAGCTATAAACAAAAATCTCTGGCCTCCTGATTCAGCTGAATATATGGTCAAAATGAATACAGAGTTTTGGAAACCTGTCTCTTTTAGCCCTAAATGGGAAGATAGAAATATTGGTCCTTTTTTTGAAATGAGAACATACACATATCCATTTAATGAAATTCATAAGATGCTTCCAGCTTGGGAAGAAAAAATAGAAGCAAGAAATAATTTAGCACCATTAGTTGGAGCATTTGTTTCAGAGGTTGGAGATGTAAACAAATTTATGCATATATGGGCCTATAAAAGCCTTCAACATAGAACTGAAGCAAGAGAAAAATTTTCTTCTATTGGATGGCCGCCAAAATCTGATGTGAAAGCTCCAATATTTCAAGAAAACAAAATTGTAATGCCTAGTGATTTTTCACCTATTCGATAATAAATTTTGCTTGCCTCCAACACTCGTAAGCAACAATCGAAACTGAATTACAAATATTTAAGGATCGAATATTAGGAAACATCGGAATATAGATTTTATTGTTTGAATCGAATTGATCTAATATAGATTTATCAATACCTTTACTCTCAGAACCAAATACAAATGTATCTGAAGTTTGATATTTAAAATTCGTATAAATTTTTTCAGCCTTTGTGTCAGTTAAGTACACTTTTGAATCACCTTTCATACTCATAAAACTTTGAAAGTTTTCATGAATATGTACATTACAAGTATCAAAATAATCTAACGCTGCCCTTCTAAGGTTTCTATCACTTAATGTAAATCCAAGTGGTTGTATCAAATGCAAATCAGCATTAATATTTGCACATAATCTTATAATATTTCCTGTGTTATGAGGAATTTCTGGTTCAAATAAAACTATATTCATTTATAAATCCCAACTATGCCCTTAAGTTGGCTATTCAATTCACTCATATTAGTAATTGGAAGATCACAAATATAATTTTTACAAATATAAATTTTTGTTTGTTCATCATTTTTTCTACCTTCCATTACTGGCAAATTAAGATCTTTGTTTTCACCATTTGTTGAACAAAAAATTAAGTTTGGAATATATGAGGACAATATCTTAGACTTCGCATCGTAATAAAAGTCATCTTTCTTATTACCTGAAACTACTATTTCATAACTTTGTTCTTGCATCTGAAAATACAAATTAAACCAAGAAGGAACATCTAAAGGGCTTTTGTTAAGAAATCCAGAAACTTTTTTTATGGAATCTCCTACTATCTCAAAATATTTCTCATCACCTGTAAATCTGTATAGTTTATATATATTTTGTGAAGCAATAGCTGCAGGATTTGGAACCATAGGATCAAAAAAACCTTTTGGCCTTATTATCAAATCAGTATCTTCAAGAGAATCAAAAAAAAGCTTTTCCTCACTACTCCAAAACTTTGATATAGTTTCTATTGAAAATTCCTTTGCTAGGTTATACCAATATGGATCTAATGAGGAGTTATATATTTCAAATAAAGAATTTACAAAATACGAATAATCTTCCAAAAATGAATTTTGACCTTCACTTGTATGCATAAGCTGATCGTTTTTGACACAAAATTTTAGGACAGAATCAGCTGTTTTTTTTGCTTGGTCTAAGAATTTATCATCATTAGAGATATTATACATATTACAAAAACTTGTTATAAGTAATGAGTTCCAAGAAGTTATTATTTTCTCATCAGTATTGGGCTTAATTCTTTTTTCTCTAATCTCTAATAGATCTTTTTTCACTTTATCTATTGTTTGAGTAACATCGTTATATGCAATATTTTGTTCATTTGAGATATCTTGAGGAGATTTGTTGATATTTAGTATATTTTTGCCATCTAAGTCACCCTCTTCTGATATATCCCAATGTGTCTTAATTATTTTAAATTCATCAGAGCTTAGAATTTTTTCTAATTCTTCATAACTCCAAAGATAATAAGTTCCTTCTTCACCCTCTGAATCTGCATCTTGAGTACTATAAAAAAGGTTTTCTTTATTTTTAATTTCATTGTTAAGAAATTCAAAAGTCTTAATTATCGCCTCAAAAATATTTTTATTTTTCGTTACTTTATATGAGGTACACATTATAGATAAAATTAATGCATTGTCGTACAGCATTTTTTCAAAATGAGGAACTTTCCATTCTCTGTCAGTTGAATATCTGGCGAATCCACCTGCTAATTGGTCATAAATTCCTCCATTTATCATAGAGCCTAAACTCAACTGACCCATATCAAACCAGTTATTAGTAGAATATTTTTTACCTAATAAATATATTATTTGTAACTTTGATGTCTCAGGAAATTTTGGGAATTCACCAAAACCTCCTTTTTCAAAATCAAAGGTTTTTTTAATTTGCTCTACAATTGTTTCAAATATATTATCTGTAGTTGCATCGTAAACTTGTGATGAATTAAAAAATTTATCTAAGCCATCCATGACTACTTGAGAATGATTATCAATACTTGATCTATCATTGTGATAAATTTCTATAATTTTTGCCAAAACAGATTTAAATGCTGGCATATTATTTCTATCAAATTTTGGGAAATATGTTCCTGCATAAAAAGGTATGCCCTTATTATTCATGAATATTGAAGCTGGCCATCCTCCATTTCCATTAATCATTTGTATTGCTGCCATATAGACAGAATCTATATCAGGCCTTTCCTCTCTATCAACTTTTATAGAAACAAAATTTTTGTTTAAGATTTCAGCCGTTTCTAGATCTTCAAAAGATTCTTTTTCCATAACATGACACCAATGGCAACTTGAATATCCTATAGAAAGAAAAATTGGCTTATCTTCTTTTTGCGCTTTTTCAAACGCTTCTTCTCCCCAGGGATACCAGTTGACTGGATTATTAGAATGTTGAATAAGATATTCAGATGTTTCATTAGATAAATAATTCAAAAGTTTTTCCTACTAAATATTTATATCTATACTTACAGGGCAATGATCTGATCCCAAAATATCATCGTGAATATCTGCCGATATTAGCTTTTCTTCTAATGAGTTAGATATACAAAAATAGTCGATCCTCCATCCAACATTTCTAGATCTCGCTCCACCCATATAACTCCACCAAGTGTAGTTATCTCCCTCTTTATTTAAATTTCTAAAAGTATCTATAAACCCTCTTGAAACTATATTGTCAAAACCTTTTCGCTCTTCTTTAGTAAAACCTGCATTCCTTTCATTAGATTTAGGATTCTTCAGATCTATTTCTTTGTGAGCTACATTCAAATCTCCACAGAAAACTACAGGTTTTAACTCTTCCAATTGTTTTACATAATTTAAAAAATCAATGTCCCATTCATTTTCTCTGTAATCAAGTCGCGAAAGATCTCTTTTGGAATTTGGTGTATAAACTGTAACTAAATAAAAGTTTTCATATTCTAAAGTTATAACCCGACCTTCTGTGTCATGTTTTTCAATTCCGAGACCGTTAATTGAATTTATAGGTTTATTTTTAGCAAATATTAGAGTTCCTGAATAACCTTTTTTCTCAGCACTATTCCAGAATTGAGTATATCCTGGAGTATTAATTTCAACTTGTGATGAATGAGCTTTAGTTTCTTGAATACAAAATAAATCTGCATCGATATTTTCAAAAAAGGCCATAAAATCCTTTTTAAGACAAGCCCTAATGCCATTTACGTTCCAAGATACTAGTTTCATAAATAATTCCTTTATTTTTGAATAGATTTTATAACATTATATTTTTAAAAACTTAAATACTAAATATAAAACAAGCATGAGTATGATTTTTGACCAAAAAATCACACATTAGATACGATATATTTACTGAAAATAGCATTATTTTTGACTAAAACTGTTTCAAAATATATTTTTTTTTGACCTATAAATATAGTAATATTTCAGTATAAAATTATAATAAAAGTCAATTAATAGGATAATAATGAACAATAAAAAGACTGTTTTTTCGTATAAAAAAAGTGCTTTTTCTGATGGAACTACACATGAAAAAAGAGAGCTTGCTACATTAATGGCTTTGTTTACAGCTCTTTCACTTGGGGAAAATGCTAAATATAGACAGGTGATAGAAAGAATGGAGTCTAAATCAGAGGGAAGGCTTCCAAGAAGATCTATTAGAGGTGCGGTTTCTAATATGAACAGCATATTTCCAGTTACCTACACAGGAAACAAACAAATAGAAAAAATTAAAATCAATAAGAGTAAACTCAAAAAAATCTTTATAGGCGAATGCCAATCATTCATTTTTAAGTATATTTACAACCAAACAAATGAAATCAAAGATTTTTTTTACGATCAATTTAATTTAAATGAAAGGCAGTTTTATAGATACCTAAATGGTGAGAGAACAATAACAGATAAAGAAATATTGATAAAAACAGCTGCATTCATTTCTATTTTTTTATCAGAAGATCAAAAGTTTAAGTACTACCCTACTTATAACCAAGAGGTTTTGGACTCACAAATAGGTTATCAATTTTGTAAAGCCACCCCATTATTTGCAGTAAATCCTACTTTAGAAGAAATGCTCTCATTAAGTTTTCTTATGAATGAAGATATTTTATTTCATAATATAACTAAAATATCTAAAGACTTAGGATTCACGCCAGAGGAGTCATTTCAGATCAATAAGTCATTATTTGAGAAAACTTCTGAAAAATCCTATATATCAAAAAATGATTTTATTGATTTTTTCCATATGATGGATTCTGATGGCAGCTTTATAGATAAAGAAACAATAATAAGATCTAGCAATCAATCAGTAAAGGAAAGAATAAAAGTTTTACCAAGCATTGAAAAAGATATTCTGCAATCAATGCCATCTCCTTATATCCTTTCGTGGAAAACTTCTAAAAACTATTTAGGAAAACTAAGAAATGAAATCTCAAGAATTATAAAAAATAAAAAAATCATTAAAAGAGATTTATTAAATGATAAACTTGCTGGTTATTTTAGATAAAAATCGAATCAAATGAGAGTATCATAATTTATAAATTTATATTACTCAAGGAGTCGGAAAATTAATAAAAATTCAAATGCTAATTCAAAATCTATATTTATACCAACAGATAGATCAATATTAATTAAGCTTTCTATTTCAATTCTTCTGATTTTACTTACAAGTATATTTGCTCAATTTAGATTTTTCATCCCAGGCAACCCTGTACCAATAACATTCCAGACTATGGGGATATTGCTCATGGGTGGCGTTTTAGGGCCTAAATGGGGCCTATCAGCATCTACAGGCTATATATTATTAGGATTGGCAGGAGTACCTGTCTTTCAAGGGGGAAATGGTGGATGGGATTACTCGTTAGGGGTAACTGGTGGATACTTAATTGGCTTCTTGTTGTCCTCATTTGTTGTGGGTATTCTAGTTAATAAAGGATTGAATGGTTCAAAAAGTATATGGGCTTATATTATTGGTACTTTAACTGTTTATATTCCTGCATTAATATGGCTTTCAGTTTTTGATTTTAGTTGGCCTGAAGAAGGTATGTTGCTTTCTCAAGGGGTATATCCTTTTTTAATTGGAGATATGATTAAGGCTATTATTGCTTCCCTTTTCACAGTAGGTCTAACTTATTCAAGTTTGAAAAATTATTTATACAAAAAATAATAAATTGTCTAAAGAAATTAAATTACCCAATGGTTGGAAAAATAAACTTGCTGGTGAATTTGAAAAAGAATACATGATTGAAATCAAAAGTTTCTTGTTAGATTGTTACAAATCTGGAAAGGAAATTTATCCAAAAAGTTCTGAAATATTTAATGCATTTACCCATTGTGATTTTAATGAGGTAAAAGTAGTAATAATTGGTCAAGATCCTTACCATGGTAAAGGTCAAGCAAATGGATTATGTTTTTCAGTTAACAACAATATTCCTAAACCTCCTTCATTAGTAAATATTTTCAAAGAATTAGAAGATGATTTGTCAAAAAAAATTGACACAGAAAATGGCAACTTAGAACGATGGGCAAGGCAGGGAGTATTTCTACTAAATTCTACATTGACTGTAGAAAAAAATAAGCCTATGTCACATAGTACTATAGGATGGGATATATTTACTGATAAAGTAATCGAAATATTAAATAAAGATTCTGAAAACTTAGTATTTATTTTATGGGGAAATCATGCACAAAAAAAAATTGAAAAAATAAATATTTCAAATCATATGATTATAAAATCGGTACACCCTTCTCCATTATCTGCTCACCGGGGTTTTTTTGGCAGTAAACCCTTTACAAAAACTAATAATTATCTAAAATCTAAAAATATTTCTGAAATTAATTGGTAGTTTGAAAAATGGAGGAAGAGAACCGACATTGAGGGACATTAAAGCCGGTTCTCTAAGATAATTTTGTTATATATAAAACAAATAAATGTTAATTTTTTAAATTTGTCTTATTAATGCAACATTTTTTTTCGATTGACAGCTAAATTTATAATTTTTATATTTTTCACTATAATCTCTACTAGAGAACTGGTATAACCTTGCCACCTAATAAAGATTTATCAGTTCTCTGCAATAAATGGATAACTTTTAGTATGTATTTTTACTATAAAAAATGTTCTAATATATTGTTGTAATTATTAAAGAAGGATTTTTAATGGATATATATGTCGGGAATATCCCTTGGAAAGTGGATGATGACGAATTAAAGGAGTTGTTTTCACAATATGGGGAAGTAGAAAGTGCTACAGTAATAAAATACAAAGACACTAATAGATCAAAAGGGTTTGGATTTGTTGAAATGGATGATGAATCGGCTCAAAAAGCTATAGAAGCACTTGAGGGATTTGAAATGGATGGAAGACCCTTAAAAGTTAATCAATCTAGAGGTAAAGATAAAGATTAAATTAATCTGAAAAATCATTCCTTATGAAAGAGGAAAATTTCAAAAAACAAATAATATCAAAGGTTGAGATTTTCTTAAAAGAAATCACTCAAAAACCTACTGATGTAAATTCTAAAACTATATTTAGTTCACTAAATGATTTAGAGTATTTTTTTGAAATATTAACAAATTACATTCAAGATGAAAGGTTAAATCTCAATCTTGAAGGAATGGAAATAACTTCTCAATCAAAAAAAAGATTAGATAACGCAGAAAGATTATTTAAGTTTACAAGAAATGAGTTTTCAGACATAAAAAAAATAATATCTGAAAATACAAATTTAGATCAATCCCAATTAAATCTAATAAAAGATAAATTTGAATCTTATATTTATCCAAAATTATTGTGGATTTTTGATGATGATGATTCTATTGAATTGACTGCTCTAAAGCATCTTTATGACCTTGGAGAAATTGATTGATTTTTTGACATCTAATTTTATAAATTTTTAATTTAATGTAATAATTTCATTCCAAAATAAATTATTAATTTTTTATGAAATATAAAAGAAAATCCTTACTTATTGAAAATAATGTGGTTATTTATAAAGATGAAAAAGGGCAGATAGTTGATAAAAAAACTTGGATGAAAATTTCTGAGAATAGTTTATATCTTTTATATGATATTGATCATAATAAAATTGGTTGAGTCCAAGCTTTTGTTCCCTGAGATGAACTGATTACTACTCTATAATATTTTTTCATTCCTTTAGTTCCTATTTCTAAATCTTGTCCTTCTTCTTCATGAAAAATAACTCCATTTTCATGAAGAACCCTAAAGGTGAATTTTGATTTATCTTTACTTATTCCATCTTTGATTTTTATCTTTATTTTTTCTTCTGTTGTAGTTATTTCACTTAGCTCTACTCCTGTTGAGGAATAAAATTCCCCAATTCTAAAAGAATTAATGATTTCATCTACGGATAATGATTTTGAGTTTACAACTACCCATCCCCTACCAGGATTTGATCTAGATGATGAAAATTCTTGAGTAAAATGATGCGAGTCATCGCTTGCAATGCCATAAATAAATTTTCCTGAACTTAAAATATCATCCCAAATCTCTTCTGTGGACATAGAATTTAAAGAACCTTCATTATTTGCATGCATGTGTCCATTAAATACCTCAAATCCCCAAGGATCAACTTTTGCATGCTTTATATCTTCTGAACTAACCCACCATTGATAATTGGGATGATTAATACTTGCTAGCCCATTTTGATTTTTTACTCTAGAAACAACGTCTTCGATAGCCTCAATATTACTCTCATAGGAATTGGGTAAAATGACTTCACTTATTCCAATACCATTAATATGTAACGCTGCAGCTTCTGTTCCTATAGTTCTAACAGTTATTTCTTCTCCCGGAACAAGTAACGGCCATATATCCTGATTTTTTTTAGCTTCTTCTAGAATAGTAAGATGATTATGATCAGATAATACTAAAAAATCATAATCATGATTTTTATACCACTCTGAAACATGTTCTGGAGAAGAATCACCATCACTATTTGTAGTATGAGTATGAATATTTCCCTTAAACCAAGGCATAAAGCTTCCTTTTAATGAATTTTGAACTTATCCATAAAATATATAATTTATTTATATGCATTCATTTATAAAAATTAAATTTTTTCTTAGTTATATATTTTTATTCTTTACAAGATACCCTATTTTTTCTTTGAGTTTTCTAATAATAATATCTTTATTGGGAATCTTTGCCCCATTAATTGCTCCTTATAACCCTTATGTTGCTGACACTAGGGCTAGGTTAATGCCACCTGGAATAGTAAGTGGTTTATACAATATACAAAATTTTGATTTGATAAAAACTGAAGGACAAATTAGCCAAACTCCAAGATGGATACAACTACTGGAGTTAGAAAATGAAAATACTAAAAATAATCTTATTATGAAGGGTGATCAAGGGATAATAGATTTTAAGTTAGGTCCAAATAGTAACTTTGTAGACGTTAATAGAAATGGCGATTATCTTGATGAAATAAAATTTGATAATTTTTCTAATTGCTTGGGTCTATCTCAAAATGAATGCCCTATGCCAGACTTAGAATTTATAAAAATTTATAAAGAGGACTCAAAAGGATTTATAGAATATATTGCTAATGAGGATATTCAAGATAATGTTAATGACATTATTTCACTTGATTTGAGAGTCATTAGAGAAGACACAAAAAAATGGAATTGGTGGCCTAGCGGTTTATATCTTTTAGGTACAGATACAATTGGAAGAGATTATTTTTCAAGATTGATATATGGAGCTAGATGGAACCTTTCTTTGATGATAATAACAGGGATAGTAGGCAGTATAATAGGCTCTTTTTTGGGAATAATTTCTGGATGGTTTGCATTCCGACCAAAGTATTGGATCATAGATGAAATTATAATGCGAATAGTTGACATTACTAGTGTTATACCTATTTTATTAATAGCAATAATGACAACAATTATTTTGGGGAATGAGATATGGGTATTTGCATGTATTCTAGTCCTTTTCACATGGCAAAATTTTGTAAGGATTATTCGAGCTAAAACTTTAATTATGCGCAAAAGTGAATATATAAATTCAGCTATTATATCGGGTTCAAGTCTAAGAAGAATAATAATCAGACATATATTTCCTTTTCATCTAAACGATATTATGGTTATAGCAACTTTTAACTGTGCAATGATAATTACTCTAGAGGCTGTTCTTTGTTTTTTTGAAATTGCAATACCAAGACATTGGACCGCATGGGGCAATATAGTGAAGTTAGCATCTGATTATTGGAATGAAGGTTGGGTAACAGGTTCTTATCCATATAGATATCAGCTAATAATTCCAACTACATTAATTGTAATGACTGTATTTGCATTAAATTTTCTAGGAGACTGGTTTAGAGATAAATTAGACCCTAAGTTGAGACAATTTGAATCTTAAAAAATCTTTTCTTTAAATGATTCAGAAATAAACTTTATATCCATTTTATCCTGATTAGTTTTTTTTCTATAAATGTTAACCATTAAACTCATTCTTGGATTACTAACTAATTTCGATTCATGATTAGCTATAAATTGCCAGTATAATGAATCCCAAATTTTTGACCAATTTCCTTTTTTATAATTACTCATTCTCTGAATATAATTACTTGAACTAATATAAGGTTTTGTAGACATCAACCCTCCATCTGCAAATTGACTCATTCCAAATATATTTGGAACCATGACCCAATCGTAAGAATCAATAAACAATTCCATGAACCATTTGTTTACTTTCTTTGGGTCAATTTCGAGTAGTAGCATAATGTTACCTAGAATCATTAACCTTTCTATATGATGCAAGTAGGAATATTTATTAACTTTTTTAATTGAATCGTCCACTGGAATTAAAGAAGTTTTTCCGGAATAAAATGACTTAGGTAAATCATTTGATATTTCAAAAAAATTAGATTTTTTTTGTAAATTTCCTTTTGACAAATATATGCCTCTAATAAATTCTCTCCAACCTAAAATTTGTCTTATCAGACCTTCTAATGAATTTATATTAATATAATTATCTTTTGAAAATATTATTGCCTTGTCTACTATTTCTTTAGGAGTAATTAATCCTAAATTTAATGATGGAGATATTATGCTATGAAAAAGGAAGGGCTGATCAGATACAATAGCATCTTGAAAATCTCCGTATCTTCGAAATTTTTCTATAAAAAATTCAGATAAAACTTCTAATGCTTGAGTTCTATTTATAGGATAGTTGAAATCTTCAAGTGTTCCTGGATTATTTGAAAATCTTGAATTGATAATTTTTTTATATTTTTCTAAGGATTTTTTTTCATATTTCAATTTTTTTTCTTCTGGAATATAAATTTCTTTAGGTAAACTTTTTCTATTTTCTACATCAAAACTCCACTTACCTCCAGTAGGTTTATTATTCTCATCAATTAGAACCTTGTATTTTATCCTTAGCTTTTTATAAAAATTTGATAGCTGATATTTTTTAGCTTCGTTAAAATAATCTATAATTTCATTATTATTCTCATAGAACATAGGTGAATCTAAGAAATTAATTGAAATTTTTGAAGATACATTATTAACTAAAGATTTTTCAAGTTCTATATCATTAAGGCGACATACATGTATTTTAGAAACATCAGAAGTTGATATACTTCTTTCGAACTCGAAGTAATTTTCCATCTCAATAATTTCACATTCAAATCCCCTACCAATTAAATTAGTCTTGTAATCTTCAGTTGATAAGAAATGAAGCAATATTTTTTGCTTATGAAACTTATGACCATAATTTTCATCAGAAAAAAAATAAGGATGCCTTAATATATATATCTT
>Ga0163179_10000232_pt1 | contig 39549 bp, 32 predicted proteins | sample AtlANTMetagenome_FD_109643 | JGI IMG/M metagenome (GOLD analysis project Ga0163179, IMG submission 109643) | Marine eukaryotic phytoplankton communities from the Atlantic Ocean - Atlantic ANT 2 Metagenome | ecosystem: Environmental > Aquatic > Marine > Oceanic | place: North Atlantic Ocean... | reverse complement strand
TCCCTACCGGAAATGGCATTGAGTTTTTGAGTGAGAGATAAGACCAGATCGAATCAATCTGTTTCTCTGCATCACCGTCTAGAATATCTTGGAAGGCGGACTTCCCCTCAGGCCAAAATTGAGGCATGCGGGTATCCTTCTTGAATGAAGCTGGATCCAAAAGGAAGGCTTTGAACCAGCCCGGTTGAATACGGTCATAAACACTCGATAAGTCAATGCCTTGAATTGCCAGTGAATCTTGTCCAGCCACTCGATGGCAAGTGATGCACGCAAGGCCAGTGACTCCGATGAATTTCTGGCCTATCCCCGCTGCTTCCTCGGAAAAATCGGACTCTTTGGCAAATGCGGGCTGATCATCCACCTCTCCAACCGCTTTTACGAAGGATTGGGCAACGGGCTCAGGGAAGGCTGGCATTCTCGTTGCCATGTAATGACGAACATGAAATTTGTCCGAAGTCAGGATACTTGCCATTGCCTCAGGTTTTAACTTGGCACCGACATGATTGAGAGAAGGTGGTATCTTACCCTCTTCACCAAGATCAATCTCGATGGCGGTATTGAAATATTTCGACGCAACCTCATCTGACGGTCCACCTATTCCATCGCGCTCGTGACAGGCATAGCAATTGAATGAAGCGAGAGTTCTTTGAACGGTTTCTGCAGATGACAAAGGGAGCACCGGTTTTTCATATGACTTCAATGCAGCCATGATGTCAGAACGTTGATTATCCGATAATTCATAATCCGGGGCTCCGCGGCGGATTGAATCGCCCAAACAGCCCTCAGCATTATTCAAATTGAGATCGTTCAATGGCGTGGATGGGCGCATGGGCTTCCAGTCATTCATGGGGTGACATGAAACACACCTTAATGCCGTGAACATTTGTGCACCCATACGCGCTTTTTGTGAGTCCAGTGTGAATGGCTGCGTGCCAAGAGGAATCATTGGTTTGCCTGTATTTCGGACGAGTGCATCCTTTGGAATGGGGCTGCCGCGTCGGCCTTCGATGCCGGGGCCCGCCCAAAAGACCCTGAGTTCGCCTCCCCCACCTCCGTTGAAAAAGTGAACTTCAAAATCATGATTGCCAGCGCTTAGCTCTACTTCCCCCACGCGCAGCTTGCGACCATGAATACCGTCGTTATCCACAACGGTATCGCCGTTGATCAAAATGGCTGAACCGTCATCAGACGCCGTTCCAAAGCGGTATTTCCCTGCTGCAGGTATTTTTATATGACCGAAATACCTTACCGCAAAATTAGAGTTCCTGCCCTTTTGAGGCAGATTAAGAGAAATTGAATCCAGCTCTCCCTGAAATTTGGGTTCTAGATTGGCGAAGTCTGGTAATGATCGAAGATTATCTAACTCATAATATTCGAAGGCGATGCCAGGCTCTTCCCCGGGGTCCGCATTTACCGACTGAGGGTTGCTCAACTGATCCCTCAACAAATACGCTCCGATCGCACGAGCTTCTGACGCATCCAATCGTAAATCAGGCATGCGACCTGATGGCCGTGTTGCATGGGGATTTTTTAAAAATTCAACGAGCGCATCAAGAGTCGTTTTTTCAGCTAAGGAATCCAAAGACTGGTAACGCATTCCGTCGTTTGCAGCTTCTTCAGGTCCGTGACAAGCGACACAGCCAATCCCATGAAAAAGTTTGCGCCCTTGTTCGACCAAGGAATCGGACCCTCCCATGCGATTTGGTTTCAAGCCTCCGCCTTGGGCTGCGAGGAAATGTACAAGGAAATCGATAGCACCATCCTTGGCGGCCGCTTCAGACGCATGAAATATATTCGGCATGGTTACGCCGCTCTTCTTGGACTGAGGATCTGATAAATAAGATTGTAGATAATGAGGCGTCAGACGGGCTCCTGCTGTGCTCAGATCCGGAGCAGTGCGAGGCCAGATTCGGGCAGTGATGCTTGCATCTGCCTCATGACAGGATGTGCAGTTTAATTCGCCCAGTAGAAGTTCACCTCGCTCGATAGAGGTGGATTGGTCATCCTGTTTGAGGCGTTCATATCCAGCCACTAATGGAGCATCAGCCAACAGTGATCCCTCATCAAACGAGTGCAAAAGGAGAATAAACACACCTGCAAAAATGGCTTTTCTCTTGTTAAGGTAAAAATGCATTCCATTTCTTTGGGGGAATTAGCTTCAAAAGTCAACCATAGCAGCACAGAAATAAAAAACGGCAACCTGATGGTTGCCGTTTTGAAAAGAGGTTGAGGAGCCGGTTCGTTTATATTCCAGATTCGGATCGCAATATGACATCTTCTTTATCATAGCTGGATGTGCCACCTGCATCAGCAGTTTTTATCGAGGCGGAGACTTCAATCTGAAGGTAAATAGCATTGTGATTATCAAGCAAAGTAAAAATCAGCATTTCCAAAGTGGGTTCGTATATTCCTGATGAGGTCGCATCAAGGTGAGCCAACACCTGAAACCACCTTCGCAGATACAGGCCGTTCAAATCATGCAGCAATTCCCTTGCTTACATTTGGGGTAGAATTTCCTGCGCTCGGAATTGCTGCGATAGTGAATATCAGGGTTGAAAGGGCTTTGATACACTTTCCTTGACTGACTTGCTTGATTTTCTGGATCTCTCAGAAGAGCAAGAGGCATCGCTCAATAGAGAACGCAGCTTGTTTTTTGAGGCTCAGTTAATTCTTTATTTCTGATGCACTCAGGCATCAGAAGTACCTCACAAAGGAATCCTCTTTCAGTCGATCGATCCACTCAGCCTTGAGGCGGTTACGTTCCTCTGCGAGCAAGGCTTTTTCAATTTCTTCACGTATGGATTTCAGTGGCTTGGGTTTGGGTGCTTGGCGTTCCTCAACAAGGATCAGGTAGCACCCTTCATCTTTGCGAATTACTTCACTCATCTGACCTTCATTCAGAGTAAATGCAAGGTTCGATAAATCCTCTCGTAAAACACTTCTGTCTACCCAACCCCAGTCACCGCCTTTAGCTCGCTGACTACCTTGATGGTAGATTCGTGCCAGGTCGGAGAAATCTCCTCCCTGAACTACCTTACGGCGAATATCTTCCAGCATTTTGCAGGAAAAATCAGCGTCCCCTTCTGTTGTAGCAATGTATATCATGCTCAATCTAATGCGCTCATCCTGCTGAAATTTATCCTGATTTGCATTGTAATATTTCTCAACTTCAAAAGGTGAGACCAGCGAGATCGATGAAATATTTTTCGAAGACAGAAAATCAACAATGACTTGTTCTTTGATCTCCTTACGGAATGACTCATATGTAATGCCTTGAGCCTGAAGGGTTTTCGTTAATGTTAAGCGGTCTCCAAAATCCGAGCGAATGCGTTCCTGCACTCGCTCATCAATGATTTTCTCAGGTAGAACATAGCCTTGTTTCTCAAAGTTCGTGAGGATGAGGTGACGTTCAATGAGCGATTCAAGTGCCCGTTGCCTGACCTCCAGAATGCGCTGCCTGAATGCCGCAGGATCGGATCCGTATTGCTGGTAGAGCACTTGTTCTACAGGAGCAGTCTGCGTTTTCACGTCATTCAATGTAATCGGGGTATCCCCAACAATTGCGGCTACGCTGTTCAATCGCTCCAGTTCTGCATTGGCTATTGAAGGAAGAGCCAATGCAATAAGCGCGAAGATCCATAATCGACGTGTCAACATTACCAATACATCTAGGAAACCATGCTTCTCAGGTCAAGCAAAGGCGGGCACTAAATAACCTTCTTTGAGCCTTTCGTATTAGATCCATTGTCATGAAGGGCGTCTACTCATCAAATTTGAAACCAGCGTTTCATCAGGCAGTCGGCGTTCTGCTACAATCGCATCAACCCTTGATAGGCTCCTGAGATCCTGCCTCCGTCATGGATTCCATTGTTCTGGCGAAATCTTTCTGGAGTACGGCAATACTTCTGTCCAACAAGTCGCGTTCTTCTGGTATCAAGTTGCCGCGAGTCTTATCGCGTAACATTTCCAGTTGATCAATCAACGTTTTAGCAGCCTCTGGATCGGGATCTGTCATCAGCTGACCATCTGTGCCGGGCATGCGCCCGAGCATTACCAGGGCCGTTTGACCATGTTGAATTACGAAATCCTGAAACAGGGCTGACATGATCTTCTTACGATCTGCCTGATTCAGTTCCTTTTCATTGAGCTTGGAGGCAGTCATGAGGGGTCCTTACGTTTGCGGCAAAATATTTCACCCATAAGAAAGGCTATCAAATGTGTTAATCTGGACTCCAGGTCTGCTTCTTCAAGGATGAGTTGCCTGGCTTGCGGTTTGCTGATGAACGTGCATGATACGAGGTCTGCCAGATGCTCGATCTCCTGCAATTGGATCATCTTCAGGAGTGCTTCCTCAACAGGTAAATGATCTCCTGCACCTGATGATTCAGCTCCACACTCAGGGAAACAGGATTGAAATTTTTGCAGCATGCCTTTGTCCTGTTCCAAATGCATCGAGATAAGATCCACCAACTTTTGCTTCAGTGACAGGATGCGTTTCTCGCTCCTGCGTTTTGTTTCAAGCAAATCGAAATCATGTAAACGGAATGGTTTGTAGGCGGTCGCCTTATTGAGCCGGATACGTGACATTCCCTGCAGAATAATGTGTGAACTGCCGTCCGCGTGTTTGACTGCTGCCCTGATCATGCCTAACCCTGCCGTTTTGTGAGGAACTTCGCGTGCCGTCTGAGGTTTCCGCATCGAAATTGCCATTAATCGATGGCTTTGGAGACTTCGATGCAGCATGCTGCAATACCTCGGCTCAAAAATGAAAAGAGGTAACATGGTTTTTGGAAACAATGTAGTGTTTGGCAACATCATCACCGGAATGGATTCTGGATACTCCATATGATCAATTTAAACAGTGTCTGCAACAATTCAAGGACCTCACTCGGTTTTACAAAACCAGTCGTTGCAACTTGTTGATATCAAGGAGCAGAAAACTATCATCGAAGCATCCCTTCTGAAGGCTTGCCAAAACAGGTTTCAGCCACCATGTTATAGGAAATGAATAACACAAGCAAGATTACGATCCTTCTTGGAATTGTCTGTGCCCTGCTGTTAGTTGGGCTCGTAGTCCGCCATCTTCAAGCGAATAAAGTGGAACAGGCCAAGGAGGACAAGATTAAAGTTGTCGAATCCAGCCTTACCGAAGCGCAGGAGAAGCTTTCCACTCAAACTCAAAACAACAAGGTTCTCAAAGCTGAATTGGACACGAAATCAGAAGCACTCCAGAGCTTGGAGAACCGTTATAAATCCATCACTGGAGAGCTGGAACAGGCTCAAAACACGGTAGTTGCGGTTACGACCGAAGCTAATGAAGCGAAAAAAACAATTGCCGATCAAGATAAGCGTATCACTGAATTATCCACTGAACGGGATGCGCTCACAGGGCAAATGACTGAACTGAACAGCAACATGGAAACGCTTGAAGGCCAAATTCTTGAGACCCAAAGAAAACTGGCTTCCTCGGAGGGTGATCGGGAGTTCCTTCTCAAAGAACTGAAGCGCATGCAGGCCGAGAAAGCTGATCTGGAACGTCAATTCAATGATCTGGCCGTAATGCGTGAACAGATTCGCAAACTCAAAGACGAGCTTTCGATTGCCCGTCGTATTGAGTGGATTCGTAAAGGAATCATGGGAGCCGGCTCCACTCCGAAAGGAGCGACCTTGCTCAAGCGAGGCTTCAAACGTAGGGAAAACAAACCTAATTTCGACCTCAATGTAGAATTAAATCAGGAGGGTGGCGTTCAGGTTATTCCTTCGGAACAGCCTTAATTCTCCTGGAAAAGAAACGCATGGGTAGCCCAGTCAATGCAGTAGGGCTTCAGGATTCCTTTGGAAGGATCATGGGTGATCTTCGGATCAGCGTGACTGATCGATGCAATTTTCGCTGCCTATATTGCCTTCCTGACACCGAAGAGGCTTCCAATTTTTATCGTCACCAGCAAGAAGACGCTGGCTCCAAAACAGCCAAGCGGCTTATTCGTTACCCTTGGAAACCGAAAAAAGATATCCTGACTTTCGAAGAAATTGAACGATTCGCTCGTATTGCAGCTGGTCTGGGAATTGAAAAGATTCGTATTACAGGTGGTGAACCCCTTCTGAGGTCTGGTATTGCCGATCTTATTTCTAACATCCGGGCTATCCCCGGAATCAAAGATGTAGCATTGACAAGCAACGGCTTCCTCTTTCGCAGATATGCTCAGCAGTTGAAGGACGCCGGTTTGTCTCGCATGACCTTCAGCCTGGATTCACTTGATGCTGATAATTTCGAAAAAATGACCGGCAGAAAAGGCTTGCAGGATGTTTTGGACAGTATTGATCTTGCCAAACAGCTTGGGTTTGATCCCGTCAAGGTCAACGCAGTCATTATTCGTAATCTAAACGATCACGAGCTCGAAGATCTTGTTCAATTTGGGAAAAATCGCCAGATCAGCATGCGTTTCATCGAGTATATGCCCCTTGATCATGCCAAAGCCTGGCAAAAAACAATGGTGATTACAGGGAGGGAAATGATTGAACGCATACAATCAAGCTTTGATATCGAACAGGTTCCTCCTTCCAATCCATCCGAAACTGCCAAGCGTTGGAAGCACAAAGATGGACAAGGCGAAGTGGGGATCATTGCATCTGTGTCCGAACCTTTCTGCCAACAATGTAATCGACTTCGCCTCACTGCGGATGGCCAACTGAGAACCTGCCTTTTCAGCCATCATGAGCACGATTTTAAAGCTCATTTGAGAGCTGGGTCGGCAGACCAGGCAATCATCGACCAATTAAAAACGGTTGTTTGGGGAAAGGAATCTGGGCATAAAATTGGCCATGAGGATTTCATTCAGCCTGACCGCACCATGAGCTTCATCGGTGGCTAAGCTTTCCATGGCGCAGACTCTCAATTTCACATTCCATTAAAATATATTGGTTGCGCGTTCAATAGCCGCACTTCCCGATGGATGTTGGATGCAATAGCTGGCAATTATCCATATGAATTTTTGAACGATACCATTTACGGAGGTGAGTCTTGTAGATTGAAATGACTAATCCACGACTCGATAAGCCCTGGAGTAGTCATTTCAAGTGGTATCAATTGTTTTTTGCGTCAATCAGTGACTTGCGGTTCCTTGACAGGGGGCGATAGAACTTTATATTTGACCAACAATGGCTAACGAAACGTACCCCTACCAAGATCCTGCTCAGGTTTCGGAGCTTCTCTCATCGCACAAGCGGTTCACTTCCGGAGGACGTGGCCCTTGGCATGCTGTGTCTGATTCCGATTGGCAGGATTGGAGATGGCAGCTTAAAAACCGCATTAACAACCTTGACCAGTTGGAGTCTGTGGTTCCGGATTTGTCAGATGAAGAGATTCAAGGGGCAGAGCTGGCCAATACCAAACTTTCTTTGGGAATCACGCCTTATTTTTCCAATCTGATCCATCGCGAAGATCCACTTTGCCCCATTCGGCGACAAGTAGTACCCCGCGTTGAGGAGACTGTCAGTTCTGCTTGGGACATGAGTGATCCATGTGGAGAAGACGAGCATTCTCCCGTTCCCGGCTTGGTGCATCGATATCCTGATCGTGTGCTTTTTCTGGTGACGGATCGTTGTGCGGCTTATTGTCGTTACTGTACTCGTTCTCGTCTGGTGAGCAATGCTTCAGGCTATGGGTTCCAACCTGATTATCAGGAGCAGCTGGATTATATTCGAAAGCATCCAGAGGTCCGCGACGTTTTGTTCAGTGGCGGTGATCCACTCCTCTTGAGTGACTCGAAGCTTGAGGGTTTGTTGAAGGCGCTGAGGGATATTCCCCACGTAGAATTCATTCGTATTGGCAGTCGAATTCCTATTTTCCTGCCTCAGCGCATCACTTCCGATCTTTGCGAGATGCTCAAACAGTTTCACCCCCTGTTCATGAGTGTGCATGCGAATCATCCCCGAGAGTTAACGACTGAAGTCAAAGAAGCTTTGGGTCGCTTAGCGGATGCCGGGATCCCGCTGGGCAATCAGTCTGTGCTCCTCAGAGGGGTGAACGATTCAGTACCTGTCATGAAAGCGTTGATTCACAAATTACTGATGTGCCGCGTGCGTCCCTACTACCTTTATCAGTGTGATTTGATTTCGGGTTCAGCCCATCTTCGTACCAGCGTTCGAAAAGGTCTGGAGATCATGCGTGGATTGCGTGGCCACACAACAGGCTATGCGGTGCCGCAATATGTAATCGACGCTCCCGGTGGCGGTGGCAAGGTGCCGATCAATCCGGAATATATCCTGAGTCATAACAACGAACGAGTGGTGATCCGTAACTTCGAAGGCCGCGTGTTTGAATACCCCGAGGTTGCTGATGAACCTGAAGATGCTTCATCCATGAAGGTGTGCTCATCGGTTCATGGGGAAGCATAGAATCAGGATCTTTTTATATTTTCCTTCTGGCTCTGAACCATCCTTTGCCTTTCCTGATATTCGCTTATCTCATATCTAACTCATGCCCAGAGAGTCTCTTCAATCCAAGAAAGATCGCATGCAACTGGTGATCCGGGCACTCAGGAAAACCTATCCTGATGCCCATTGTGAGCTTGTTTACAAGAATCCTCTGGAGTTGCTTATCGCCACTATTTTATCCGCACAATGCACCGACAAGCAGGTGAACATCGTAACCAGCGATCTGTTTGAAAAATACAAGACAGCCCAGGATTATGCTGTTGCCAGCCAGGAAGCATTGGAGAATGATATTCGGCGCATAGGATTGTTTCGAAGCAAGGCCAGGAATATCCGTTTATGTTCTCAAAAACTGGTTGAAGATCATCGGGGACAAGTTCCTGAAACCATGGAAGAACTTGTAAAGTTGGGCGGCGTTGGTCGCAAGACCGCCAATGTTGTTCTGGGAAATGCATTTGAGATACAGGTGGGTATCGTTGTGGACACACATGTGAAGCGACTGTCGGAACGTCTCAGGTTTTCCAAGGCAAATTCGGCAGAGAAGGTCGAACAGGATTTACAGAAATTAGTGCCATCGCATCATTGGACAATGTTCAGTCACTGGCTGATCTGGCATGGCCGACGCCGATGTGCTGCCCGAAGTCCGCAATGTGCCTCATGCGAAATAATGGATTTATGTCCTTCCAATGCATCCTCCCAGTGAATCAATCCCTCTACCTCTCCACGCACATCCTCCAACTCCGAAGTCGTCGCCATCGATGCGCATGCACGAGGCTTAAACAAGACCACTAACCAGGTTAATGATTTGTGGAAGCCATACTGCGATCGATTCAAGGTGATGTATAGTTCTCAGGAAGGTGTCCCGGAGTTGCTTCCCTGCGAAACCCCATTGATTCGAATCGTTCCCAAGCCAGGAACTTATCCTTGGCCTGATGAATTCCTTGAAGACTGAGCGGGTTCACGTTTCAATTGTAACATGAATCATGTGCCACCAACGACAAGGAAGACACTTCAACGATGGAGTGTCGCGTGGTTGTGCATCATCATCGTTTCCATTCCTCTGCATATGCAGGGTGCTCCATCAAATACCAAGATGCAACAGGACCTCACTTATGCCCAAGTTGGTGACCGCTTTCTGAAATTGGATCTATATGGCTCCAATACCTCCAATAAAAAGCCATTGATAGTCTGGGTTCACGGAGGTGCATGGCGCGCGGGTAACAAATCCAGCATGCCACTGAAGTCTCTCGTCAAGGATGGTTTTTCAATTGCCAGTGTTGATTATCGATTGACCCCCGAAGCTCGATTTCCAGCCAATGTTCATGACATCAAGGCTGCGATTCGATACTTGCGGGCAAACAGTAAACGGCTTGGAATCAATACGGAGACAATCATCATCGCAGGTGCATCCGCAGGAGGGCATCTGGCCGCTCTGGTGGGGGTGACCAATGGCCATGCATTACTGGAAGGTGATTTGGGTGAACATCCCGATGCTTCCTCAGATGTGCAGGCTATTGTTTCGTTTTACGGTGCATCCAATCTTACCTCCATTCTCTCGCAATCAACACCGCATGGCCTGAGCGTTAGAATCCCAGCCCTCCAACTTTTGCTTGGATCGCAGCCTGAAGATGATGTTTCATTAGCTGAACTTGCCAGTCCTGTATTTCATGTCGAGTCCTCAGATCCACCGCTGTTATTGATACACGGTGATCAGGACCCTCAAATGCCCATCAATCAATCGCACGAGCTTGTTGGGGTGTATCAGCAAGCGGGCGCTGTCGTCACCATGGAGGTGATTCACGGTGCGGCTCATGGGGGGGCTTTGTTTTATGATGGTCATCGACTGAATCTCGTGAAGTCTTTTCTGAAGAAATACCTCATTGTCATTCCCTGAAAGTCGTGGAATTATTTTGATCCTACACCCTTTGCTCGTGAAACGTACACTCAATCAAGAATGAATAAGCAAAGCTGCATACAGACCCTCAGGGGGATTCTTTTCCTCATGGGATTGATGCCCTTGCTGACAGGATGTGGTGTAGCCAGTGTGACATCTTCCGGCGATCAGAAAAGGCCATCGCCTCCAGGGAAACCGGATGACAAATCACCTCTTTTGATAGTCGATTATTTCATGCAGCACACCGCTTATTTCAGAGGTTCCTGTGACGGTTCAGGAGGTGCTGCTCTCGATAAAGATCACTTTGCCGTGGTCAATGATGAGACGAGTCATTTGTTGATTTACAAGCGCCATGACCCGGGTGAACCCATTCAATCAATCAATTTGAGGAAGCCCCTTGAGTTGAAAAAAAAGGAAGAAGGTGATCTGGAAGCTCTCGCCCTCGTGAAGGATTACCTTTTTGTCCTTGGTTCTCATTCGCGTGACCGGGATGGTAAAAAACAGAAGGAGCGCAGGAAATTATTGGCACTTCGTTTACGATCGGAAAGTGGTGTATTCGATCTCAAGCCTCTGGGTGATGTTTATGAAGATTTGATGGATGACCTGGAAAATCACGATGCCTTCGATGAGCTGGGGCTCAAGCAAAGTGCTGGAGAAGCGGGGAGTGACCCCGAGGGATTCAATATTGAAGGTCTTTGTAGTGGTTCTGATGGTGTTTTGTGGTTGTGCTTTCGAGGCCCTCGTATAGGAGCCAGGGCCCTGCTGATACCGATGATCAATCCTGGTGATGTAGTGGCAGGTGACAGGCCTCGTTTTGGAAAATACCAATTATTAGATCTTCAGGGACGTACCATTCGGGGAGCGGATAACTTTGGCGGTCATATCATCTTTGTGGCAGATACGGACAGAGACGACCTTGGTCCTGCCATCTATATTTGGGATGAACAAGGTAACGACGTAACCCAGTTGCATACCCCTGAACTGCGATCCATTGACCCTGAATCGGTGGTTATATTTCCCGATACAGGCCTGCAGGAATTGCTTGTGCTGAGTGACGACGGAGGTCGGCGATCCAACGGAAAAGATTGTAAGGATTGGAACGGAAAGTCCGACAAGCGGTTTCGCAGTGTGACCTATCGCTGGCTTCAACCTTAACGTTTTCCCATTCTCAAAAATTCAGGATTCTCATTCCAGCCGGAAGCTCGTCGTCCAAGAGCGGGAATATCAATGTCACCAAGTTCATGCCTTATCAGCTGTGCCTGTTTCAGCATTCGCTCCACGATATCCGGATGTTCATTTGCTACGTTGCTGGATTCAGCAATATCCGCCTGCAGGTCAAATAACATCAAGGGTGACTCGGCCTCAGGTTTTCCCCAGTTGCGTAGTTTGGGAACCAGCGGTAAATGCAGTTTCCAGCGTTCATCACGAAGTGCTTGCAATTGCTGCATCTGGTAATAATAAAAGTAGTCGTGTGGAGAAGTTGCTTGAGCGGGGCGGTTGAGTATCGGCCAGATATTTAATCCATCCAGGGTGTGGTCTGTTGGTATACCTGCGTCAGCAAGATGGGCTAGCGTAGGGAGCAGGTCGATCGTGGAGGTTAAAGCGTCCGAGGTGCTTGATGATGGGATTTGCCCTGGCCACCATGCCACAAATGGTTCCCGCATGCCGCCATCCCATGTTGTTCCTTTTGTGCCTCTCAAAGGTCCATTGCTCCTGCCTTTGCCGCCGGTTGCACCGTTATCTGAGGTGAAGATTACCATGGTTCTCCGATCAAGCCCCAGTTTTCTCAGAGTATTGAGTATGGCGCCAGTCGAGCTATCCAGTTCCTCGATGACATCTCCATAAAGGCCGTTCTTTGATTTGCCTTTATGTTGCGCGCCTGCAAAAAGTGGTACGTGTGGAAAGGTGTGAGGCAGGTAAATAAAGAAAGGGTCCCTCTGATGCTGTTGGATAAAGCGAATGGTCTCCTGCGTGTAGCGCTCTGTCAGTCTTGTCTGATCAACAGGCGCTTCTATGACCCGTTCATTTCGCATCAAAGGCAGTGGTGGACGCGAGCCATCCTTCCTGCCTTTCATGTCGTTGCTGTATGGAATGCCAAAGTAGGTATCAAACCCTTGTCGCGTAGGCAGAAATTCCGGTTGATCGCCCATGTGCCATTTTCCAATGCACGCCGTGGCATAGCCTTGGTTTTTCAAGACTTCTGCGATGGTTCTTTCCGAGGGATTCAATCCTTTTTTGTCACCAGGGAAAAGAACGCATAGATTTCGGTCATTGACGTGCATGTCAACCCGTTGTGAATAACAGCCGGTCATCAGACTTGATCTTGAAGGCGTACACACGCTGCAAGTCACATAAAAACTGGTAAGGCGAAGCCCTTCCTCTGCCATGCGATCGAGATGAGGGGTGCGATTTGCTTTCGAACCAAATGGACCAATATCACCATATCCAAGGTCATCGCAAAAGATGACAATGAAATTGGGTTTCAAAGGACGTGACGGTGTGGCTGACTGGATGGAAAAAAGTCCAGCGATCTGAATCAAGAAACTGGCCAGCAGCCATTGCCATACTCGAACATGGTTCATGAATCGGAACATGATGATGGTATAACACCTATCATCAAAAACTGGCAATCCAAGAGTCTTTGCCACTCCGACACGTTTTAACTTTCTTCTGCTCTCGGTGGGGCTTACATTGACCTCGTGATTGCGTTGATCGATTATGGCGCCGGTAATTTAAGAAGTGTCCACAAGGCCCTGCTCCACCTTGGGGTGGAGGTTCGCTTGGTTACGGAGCCTGATGGATTGGATGAATGCCCGGGGATTGTGCTTCCTGGCGTAGGTGCCTTTGATGATTGTTCGATTGCCTTGAAGAGCCAGGCCTTAATGGAGGCAACCCGCCGACGCATTGACGAAGGGGCATGGTTTCTGGGAATCTGTGTAGGGTATCAGATTTTATTTGAACGCAGTGAAGAATTCCAAAGTAAATCGCCCGGTTTTGGCTTATTCAAGGGGTCTGTTGTGCGCTTTCCTGAACGGCCCGGTTTGAAAGTGCCTCAGATAGGCTGGAATCAAGTCAGATACAATCACCCTGATTGCCCCATTTTCAAGGGTATTCCGGATAACAGCCATTTCTATTTTGTCCACAGCTATCATCCTGAACCTGAAGACGAATCAATTGTTGCCGGGCAGACACATTACGGCAGGAATTTCTCATCGGCTGTCTGGAAGGACCGTGTCTTTGCGACTCAGTTTCATCCGGAAAAAAGTCAGGTATTGGGACTTCAGCTTTTGAAGAACTTCGTGGATCTTGTCTGAATCTACTTCGCATCCAGTAATCCGTGGCGCGACATTTGCTCCATTGTCCAAATGTATTCGTTGACCAGTTGGTCGACGACGCTCCTTTGCTTCATGGAGTCCGGCATTACTTCCCAAGTGTAGGTCTCCATTTCAAGATGAGAGCAAATGCCCGGGTTGGATTTGAGAAAATCAAGGGTTCCAAGCAGGTGGTCAACAGTGCTGTCAAATAGTCCGGTTGGGAGGTGGTGCAGGGGTATGTGAAAATGAATGCGCCATTCCTCCGCTAGATGAGGTTGGCTATTTGGATTGGATGCCAATGCATCGGGAAGATCTCGGTATCGAATGATTTCTCCTCCTACTCTTCGCTCAAGAACCTGATGAAAATAAACGTCATCTGAAAAACCCTTCAGCGCTTCCCTGACTTCCAAGGTCGGATACACTTTGAGTGCTGAACTAAGATGGATCTTGCTGATTTTGATTTTGTGCCCCTTCAGGCGTCCCAGAGCTTCATGTGGGTTTTCGTATTCGATGGCAAGATGACAGCAGTCGTAATTCACTCCCAAATGCTCGTTAATGCGTAAATCACCTTTGCGATCCTGTCGCATTTGGTCGAAAAATTTAACGGCTTCCGACGTGGTTTCCAAATAACAGAGAGGTTCCGGTTCAAGGCCCAGATGGAGTTTTTTACCCGTTCTTGCACTTAATTGTTCAATGTGCTCAATGCATTTCCAAATGTTTTTGCGAGCTTCTCGTACTTGACGGTCGTTCGTGATGAACTCCTTGTATGAAACAGGAACAGTGCTCACGCTGCCTTCTACGTCTTCAGGGACAAGTTCGACCAGTATATCAAACAGTAAATTTGTATAAGTCAGTCTTTCTTGCGTCGTCCAATCGGGGCGATAGACATCCTCCTTGACACGCGTGCCATGAAATTTGCCAAATGGAAATCCGTTGATCGTGAAAACGTAGCAGTTGTTTTTTTCAAGCCAGGTTTTGAATGCGGTCAGATTCTGCGGTTGACTCAGGTCCTTAGCTGCCTCTTGCCCCAGCCTCAAGCCAATTGCATAAGGTTCATCAGGCGCCACTTTCTGGCGGACAGCCAGCGTATGCTGCTTGAGGTTCTGAAATGTCTCTTCCCAGGATTCTCCCCTGTGAATATTCGTACAATAAGCAAGATGAAGCCCATGCTGCAGTCTCATAATCTGTGTATTTAACTCCTTGTTGCTGACATCATGTGCTCAATCATGGGTTGCAACAAGTTTAATGAGCAGGGTGGATCAGCCTTTGATTTTGAATTTGGGTGACTGGCTCATGAAGGAAATTGGGTTTTGGAAAGTCACTTTGTCGATCCAATCATTTTGATGTCCGCGTTGTCTCATTTCCAGTGCCGCGTGTGGAACGGCAAGTGGGCGACTGATTCCCCAATCGCAGGCACTGTTCATCCAGATGCGATTCGTACCAAAATTCTCCAGCATGTCAATGGCCCTGCTGTGGCTGCATTTGGACTCAGGATATAATGTCATTCCTGCCCAGAATCCTTCATCCAATACCATCCCAATGGTGTGCTCCTCGACATGATCAATGACACATCGTTCGGGGCGAATGCGGGAGTCATTCTTCAAGGCATCCAAGATCATCCGCGTTCCTTTATACTTGTCTTCCAGATGAGGCGTGTGCACCAGGATCAATTGATCATGTTCGGCTGCGATCTGGATGTGTTTTTCCAGAACAGTCAGTTCGTTTTTACTGTTCTTGTTCAGACCGATTTCGCCAATGCCGAGCACATTGGGCTTATTGATAAAGTCTGGAATAAGCGACAGAACATCATCGGCGAGTTTCAAATCTTCCGATTCTTTGGGATTGATGCAAAGCCAGGAATAGTGAGGTAAATTAAACTTAGCTGCACGCTTTGGTTCATGTTCGGTCAATTGACAAAAATAGTCGTAGAAACCCTGTGCTGAACTTCGGTCAAATCCGGCCCAGAATGCAGGCTCACAAACTGCCTGGCAACCCGAGGTGACCATGGCTATGTAATCGTCGGTGGTTCGGCTGACCATGTGGCCATGTGGTTCGATATAACGCATCTTGTTTTCTTTTGTTCCGTATTTTAACCTTGGGTATTACCGGGCCATGCTCCGCAAGCAGCTTTGGTCGTTGCTGTTTGAATAGGGACATTTGTCGGATCGCTGAAAGTCATCAGAACCTTGGCTGCTCGATGTTTTTCATTTGCCTCGAGATGTTTTACAGCTTCCCTGAGGGCGTCCATCCGGAAGTCATTTTCCCCAGGTGCGCGATCCACTCGATCCAGAAACGCCGCCAGATCAATCAACTTGTGGCGGGCGTCCATAAAATACATATCCAACACTTGTTGTCGTGTCATGGTGTTCATATTGATAACATTCTAACCCATAATGTCCGGTGGAGAAACCCCAAAATCCGAAGGTAAAACTCGATGAGATTGACAGGAGACCCTCTGATCCTAGTTGTATGAAGTCTCCAATCCTGGGCTTGAAAAGCCCCGTTGAAAGCATTGGCCCTTTGGTGGATGGCATGAAAACATTGAGGCTGATCAGTTGGCTTTTCCTGCTTTGCTGCTCCCAATCCAAAATGAATCTAAAAAATTTCGAAGGGTTGCCAAGCGTACGGAATCGAGTCAAGGTATCGTAGTAACCCATGTCAGAACTAACCTTCTATTTTCGACGCGCCACGCTCGAGGACATCGAAATCCTCAGGGAATTATGGCAAACTGCCCTGTTTCCCATACAGGAGCTTGAAAAACGTTTGACGGAGTTCCAGATCGTGGAAGGAATGGATGGACGTATATTTGGGGCTCTGGGTGCAGGAGTTCAGGGTGAAGAGGCGTGGGTGCATCATGAAGTCTTTGTCCATCCTGAAGCTGAGGTTGCTGTTAGAGCAAAACTCTGGAACAGGTTAAAGATTTTGTTTGGGAATCAAAGTGCACACCGGGTCTGGACATGCGAAAAAGCGGATTTCTGGAAGCAGATCGGGTTCCGAAAACCGACAGAAGAAGAGAGTGCAAAATTTCCTGCCGATTTCAGACATGATGGTAACGCCTTATTGGTGTATCCGCTTAAGGATTTGAAAGCTGAGCGGATGATTGAAAACAAAATCATGGAGCTTCAGGCGGCTCGTGAAGAGGAAGAGGTCACATTGGGGAAGAAGACAAGGATTGTAAGAGTCATTGCCTTTTCCCTGACGGGTTTTTTCATGGTGATTTTGATTTATTACACCATCAGGGCAATGATGGCTTTGCCGCAGATTCGTCCTTAGCGTTGAATGCGTCAGCATGGTAGGAACTGCGCACCATGGGGCCACTCGCCACGTGAATGAACCCCAATGATTCAGCCATTTTTCCGTAGCGATCAAAAGTATCCGGATGCACATATTCTTTCACCGATAGGTGTTTGACCGTTGGTTGCAGATATTGCCCCAAAGTCAGGATATCGCAATTGGCTTCCCGCAGGTCATGCATGGTTTGTTCCAGCTCCGCTTCTGTTTCCCCCAGACCAAGCATGAGACCTGATTTTGTGAATACCTGATAATCTGCTCTTTGTTTGACCATGTTAAGAACAGCCAATGATCGATCATATGTTGCCCGTGATCGAACTTCCGGCGTGAGTCGTCGGACGGTTTCCATATTGTGATTGAATATGTGAGGTTTTGCAGAAAGTACCGAATCCACTGCGTTCTCTTTGAGAAGGAAATCGGGAGTCAATACTTCAATGATCATCTCACTGCTCCTGAGGCGTATGGCCTCAATGGTATCTCGAAAGTGTATTGCTCCCCCGTCGGGAAGGTCATCTCTAGCTACGGCAGTGATAACAACGTGCTTCAGTTTCATTCTGGTAGCAGCCTCAGCTACTCGCTCAGGTTCCTGTGGATCAAGGGCCTTGGGTTTTTGAGTTGAGATGGCGCAGAAACCGCAGGCTCGCGTGCAACGGTCTCCTGCGATCATGAATGAAGCTGTTCCCTTACTCCAGCACTCCCAGTGATTAGGGCATTTCGCGCTTTCACAAACCGTGTGGAGATTCAGTTCGTCCAGTAGTCCGCGTGTTTGAGCAAAAGTATTTGTCGTCGGTAAAGCTCTCCTCAACCAGATGGGTAATCTTTGACGCTCTTTTGTTTTTGTTGCAATAGACTCCATGTCTGCCGTTAAGGTGAAAAATTAAATGGCTTTGTCAAATCCTTTGGATTTCCACCATGTTTCCAATTCATCGACGCCAAAATCAGCGAGGATCTCCCCGTTAACATCAATGCTTGGAGTCATGTCGCGTCCGGTCAAGTCTCGCAGTTCCTGCATTGCAGATGAATCTGAAATGACTTCAAGGTTATCGAATGTCAGCCCCTTCGATTCCAGCCAATCAATGGCTTCGTGACACCAGCCGCAATAGGATTTGGTAAATAAACGAATTTTCAATGTTCGATCAGGCATAAGAAAAAAATATCAATGGTCGTCGGATGATTCCGGTTCCGTGATGATGGTATCGAGGTGTTCGTAAGACGGTGCGCAGCAGCAGAGCAGGCGTAGGGGAGCAGATCCTGAATTCCAGAGTTTGTGTTTCTTTCCGGGTGGAATCGCAATCGCGTCACCTACTCGCACTTTTTGCATTTCAGTTTCAATTCGCATGCGACCTTCACCTTCAATGATATAGTATATTTCCTCAGTTTTGGCATGATAGTGTTCATCGGTGCTGCCATTGGGAGGTAAGGTTGCTTCTGCCAGGCTTTGATTTTTGATTGCCGAATTACGATGCGCCAACAGTTCGCGTATCTGCGAACCGTCCTTGGTGATAAAGGGCTCCACTTGATCCAAATTGACCACGTCCATACCCCTTCAAAGTAGCCTGATTTGTTGGAATATGGAAACAACTTTCACATTCGAAATTATAAATCACATGCCATTATTGACATAGGACCTAGGTTTCATTGTTAATATGGGGACCATGCTTCCATGCTTAAAAAAGAATCCATCCAACTCTACTCTAATGGGGACGCTTTTTATCTTGCTGCTGACATCGGCATGCTTCACAGACTTTCAACATGTGAACGATAAAAATGGTCTGGTTAAGGATGATCTCCAGTATGGTGGATCCAATGATTCTGGGGGAGTGTTAAATTCTTTGCAGGCTCGGTTCGATATGCAGCACATCGAGCTCGAATTGAAAATATTGCCTGCATCCAAATCAATTGAGGGTAGCGCTCTTTTAGATGTTCTCGTTGTCGAGCCTTTGGAAGAAATATTATTGGACCTTGATTCTCTATTGACCGTATCAAAGGTGCACTTGAGCGTTAAAGGTACAGGTTCCATCCCATCGAGATTTCTGCATGTCGACGGCAAATTACATGTTTACCCCAGTTTGTTGCTTCCATCACAATCTCTCGTGAGTGTTAACGTCGTGTACGGTGGGCAGCCCCTCAAAGCGGCAAAAGCTCCCTGGGATGGTGGTTTTACATGGTCTGCGACGGAGGATGGGCATGCATGGATTACCACAACGATGCAGGGCGAGGGGGGTGATTTATGGTTTCCATGCAAGGATCACCCATCTGATAAAGCGGAACGAGTTGATCTTAAAATTTCCGTGCCAGAGCCATTGGTCGTTGCTGCCAACGGTAAATTAATCTCCTCGTCAAAGCATAGCGATGGATGGACGACCTTTCATTGGCGGACTTCTTACCCGATCAGTAATTACAATGTCGCCCTCAATATTGGTCCCTACGAATGGATTGAATCTAAATACACCTGTATAGACGGGACTGTCATGCCGTTTCATTTTTGGGCTCTGCCTGAATCAAGGAAGAAAGCTGAAGAAGCTCTACCTGAGTTCAAACGACATATGGCTTTTTACGAACGCATACTTGGACCTTACCCATTTCGGAATGAAAAATATGGAGTGGTTGAAACACCTCATTTAGGAATGGAGCATCAAAGCATTATCGCCTACGGAAACAAGTTTAGAAGAGGTCCTCATGGTTATGACTGGCTCCATCATCATGAATTAGGGCATGAGTGGTGGGGAAATTTAGTGACTGCCAATGACTGGAGGCATTTTTGGTTGCACGAAGGTTTATGCACTTACATGCAGATTCTTTATGCGGAAGAGCGGCAAGGCATGATGGCTTATCATCATGCAATGTATGTTGACCGCAAGCGTATCAAAAGCGAACACACTCTTGTCCCCGCAGAGCCTGCTTCCTTCGATTTAATGGACGATCAAGTTGGAGAGGATGTCTATTTCAAGGGTTCATGGATTTTGCATACCCTGCGATATTTGATTGGTAAAAAGGATATTGAGAAAGTATTGCATCGTTTTGCATACCCCGACTCAGATTTGGAATCCACTTTAGAGGGGCAAGCCATTCGATTTGCGGGCACGCAAGATTTTATCGATACGGTACATCAAGTCACAGGTCGCAATCTGGATTGGTTTTTCGACGTGTATTTATATAATGCACCACTCCCACGCCTCATTGAGCGTTTGCAAGGCGCCCAATGGATCTTGGAGTGGGAAGTCCCAGAAGGCTGTTCTTTTCCCATGCCTCTTGAGGTAGAACTTGGGGGTCATGTCACCCAACACAAGATGGAGCAAGGTCGATTGGTGCTTGATGCCGAGACTTGGTCAGGTGCTGTTTTGGATCCTCAATGCTGGATTCTGATGGAAAATCGTAGCGCTCTAATGGGTAATCCTTACGGGGAAAGCTTCGATTGATGGTGCTACAGCTTGCCTTCAGGGCGACTGTTAGCTCGCAAAGATTCATCAAAAATCTTCATCTCTCGAAGCATCGATTTAACACGTTGTGGGTGTTTTACAGCCAGGTTTTTGGTTTCCGATAGATCGCGGCCCAGATGGTAAAGTTCGATTTCTTTATTAAACCTGATTTTCCATGAACCCTGGCGCATGGCTTCCAGCTTTCGCCCTCGATAGTAGTAAAAGAACTGATGAGGAGATCGTGCATCCGCACGGCCAAGCATCAGAGGGAAAATATCCATTCCATCAATGACTCGGTCTGAGGGTACCGTTGCACCGGTGATTCTGGCGAAGGTGGGAAGCAGATCAATCGTGGAAGCTATCTCGTGACATTCAGAGCCAGCTGGAATTTTGCCAGGCCAGCGCATGATGCATGGTACCCGCATGCCGCCTTCATAGGTTTGAAATTTATAGCCGCGAAGAGGCAGAGCAGAGCCTCCATGACCATTCTTCAAATTCCAGGGGCCGTTGTCTGTTGTGAAGATAACCAGTGTGTTATTGTCAAGCTTGAGTCGTTTCAGAGTGCTGAGTATCTCGCCCACGCTCGAGTCAATTTCTTCAATTGTATCCCCATAAAAACCACCAGAACTCCTACCCTTGAATTCTGGTGAAGCTGCCAATGGGATGTGCGGTAATGTATGTGGCATGTAGAGGAAAAAAGGCTTCTTCTGGTTCTCCTCAATGAATTTAACGGCTTCTTGGGTGTAACGCTGAGTAAGTGTGGATTGGTCACACGGGTACTCCACGACTTCTTCGTTTCGAAGCAAGGGTACCCAGTTTTTTACAGGTTTATCCGTTTTGATTTTTTCTGCAGTCATGCCCTCACGCAAAACCACATTATGGGCTAATTGCATGGAAGGATCGATGGTCATGTCATTGCTGTATGGGATACCATAATACCGATCGAAACCCTGACTGGTTGGAAGAAACTCAGGGTGATGTCCGAGATGCCATTTCCCTACGCAGGCGGTTGCATAGTTTTCTTGCATGAGCATGTCAGCCATTGTGATTTCCGAGGGATTCAGCCCTATTTCGTGACGAGGAAATAAAACCCCGGGAATGTTGACCCGCGTTGGATAACACCCGGTCAACAATGCCGCTCGAGACGGAGAGCAAACTGAATTGGCCGAATAGAAATCCGTAAACCTCATGCCTTCAAGCGCCATATTGTCCAGATGGGGGGTACGAATCCTGGGGGCACCGAAACAACCAATGTCCTCATACCCCTGGTCGTCAGTGAAAATCAGGACAATGTTGGGTGACTTGGCCATAGCAGTCGTTACGATCAAAGCGCAACACAACAGCAAGACGTTCCTTGAAAGGTTCCTCGAAAAGTTGGATGGATTCATGACACTTATCTTTTTTGAGTCTGCTCTATGTTGATTACTTAATATTTGGCTACTTCACGTTCATGTCCGCAGCCGAGTGCCTTTGCCATTTCCGAGGCTTTTGAAAGCATCATGCCCGCTTCGCTCGCCACGGCTATGAATTGGAACCCTTCCTCGCGGCGACGCTTGGCCGCTTCCACATCGGCCACATGAATTCCGGAGGCGACACCGTATTTTTTCCCAACGGTCTGGAGATGTTTCAGTGCGTCAATGAATTCCTGTTTGTCACTGTCCCATTTGGGTTTTTCTCCCATGGATTTCAATAAATCATTCGGCCCTACAAAGAAGGCATCAATACCGGGTACGCTTAATATCTCATCGGCATTTTCAATGGCTTTGACATGTTCCAGCTGGAGAACAAGCAGGATCTCTTCGTTGGCTCGTTCGTAATAGGTAGCTGGGTCGGTTTGGAAACTGACGGCGTGGAGCATGCCCCCCACAGAGCGTGATCCCCTGGGGGCATAGAAGGTCGAATCCACAGCTAATTCTGCATCGGATTTACTGCATATCATCGGCAGGATGACCCCCCAGCCTCCGTTATCAAGGACACGTTTGATATTTTCTCCCGTGTTCCAGGCGGGGCGAGCCATAGGGACTGTATTTGTTCCGGCGATGGCTGAATAACAAAGCGATGCAGTTTCAACGCCGATTGGCATGTGTTCGATATTCAGGTTCAGCCAATCAAATCCAACGTTGGCCATCAGTAATGCTGTCGTTGGATCTGGTATGGATAGCCAGCTTCCAATGCTTGCCTCTCCTCGCTTGAGTTTTGCTTTGACGTGATTGGTTCTCATATTTATCCGGAATGTTTGATTAAAGTTCGTTCAGTTTGGCGCGCAGTTGCGGTTGGTCGAGTGTCTCTGGATTGACCAGCAATTTGGGGCGACGGCCTTCCATGAGGTCCACAATCGCCTCTGCTGCCGCCATGCTTACGCGTTCCCCTGTTTCTCGACTACTCGAGGCTTGGTGAGGTGAAAGCAGTAGGTTTGGTGCAGATCGGAATGGGTGATTCTTTGGTAATGGTTCTTTGATGAAGGCGTCCAAAGCTGCTCCTGCAATCCAACCCCCATTCAATGCCTGGGCAAGTGCCTCTTCGTTGACGTGTGCACCTCGGGCTGTGTTTACCAGAATGGCATCCGACTTCATGGATTTTAATTGCTCCACACCAATCATGCCTTTGTTTTCCTCGTTTAATGCCGCGTGGATGGTGATGAAATCACTTTCCTTGAGTAATGTGTCCAGGTCCACGAAATCGACACCCATGGCCTTTGCATCCGGGTGCGGCATGACATCATAACTCAGCACTTTCATGTTGAATCCTGAAGCCCTTTTGACGACAGCTCGCCCAATCCGCCCGCACCCGATCACCCCCAGCGTTTTACTGCCAAGGTCCACACCCCACTCGGCTTTCCATCCGCCCTCACGCATGGTTTGATGCACACTAAAGGTCCTGCGCGCCATCGTCAGCAGAAGAGCGAATGCGTAATCAGCGACTGCTTCATCAAGGAGTCCAGGAGTGTAGGCGACGGGTATGCCGGCAGCGTTGGCATCTGGAATGTTGATCGAGTCATACCCGACCCCCCATCGGGAGATGATTTTCAAGGCCTTTCCTTCCTGAGTGTTGAACACATCAGCATGGTATGCATCGGGACTGCATAAAACCGCGTCGTGCCCGTTCAATTGCTCCAGCAGTTCAGCACCCGAAAGGGGCCCCCACTTGGGCGGAATGGTGATTTCACAACCTTTGGATTTTAAAAATTCGATGGCGGGCTTGCCGACGACTTCAAAGGTGCGTGCTGTGATAAGGATTTTCCATGACATGGTCACCTAGTGTAAGATCCCCTTGATATCCTGCAAGAATCGTTTCCCTTCTCGGGCCAATTATTCTCGACATTTCAGGGGATTCAATGGCATGACATGTTGCCATTGATTATGAGTATTAAAAAACCTGATATCCTGATTCTTTGCACAGGGAATTCCTGTCGTAGCCACATGGCTGAAGGAGTGCTGAGGCATGCGGTGGGAGATACGGCTACTGTGCATAGTGCAGGCTCCGATCCCACGGGCGAAGTTCATCCTCTTGCTGTTCAGGTGTTGAATGAGATCGGGCTGGATATTTCCGCTCACACCTCAAAACACATGAATGAATTTCTCGACAAGGATATCAAGGTAGTCATCACGGTTTGTGACAATGCAGACCAGGCTTGTCCTCAGTTTCCCGGGCAAGTTCGGCGATATCATTGGCCTTTCCCTGATCCTGCCAAAATGGAAGGCAGCGAGGATGAAGTGCTGCAGTTCTTTCGTCAGGTAAGGGATCAGATCCGACTGATATTTGATATGTATGCAGCCGGATTTACTGATGGCGCTGAGCTGTTCAAACCTGCTGATTCAGCTGCCTCTTAAAAATGATACCCAGATGGGCAATAGGGGAAATCTTGGGAACGTTTTTATTGATTTTCTTTGGGTGCGGAGCGGTCGCTGGTGCGGTGGCGTTTGATGCCTTTCAGGGGGTTTTTCAGGTAGCGGCGGTGTGGGGTGCCGGGTTGATCGTGGCCATTTTATTGACGGCAGGTCACAGTCAAGCTCATTTCAATCCAGCCATTACATTCCCCATGTTTCTTTTCAGAGGGATGAAAGGTCGTCTGGCTCTGGGTTATGTGTTCTGCCAAATGATCGGCGCCTTTCTGGCTGCTGCGATATTGTTTCTTATCTTTCGTGAACCATTGTCAGCCCACGAAGAGGCGCAGGGCATCCAACGAGGTCAAAAAGGGAGCGAAGCCACTGCCATGGTGTTCGGTGAGTTCTTTCCAAATCCAGGAGGAAAACCTTTAAGTGCTGAACACAAGACCACCTTATCGATGTCCAGTGCGTTTGTCGCAGAGCTTGTCGGGACAGGGTTGCTGGCTTTCGCTGTGTTTGGTTTTACTTCCACAGATGTTCAGAAGCGATTGGGCGGAGGTGTTCCTTTTGCCATTGGGATCACCTTAACCGTCCTCATATGTATTTTTGGTCCAGTGACCATGGCCTGCTTTAATCCGGCCAGAGACCTGGCGCCCAGGTTGTTCTCCGCATTCGCGGGTTGGGGCGCCGTTCCTTTCGCCGTCAACGGGCACGGCTGGTGGGTTGTTTACATCGTGGCCCCACTGGGAGGGGGAGTGCTTGGAGGATGGCTTGGGAATACTATCTTCCATCGCCAATCCTGATTTTTTTTCAGTGTCGCTGAGCGCCCCGCTGACAACCTGCACACGTAGCTGGATCCTGCATCATTAAACCTGCGGCCAATGGAGATTGCTCCCAATAAAAGGGGTGACGATCCAGCGTATGATTTCCTTTTTGGTTCATTGTTTTTGCATCGTAAAGGCGGCCATTGGCAATGACCCATTCGATGTTTTGCGATTGGCGAATGTCGATGCTCGGATCGGCACTTTCTTCAAAAACAATCAAGTCAGCCAGTTTGCCAACTTCGATCGTTCCAAGATCATGGTCCATACCCAGGTATTTTGCGCCGTGAAGGGTTCCAGATCGCAGGGCTTCAAATGGTGTCATTCCTCCCTGAACAAAACTCCATAATTCCCAGTGTGTGCAAATACCGTTGAGTTGACCGTGTCCGCCCGCCTGAACCAGCCCACCCTGATCAATCAGCTTTTTGGTGATCCGTGCCTGCCTTATGTGGTTGTAATCTTCAATAGGCGCTGTGGTTCGGCGTCTTGCACGTGGAATGACTTTATGGGGAGGATTGAAGGCCATGACTCTGTCGTTGCGCCAGACCTCATCCACGTCATACCAGTAATTTTCACCTCCCAGGCCACCATAGGCTACGTTCAGGGTGGGGGTGTAACCTACCGCAGCTCCCCGCCACAAATCGAGGACATCTCCATAGATCATTTCAACCGGAACCGTATGCTCGATGCCGGTATGGCCATCCACGATCATGGTCAAATTGTGCATGAATGTGGCTCCGCCTTCAGGCACGACCAACATGCCCATTTCGCGAGCCGCTTTGATGATTTGCTGGCGTTGATCGCGTCGCGGTTGGTTGTAACTTTTGACACTGAATGCACCCACAGCCTTCATGCGTTCAAGGTGGAATTCCGCATCATCCAGGGAATCAATTTCCGCCTTGTAACTTCCGGCAGCACCGTAAAGGATGCGTCCGGTTGAAAAAGTGCGGGGCGCAGTGATCAATCCGGCTTTGGTCATTTCGCTGGCTGCAAAAATGGACTGAGTGTCATTCGATGGATCGTGAACCGTTGTGACGCCAAAGCCCAGACGTGCATAATCAACCCAGTTTTGCTGAGGGATGAAGCCGGAAGCTGCCTGTTGGCCATGTGCGTGTGTATCAATCAATCCTGGCATGACCAGGCGTCCTTCCAATGGAAGGACATGCGCATTTTCCGGAATCGAAACCTTTCCGTCCGGTCCGATATCGACGATACGATTTTCCTGAATAATGAGAGTGGTGTTTTCCTCGATAAATGGATGGACCATGGAAAGCATGCGACCTCCTGTCAGAGCGAGAGTGCCCGAAGGTTTGTCATGCTCCGTTTCGAAACTGATGTTGTTTATTTTCGGCTCGGGCAAGGTGTCCTCATCTGAAGCGGTCATTTGCTCCAGAGAAACAGGCAACGAATAAAGGTCAGACCCCAAAGACCAGTAAAGGTTGGAGTCAGGCCCTGAAAACTGTATCCAGTCACCTGCCGTTTCGCTTGCCTTGAACATGGGGAGCCCTTTTTGGTCAGGGCCCAGTGTGATGGTTTTCCCGGTTTGAACAAAAGGTGCGACATAGACGTGAAACCTTTCAACGAACCCTATCCATTTACCATCAGGTGAGATCTGGTAGTCAGTTGCCCAGGTGCTGGTGAAATGAGTGCGCTCTTCTTTGCCTTCCATACTGATCGAAACCAGTTTTCGGTTGTCCGCGTTGGTGTCGGAAGCTGTCTGTTGCAGGAAAACGCGTTCATTTGAAATTCCAAATTGAGGGTTTGATCCGCTCTCAGTGATTTTCACAGGTTGACCGCCCTGGCTTGCAATGGCGTAAATTCCCTGGTCTCTGGACCACAAAGGACTCGTCAACCAACCTCCGCCAGTGCGTTGAAAAACGACCTTGGAACCATCCGGTGAAAAGACAGGGTTGATATAGTGTCCAGGTTTGTTCGTGATGGCTCGGTTTTCGTGGTCGTCTTTTTTTGACAGAGAAGTTACCCGGATTTGACCCAGGCTCTTGTCATTCCACGTCGTGTAAACAAGATATTGACCATCTCGAGAAAAACTGGGATGAAACTCGAAGTGATCATTCTGAGAAGTTAATCGGGTCGGTTCACCATCAGGCAGGTTTTTGATGTAGATGTGACCAAGGGCTTGATAGACGACCTTGTCGCCTTGAGGGGAAACACGCACCCAACGCAACATCCGGACAGGGAATTTGCCTGGAGCAACGTTCACCGGAAATCTAACGGGTTCTGCTACTTGACGGCTATCTCTGACGCGAAACGGAATTTCATGAAGTGAGGTATCGGCTACATTTAATCTCCATATTTTTCCACGAGCCCAGAAGACGATGGATTCACCATCCGGTGTCCATGCAAATGCTGGATAGACACCGTGAATGGCCCAGGTCTCCTGCATGTCTCTCTCCAGATTGTCATAAAGTAACTGAATGGCTCCTGATTCGATATCGAAAACGTGAAGGCCGGACTTCCCGTCTACGCGGCGCACAAAGGCAAGGGTCTTTCCATCAGGGGAAGGGGTGGGGCGACAGGCTCCTCCGGGACCATTGATCAGGTTCAGTGTCTTGCCTGTTTCCAAATCCAGTTGGCGCACAACATAAATCTGTCCGTTGGAATCCTTGTCGTATTCGAAGGTGGAACCCGGGCTTGCGTCTTCAGAGTAGTAAAGATGTTTGCCGTCGATCGAAAATATGGGTTCATTCACATCTTTTTGATCCGTTGGCTTGGAAGTAAGCTGAACGCCTGCATGTCCTCCGCCCTTGACTCCAGAGCGATGAAACATCCACATTTCTCCTGCGCCCAGAGAACGTCGGCTGGTGAAATGCTTGCGTGCGACAATGTATTCTCCATCCGGTGACCAGTTTGGATTGTTGAAAAGGCGGAAGGTTTCCTGAGTGATTTGATTCAGTTCTCCGGTAGCAATATGTAACGTCCATATGTTGTCGCCGCCTTTCTCGTTGTTGCCAGTACGGTCACTCGTGAAAACCAGATGTTGGCCATCCGGGCTGAATCGAGGCTGCATATCCCAGGCGATACCTTCAGTCAGGTGAATGAGGGATTGTGCGTTTTTATCGTTCACGCCTTCAATAGGCATCATGTAAAGGTCCCCGAGTAAATCAAAAGCAACGTGCTTTCCGTCAGGGCTCACATCAAGGTTCATCCATGTGCCCTCGCGGGTGTCGATGATCTGTTCAAAGCCAGGGCCCTGGATATGGTTCACATTCCATGATGCTTTCTCCTCCTCGGTTTCTTGTTGGTGAGTTGCGCTGTCATCTCCCCGCAAAATCAGGTTGCTTGCCACAACCCAAACCATGCACGCCTTGATCCAGTGACTTAAAGTGAACATGCGTCCATAATGAACAGAAGAGGCTCATGAGAGCTATTAAAAATTCCAGAAGCTTTCCTTGAAGAGGTGCCAGCAAGCAGATCCAGAATCCGCTATTTTCATGACCGTCCGTGGTGAGGCTCGTTGGACATAATCCATGCAGGGAAATTGAATGGTATGGGTCGGATTGCTCCCGATTCGTGTTGCGTGAATATGCGTGGGATTCGATGGTTCTCGTTGGACCCGTTTGCGCGCGAGCTGAGGGTGTGGGGGGGAGCTGAGCTTGCGTGCCAGGATGTCCCGTATCTAGCGGTGGGGCTTGCTTGGTCGATTGGATTGCCCTTATCCCGTTTGGCGTGATACGTTGACTGGGATGGAATGAGTGCCACACCTCAAACTTTCATTCGCAGTCAAGGAAGGCTGCGGGCAACGACAGCAGGTTCAGCCGGAAAATCAGTCCTCAACGTGTTATCTGGGTCATTCCTTGCTCAGGCCTGATCAACTTCACTGGTTTTCAAGATCGCCTGCTTTGATTTTAACAAAACCGTCCTGTTCAAAACTCGATTGAAGCGCTTCAAGCAATTCCTTTGATGTCAGTTTTCCAATGCGGTCGTTGATGTGTTTGTCGAAGAGCATGGTCCGTCCAAGGTAAAGTCCACTTGCCAATTCACCCGCCACAACTGGATCATTGGCCAAACTGTTCTTCTGTGAAGTTGCCCAGCTTTGTTTTGCCGCTGCCAATTCCTCTGCAGGAATTGGTTCGGACAACCATCGGTTCAATTCTTCATGAAGAGCTTTCTGAGCTTTCTCTGCGTTTTCAGGCGCACAAATTGCCATTGCAGACAGCGCGGCAACTTGATCCAATGAACGTGCGTTAAACCCTGAGTAAGCACCATAGGACAAACCGTCCTTTTGTCTTAATCGATTGAACAGCCGTGATTCTGCAAACCCTCCCAACACGTAATTTGCCAAGAGTAAGGCGGGGTATCGGCCATCGGTGTCATCCATTGCCACCGAGGCACCTGCTGCCACAACAGCCATCTTTTTATCAGGGGTTTGAATCAGTTCATCAACCTTGATCTCAGGTAATCGTTGTTTTTTGATTCTCTTGAAGACGGTTTGAGAATGCCAGTCACCAAATGCCTCTTTCAGCGATTTGATTACCTTCTCCTCTTCCATATCTCCGACAATGCTCAATCGTGCATGGCCAGCTCCGTAGTGTTTTTTGTAGAAAGATTGAATATCGGCAAGTTTCAAAGCCTCCATTCGCTGGATCAAAACAGGTAGATCATGAATATGATGAATGGACTCAGCGGGATAAGGGTTGAGTCGCTGGCGCAGCCGTCTGAAAAGGAGCGACTGCGGATCAGAGAGCATTCCTTGCATGCCTGTTAATTGTTGCTGCTTGAGCACCTTGAACTCATCTTCAGGAAAAGTCGGAGTTGTCAGAACTTCACCCAGAAAATGAATCAGCTCAACCAGGTGTTCATGGTCCGTCTGAAAGCGAACATTGAGTGAGCTTCCATGTTCCCCTGCGCTCATTGAAACGTTGGCTTTGAGTGCATCCAATTTATCTTTGATATCTTGATAAGAATGGTTTTCAGACCCCCGCATGATGAGGCTCGGTACCATGTCAGCGGCCGTCTGGGTGACAGGGCTATTCAGTGATTCCAAGTTACCCATGTAAAAATTGAAACTGCCGGTCACGCTATTGCCACGAGTTTCTTTGGCGAGTAGAGCTGTTTTGATGCCCTGGCCAATGGATTCCCGTCTTACACGGTTTTCAATATTTTCATGTGTGGCCTCAAAATCCTCACCTTCAGCAATGGCTTCCTTTCCTTTGTAACTCTGGACCAGCTCGGTCACATTCGGCGTCTCAGGAATGATCGTGCGATTGGGTTCCTTGGTTGGATGGAAAATACCACTCGTTCGGTTGGAGCTCTTAAAATAAACGGAAGCCACACGTTTGACATCTTCAACGGTTACCTGTTCCAATTGGTCGCGCGATAGAAAAAACAAACGCCAATCACCTACCGCCGCCGCTTCAGTCAGGTTGATGCCGATTTGATTGCTGTTCTTGAAGGAGAGTTCGATTTGTTTGAGAAGACGCGTTTTTGCGCGATTGACTTCCGTCTCAGTGATTTTGCTTTTGAAGAACGATTCGATGTCTTCCTTCATCTTCTCGAGCACCTTCTCTGGATCGACGTCCTTCTGTACTTCCGACAATACCATGAAGGCGCCCGGCTCGCGCGTGGGGTAGAAAAGGGGAGATACAAAACTGGCCAGTCCCTCTTCGACCAAGGATTTGTAGAGCCTTCCCGAGGGTGCGTCTGTGAGGATCGTGCCAATGACATCCAGGGTGACCGTATCGGCATGAGAACCTGCGCACACGTTATACAAAACACCTGTTGCCGCCACATCTCCATTGCGATTCAGCGTGACATGCCGGGCTCCATCCTTGACGGGTTCAACCGTATACGTGTCGCTCAACAGGCGCTCAGGTTTTGGGATGGTACCAAAATGTTTCTCAACCAATGCCAGCGCCTCCTCCGGTTTGAAATCACCTGCAATGACCAGCATGGCATTATCGGGTTGATAATATGTCTGGTAGAACTTCTTGAGATTTCCTGCTGGCACGCGCTCGATATCGCTGCGAGATCCGATGGTGGAAAATCCGTAATTATGCCAGTCAAAAGCCAATGACATCATGCGCTGATACAGGATCTGTATTGGATTGTTTTCTCCTCGTTCGAATTCGTTGCGAACCACTGTGAATTCAGTTTCGAGATCTTCGCTGAGGATCAGGCTGTTGACCATCCGCTCCGCCTCAAGCTCAAGAGCGAATTCAAGATTTCCCTTTTGATCCGAGGGTAGCGTTTCGTAATAGTTTGTGCGGTCAACCCAGGTGGTGCCATTGAACTGCGCTCCACGCGCTGACAGCAGTTTGATGATGTTTCCATACTTTTCAGTCCCTTTGAACAGCATGTGCTCCAGCAAATGTGCCATCCCTTTCTCTCCACGTCCCTCGTGTCTTGAACCCACGAAATAGGTGATATTGACCGTGAATTTGGGCTGAGAACTGTCAGGAAAGAGCAGGACACGCATCCCGTTGTCCATTTGATACTCCGTGATTCCTTCGACAGAAGTTACTTTTTTCAAGTCTGCTTGAACCGGTTGATTGTGAAGGCAAAAGGTCAGCAACACAAAAAAATATCCTAAAAACAAGGGTCCGCGAGTGATCAATTGTTTGGATCTCATCAATTCAGAGGAATCTTTTTTTCATTGAGATGCAAGTGCAAAAGGTTGGAAACGAGAAGGTCCCCCTCCATGTCGCACAACATGAAAGAGGACCAGGGAACTGAGCAAAACAGAGAACTAACAGAGTTAATTTGGGTTACTATAAATTTCGACAGCTCCTTGTTCAGGAATGCTCAAATTTTTTTCAAAAAAGTTTATCGGTGCCTAAATAAAAGTTAGCCTCATCTAACTTATTGACTTGATTACTGAAGCAGATTTTCTATGCTGTTATAAGGATTAGAGCAGTTAATCAACATGCTTCACCCTTCGTTTATGGTTCAGGAAAAAGACAAAATACCTCGGATAGAAACAACGCCTCCGCCGGCCAATCGTTGGACGAAGGGTCTTGCGGTTGAGGATATTCCGCTGGAAATCCACGATTTAACCGTGGCATACCACCACAAACCGGTGCTTTATGGAATTGATCTCGCGGTTCCCCCCGGGAAGCTGATTGGCATCATAGGCCCGAATGGCGCCGGTAAATCCACCCTCATCAAAGCCATCATGGGGCTTCTGCCTTCAGACAGTGGATGGGTGAAAATCTTTGGAGAAAACAATCGAAAAAATCTAAAAAGAGTGGGTTATGTGCCCCAAAGGGAATCGGTTGACTGGGATTTTCCTGTCAGTGTCATGGATGTTGTGCTGATGGGGCGCTACGGCAAGTTGGGATTATTCAAACGACCTGGTAAGGAAGATCGGGATATTGCCTCTGCGTGCCTGGAAAAAGTAAAAATGATGCCTTATGCCGACCGCCAAATAGCCAACCTGAGTGGAGGGCAACAACAGAGAGTGTTTCTTGCCAGGGCATTGGCGCAGGAAAGTGATCTTTATTTCATGGACGAGCCGTTCGCGGGAGTGGATGCAGCTACCGAGTCCTCCATCATAGGGCTGCTTCACGAACTTCGTCAAAAAGGCAAAACCATACTGGTGGTTCATCATGATCTGCCGACGGCACGCAATTATTTCGATATGCTGGTCTTGCTAAACATGAGGCTTGTAGATTTTGGACCCACGGAAGAAGTTTTCACCTATGAAAAACTTCAGAAAACGTATGGGGGTCGTCTGACCATACTTTCTGAAGTCGCCGAAGCAGTTCGACAGAACAAAGGGTAACCCTGCAGCCATGAAGTATTTGCGGTTAAATTTGATTGGCTGGATCCTACTGTTCTTCATGGCGGCATTGACTCCTGTGCATGCCGCGCGTATCGGGGATATCACTGAAATATCAGTATGGGATCAAACTGTAAGGTTTTTCAGCTTCAAAGACCCTTCACTTCGATATGCCCTCACTGGTGCCATCTTGCTGGGATTGACCTGTGGGTTGCTCGGAAGCTTTTTGGTGGTTAGAAAACTAGCGTTGTTAGGCGATACCTTATCGCATGCGGTTCTGCCGGGTGTCGCAGCTGGATTCCTGTGGGACATGGACAAGAATCCAGTGGCCATTTTCATCGGTGCAACTGTGGCCGGTCTGCTGGGAAGTTTCATGGTCACCCGAATCACATCCACCACCAAGCTCAAGGAAGACACCGCTCTGGGTATGGTGCTTGCCTGTTTTTTTGGAGTCGGTATCTGCCTGGTTACGATGATTCAACGACTGCCTTCAGGAAACAAGAGTGGTATTGATAAATTCCTGTTTGGGCAGGCTGCGTCACTCGGTCAATCCGATATCCAATTGATGGCGTTTGTTACCCTGCTGACGTTTGGGCTGGTGTGGTTGTTTTATAAGGAACTCCTGACCGTCAGTTTTGATCCAGGTTTTGCCTATAGTGCGACGATACCTGTAGCATGGGTGCATCATGGCTTCATGCTACTTCTGGCTTTTTCGGTGGTCATTGCCTTACAGGCCGTGGGTGTGGTTCTTGTTTCCGCCATGTTGATCACTCCTGCTGCCACTGCCTATCTGATGACGGATCGATTGCATCGAATGCTTTTATTCGCTTGCCTGACAGGAATGCTCGCAGGGATCATGGGGGCGTTTTTCTCTTTCCTTGGACATCAATTGCCGACCGGGCCCTTCATGGTCTTATCTGCCGCTGTTCTTTTTGCTGTAGCCTTCTTCTTTGCCCCCTCGCATGGGGTTGTCATAAAGTGGTGGACGCGTTTTTCCAGGTCTGGTCGTGTCCGAAGAGAAAACACACTCAAGGCGGTTTTCCATGTTCTGGAAAAAGAGGGTTTCCGTCAGGAAGGAGTGACCTTGGTAGAATTGGCAGAGTTGAGGCGCCAAACTCTTGATGACACGGAAGCCTCTTGCAAAGAACTGGTGCGTCTTGGGTATGGGACCATGCCACCGGGTGAAAAAGCTTTTTATCTGACTCCAAAAGGCATGCGCCGTGCACAAACGATTGTCCGCAACCATCGTTTATGGGAACTCTATTTAACGGACGCTGCTAATTATTCGCCTGATCATGTGCATGATGACGCGGAAGAAATTGAACATATTTTGGGCGAAGACCTTGTAAGGCAACTTGAGCGCCAGTTGAATTTTGCCGATCGCGATCCGCATGGGAAACCCATTCCATCCGCTGAGGAAATTATTTCAGCACACGGAACGGTCCAATCATCGCCGCCTACTGCGACTGGATATAGAAAACCATCATGAGCGAAATAATACCGGCATTGGATTGGCAAGCTATTTTTGTGGCTCCCTGGACGACGGATTTTTCAATTTATGGTTGGATCTTCCTCATGGGTTTCCTTGTCTGTGCGGCATGTGGATTAGCGGGGAATTATCTAATACTGCGTCGCATGGCTTTGGTTGGTGACGCCATTAGTCATAGCGTTCTTCCCGGCCTGGCCATTGCCTTTCTTGCCGCGAATGCATGGACTAATCGCCAAGCTGCTGGCGAGGGAATCGATCTAGCAGTGGAGCCATCTGGGCATGGGATCAGTTATGGTTTTTCCATTTTTATGGGTGCGTTGATTGCCGGTGTGCTGACCACTCTGATTATCGAGATCATTCATACGCGAACGCGCATCAAACAAGACGCGGCCATTGGGATCACATTTTCTACCTTGTTTGCTTTCGGTGTGGTTTTAATCAGTGTTTATGCAGACAAAGTTGATTTGGATGCTGATTGCGTCTTGCACGGTGAAATTGCTTTTGTCAGCATTCAGCCATTTTTTACAATAGGAACCTACCAACTCGCGCCCTCTCCCGTGATTCGTATGGGATTAGTCGCCTTTTTAACGCTAGGTCTGATGGTAGTTTTCTACAAGGAGCTGCTCGTTAGCTCCTTCGACCCCGGGCTGGCCTCTTCAATGGGGATCAACGCAACATTTGTCCATTATGCGTTAATGTGCTGGCTCTCTGTAATCGTGGTAAGTGCTTTTGAGGCAGTGGGTGCCATTCTGGTCATTGCCATGCTTATTCTGCCGGGTGCCACTGCATCCATGTTAACCTCGCGTTTCCCGATCGTGCTTATGTTATCTCTGCTGCACGCCGCTGCTAGTTCAGTGCTGGGACTTCATCTGGCGATCTGGTTGAATAGCTCAACCGCAGGTTGCATGGTTGTTGCAGGTGCGGGCATATTCTGTGTTGCATGGGTTTTCAGTCCTAGCCAGGGAATTTTGCCAAATTGGCTGAAACGACGGCGAAACTCAAAACGCCTGCCAAGCGGAGAGATTGGAACTGAAACCGTAGGTGAAAGTTGAGTCTCTACTCGACCTCACTGGGATCAAGGGTGACTTTCATCTGGTTTTCGGAAAGTTCGTGGATCAGCAATTTGATAGCAAGATCAATATGTTCACAACTGCTTTTCGATGGCTGCGATTGGCGCGCGCTTTTGACTCCAAACAGACTCTTCAGTCCGGAGGGTGCTTCCACGGGAACATCAAAGACATTCCAGAATCGCAATTTGCCTTGCGACTCCAGGATCTTCGGGATTTGCCCGAAACGTTCGCGCATCATTCCTTCATGTTCATCACGACAAAGGACAAGAACAAGATCCGCCTCCTCCAGGTCGGAGACTTTAATTGCTTCAGGATCGCGAGGTTCGTCCAGATACGTATGGAGGCCTTTTTTCTCAAGGTATTGCATGGCGTCCGGCGAGATGCCTCTAATCTGGGTCTCTGTCATACCTCGAGAATCAGCCCGCCAATCCAGCTTACACATCATCGCGTAATAATTGAACAACACCTCCGATAATCGGCTTCGATACCAATTGCCGGTGCAAATAAACAAAACCTTATTCATTACTTAATAGACAGAATTTTGACACATTTCTCATCTCAAAAAGGTAAGCAAGCCTTCTTTTAAATTCTTAAAATGATACTTTCAAAAAAAGTTTTCGTGGTCCTCCTAAATCACAGAAACTAACCTCAGTCCTGCAGATTAAAAGGAAAATCGCATCCATTGGGGCGATTGGTATCGTCATGATGCCGCTTGTATTAAAAAAATTCTGCTAAGTTTCTACCTGCTGTCTTTTCGGGGGAGAGGATCCCCAAAAATTTCCAGTTGAACAGAGCGAACCAGCTCGTAGGTTTTGATGTTTCGCAAGGTTTGAAGCAGATCGGAGCGGTGGTGGTTTTTATTGATGGCGACGTGGTTCACCGCCTCAGACAGGATTTCAGTAAATGTGAGAGTTCATTGAACTCTTTTTGGTGGATTTGTTGAACGGCTTTTTCCCCAGCAGTTTTTTGACTTGGACAGTACAAGGATTTTCAATGGTTCCTGAACTCTTCACAAATTGGATTCGTGTGCACCTGCCGCAACAGGCCTGCTGAGTCGATAGAAATATTCCTGATCATTTTCAATATCCCCCCCTGAGTACATGTCGCCGTTTGCCTGGGTTTGAAAAAAATCAAAGCGAAGTCGATTTTACGGATGTTTCCATGGTTGATTTCAAGCGACTCGATGCTTGCCTTGGCGCTTCAGGACACATTTTGAATCCTGAAAGTCAGATTCTTCCACCTCATTTGGACCTGAGAAGGGACATGCTTCCGAATTTGCCGCACCAGAAAGTTGTGGAGTTCAAAATACCTCCTGATGATTTGATCATTTACTGAGGCCATTGACTTTCATGATTCAGATGATTCGAGACCTATCTGCTCCAATACCGCGTGAATCATATCATTTGGCACGACATGTCCCGGAGAAACACTACCGATGCGTGATGCCAAAACAAATTTCACTTTGCCGTTACTTACTTTTTTGTCCAACTGCATTGCTTTCATGAGTTTTTCTCTTTGGGTCGCAGTGAATCTAAGGGACGTCGGCAGTTTGGCTTTCTCAAACAAGGCTCTGATGCGCTCCATATCTTTTTCGGGAAATTGGCAAAGTGCATGGGACAAAACGCCTGCGGCAATTTGACCTATGGATATTGCCTCGCCATGAAGAAACGTACCATAACGAGTGATTGCTTCGATGGCGTGACCTATGGTGTGTCCGTAGTTGAGGGTCGCGCGCAATCCGCTTTCTTTCTCATCAGCGCCCACCACCTTTGCTTTAATTTGACAACACTTGGCAATGATACTTCCAAGGACTTTAGGATCCTGGTTTAGTATCCGCTCCATTTCTGATTCCAGTTTTTTGAACAAGCGGGCATCATCGATGATGCCGTATTTGATCACCTCGGCGAGTCCCGCTTTGAATTCACGAGGTGGTAGCGTTTGTAGCGTATCCAGATCACAAAGGACAAGGCGGGGCTGGTAAAATGCCCCGACCAGGTTTTTGCCTGCTTTCAGATTGACCCCTACCTTGCCACCCACCGAGCTGTCTACCTGAGATAACAAGGTCGTTGGCACCTGTACAAAGTCCACTCCCCTTAGATAAGTTGCAGCAACAAAGCCCGCAAGATCGCCTACAACTCCTCCTCCCAGAGCTAGCACGAATGAATTCCGTTCCAATCGTGCCTGCGCAAGTTGATCATAGCAGTTTTGCACCAAGCGTAGATTTTTTGATTTTTCTCCGGCCGGAATGGTGATCAACGTCACATTGAACCCCGACGCTTTTAACGAATCGATCGTAGGTTTTGCGTAAAGTGGCTCAACTTGATCATCGGTAATAACCGCACAGGATTGACCAAGTTTCAATTGTTTGCATTTCCGGCCCACGGCCTTCAAAAGCGATGGACCGATAACGATTTGATAGGATCTTTCTCCCAATGGGACTTTGACACTTTTCACGTTCCTCACAATAGTTGATTCAGTCCATGAGGTCAAAACGTGCTTCAAGATCAATTTAATAGGACATGTTTTGTTGAATTGATTGGAAATAAAGAGATATCTATGTCATCTAAAGCCATGATTCATCATCGTTACTCCAAAGGACTTCTCACAGCGCTGCTCCTTCACCAGATTGTTTTCTGGGCTGGTTGCGGGCAGGTTGAAGAGGGAGAGCCTGCCTTTGCTCAATCTGAATCGCCCGAGGCTTTGAGTGCTGCCACTGAGACGATCGAAGAGCCAGGCCCGATTGAACCCAAAGAACCCGAACTCGATCAGGTTGTCGCAGCAACTGTCAGTGAACTCAAGCTGTTCACTGTTTCCGGGGTTGTCAAATCGATCGAAACCGACCTCTCTCGAGCGCGTATTCACCACGAAGAGATTCCTGACTACATGAAAGAGATGACGATGCCTTTCAATATTGGCAACACCAATGAATGGGCATCTATTCAGACGGATGATACCATCAGTTTTCTGCTTCATGTGACGGATGGACGCAGTTGGATCGATGGCGTGGAGAAATTAAGTGCTGAAGTGCCGTCGCTTGATGAACTCTCAAAGACAGCTCCGTGGCGCCGGGTCCGCGAGGTAGAGCCCTTGATGATAGGAGACATACTTCCTGATTACCCCATGACCAATCAGTTGTCCAAGCCTATTTCATTTGAGCAATATCGTGGCAAGGCTCTGGCGATTACCTTTATCTACACCCGTTGTCCGCTTCCGGATTTCTGTCCTAAAATGAACAAACAATTTTTGGATGCGCAGCAAAAGCTCAAAGCGCTTCAAGATGGTCCCGACAACTGGCAATTGCTTTCAATCAGCTTCGACCCAGTCAATGACACGCCCGAGCGGCTCAAGTTCTACGCCAGCGCATATCAGTATGATCCTGAAAAATGGTCTTTTGCGACGGGGGCCATGATCGAAATTGACGCGCTCACCGAACAGTTTGGACTGATGTTTTATCGTAGCGAAAATACCGTGATGGATTGGGACCATAATCTACGGACTGTCCTCGTGGATCCAAAGGGCAAGATTCAGGAAATTTTTATCGGTAACACCTGGAACACGGATGAACTCGTTGAGAAGATGGTCAAACTTGCAAGTGGTCAAGACCTGGCTCAGCCAGAGTATGAATGACAGTGCTTTCGGAAAATCAAAAATAAACAGCAGCTCAAATAGTTGCTGAGTAGTTCACCAAAAAAGGCTCCCCAATTCTGGGGAGCCTTGCTTTTACCTCAATAGGTGTGGGCAAACATCATTGAGCCAGAATTCGGAAGAAATTCAAGCTACCCTGAGCTGGCAAGACAATCGAGATTGATTCGCCCGTTCCAATCAATGCTTCGCCTTCTGCCGCCCATGAACTGAAATCCGTGGTGGACTGCAGCTGATAAGTCACATTTGATTCGGATACAAACTCCAATATCAATGAATCCACTTCCGCATGAATGCTGATGGCAACAGGTAAAGGATCCACTGTTGGAATGGTTCCTTCTTCATTGCTGATATATCCACCACTGGCCATGGCTGTCCACCCCGAAAGCCAGTTCCACGCTCCGAAGGCGCCCTGGAAATCGACATTCATGAAGAAGTCATCACCTGCAGGCAGGGCAAAGAGCGCATTGCTCAGTGCAGGACTGCCGGCCATTGGGCGAGGGTCAAGCATCGCGTCATAATCACGGCTGATGGCAGTGATTTGAGGGTCGATGATTTGATTCAAGCGATCAGTCTCGGAGAAGAGGTATTGCGCATTGGCATTGGCAATG
>Ga0163179_10000231_pt1 | contig 39593 bp, 41 predicted proteins | sample AtlANTMetagenome_FD_109643 | JGI IMG/M metagenome (GOLD analysis project Ga0163179, IMG submission 109643) | Marine eukaryotic phytoplankton communities from the Atlantic Ocean - Atlantic ANT 2 Metagenome | ecosystem: Environmental > Aquatic > Marine > Oceanic | place: North Atlantic Ocean... | reverse complement strand
GCACCCCATCAAAACTAACGTCAGGGTTTTCGTCTTGTAGATACGCATTCATTTCTTCGAAGCCGGACAAATCGTTAGAATGTTCGCCGGTTTCCATAACTGATCGGATAGGTGCATTCTGGATGAACCAGCTAATGTATTCCCAAAGTTCTTCGTCCGGTGCGTTGTTGCCTCGTCCTTTGATTTGGTAGAGTATTTCATCGTTCTCGTTCCAAGTCATAGTGACATATGACGATGATGCCTTGCGCTTCTCTCTGCGTTCGCGGAGGGATACTAGCACACCACGCGAGTCTGATCCGCAGTGTCCCATACGCTCGCCTTCAATAGAGCAATTGTATGTATTCAGGTTGTACCAGTAGAGTCCGTTATCAAACTGGTGAATAACCATATCTGGATCTTCTTTGTTCTCTAACTCTTCTTTGGCTATGTTGAAGGCTGTGTTAATATCGTCTTCACCTTTGATTAACTCATAGTTAGTGGGCTCGTCGTTAAGCCAAGAGAACAATTGATCATAGTTATACCACCAACCTTTAAACTCGCGTATCATTGTGGCGGCAAGTTCTTCTTTTACTTTCTCGACCTTTTCGGATTCGACGCCTGCCTTACTTAAAGCCTTGACTGCTTTCATAAAGGCTTTGCGCCAAGCTGCTGAAGGCTTTGCTAAGACGTTCATTACATTTTGAGCCACGAAAACAATGCGCTTGTTTTGCTCAATCATTTCCTCGTCGTACTCCTTACGCACAACGGGCTTGCCATCGACGCCGCCGACATAATACGGGGTCATTGTTCTTGCTCTGTAATTCTCTACGGAGCCGGGGGATCTATCCTCTGGGGCAATAGCCTGAATTTCGTCTTTAAAGATTCTTTCCATAAAGCCTCCCCAATTATTTTGAGCAAAGGTTCTTCCGTTGCGGGGCAACTCGTATTTCTTCCATTCGTTGCCTGCGTATGTCTTTGCTTTCTCGGGTGCTTGGGGCATCGCTGACTCAATAAAATCAACAACGCTCTCGGGCAAGCCTATGTCTCGCAAGCCCTCTGTTAAAACTTCTTCGCGAAGATACTCAAACCAATTACCTGTAGATATATCCATTAATTTAACTCCAACACTATAAATAGTTGCTATCTTTCATAATCATCCTCCAATCTCACAACGTCGCCTAAATGCGGGGTACTTACCTCAACAATCTCCACGCTCGACTCATTCGCTCCAAATCTATGTACCTGGTGTGGTACAACGTGGAAGGATTCGCCCGGCATTATTTTCTGAATTCTATCATGCTCGTCGTAGTTGTACAGCGTGCCTCTGATCACGTACACAGTCTCTTCTTTAACTTCGTGATACTGCTTAGACAATCGCTGGCCTGCGTTGATATGGAGGATTTTACCCACATAATCCTTTGTTTCGGCCCAGATGATTTCGTGGCCCCACGGTTTTTTAACTCTTCTCATTTTATCTCCAAAATAATTGAACTGTGACGATTAAAAATGACAAGAAAACACATATCATCGTCTTTGTTGTAAACATACTTTCTCCCAATAGCCACCAAGTTAATATAGGAAAGGTCACATAAGACATCCCGAAGCCTAGCATACGCGAAGTCCACGCCTCATTACTGGCATCTACAGCGATTCGAGTACCATACCAAAAACATATACTAGCAGGAACCCCAAAAACAAACGCACACAACAGGGGCCTATTCTGCCACCATTCCCAGATATAATGAGAATATAGTTGAAACCACACCAAGGTTTGCGCTAAAGCAAAAAGAGAGCAAGATCTTACTATCTCAGAAATTTGCAATTAAAACCTCCTCTGCATTTTTGGCATCGGAAACTGGCCGGCCATACTTGTTGATATACGTGATGTTGTGTTGTCGATATTTCATTACCAACTTAGATGACATTTTATACACTAGAATCATTTTTTTATCTGTGTTCTCGAAAACAGTTTGTAATTTTTTATGAGAAACATGAGTGTCCTCGTAACCCAATTTTTCTTCCTCAAATAGATTGAGCGTGTAGTCTCCAACGGGAATCAGAATATAATCACAACGGCCATTTATTTCATTTATGCTGTCGGTGAAATCTTCTTGTTTATCGAGCAAAAGGTGAAGGTTTTGAAATCCCATATTTTGTAATTGAATAGCATCTGTGGGCCTGTATGCCTCAAGATTAAAATCCCCCGAAGATATTTTCCCCGTCGCAGAGTAGCGATTAAGTAGCAGGAAAAGAGCCGATCTAACATAAGGGTCTCTATAAGAAGGCCAATTCTCCTGCAATAAGTAAAAGACGTTCTTATCTTGAATTGGTTCTAGATATTTCACTGCCTCTAGTATGCGTCTTGGGTTATTTTTAACGCACCACCAAAATTCGTAGCAAACATACTTGTTTGTATGCGCCACAACGTATCTATCGTTGGCGGCTAATCCGAATTCAATAGAACCATCCAGCATTAAAAAAGAATGTATGATGGATTGAGGGGGCACTATTTTTTTTATTGCGGAGAGCGCCTTAAAGTCTCTAGACTTCACCTTGATCGGACTTCTCATTTTGGATTGCCTTTACTGTTTGTTGTACTTTTTCTTGCAGTTCTTCTAGACTAAAGCCAGAACCTGCAAAGTTATCTCCTTGGTTCGCAAACGGATTACGGGGAGGCATCGTTGGGGTCGCTCCCTCGAATACAGGTGGAGAGAGATCTTGCTCTGCTACGTCCGGAGGCTCGGGGGCAGGAGCGGTGGGCTGCTCCGGTGGTGATGCCTGCATTCTCAAATATCCGCTAACAATATTCTGGAGATCATCCAGAACAAGATCTGCTTTCGTCAAGGCCAGTCGAATGGCTCCAATTTTATTTAAAGACAAGACAGTGAGAGGATCTAATTCGTAATCAAATGTAGAAAACAAATTAGATGCTTCGCTAGCGTGCTTGTTCGCTTTCTCAAAAAGTCTGGTAACCTCCGGGGGAAGGTCCTCCATATCAATTGAAAATTGTATATTAACCCGCTTACGCGGGGAAACGTCATTATTGCTCATTTTATCCTCTTATTAATTGTTTTTGTTGGTTTAGTGTGTTTTCAATAGCGGTAGGAGCCCCAACCACAACGATCTCCGTGCCTGTGTGTCCGCGATTAATCGTCAATTTTGTAAATCGATGTTCTGTATTCAAGTCGGGTAACAGATCCCCTCTTTCGTTCAGTTGTTTCATATTTGATTCTTCGCGAATCATAACTACATGTTCCGGATTCACAAAAACTTCGCGAAGTGTATATTTTTTTTGAGTGGTCAGTGCTGCGTTGTGGCACACTTCGGTTAATCTAACTAACGGCACTTGATCCCTCCAGTGGATAAACGTCTCTTCGTTTAAGTTTCCATTCATGACCATTCGCATAAACTTGATAAATATGCTGACTCCACGTGCTCAAATAGACACCAACGATCGGCCTTTCGGTCATTCGCAATCTCATTCCTTTTCCTGTTTCATTCCACATTTCAACCCCTTGCGGGATGTGGAGAAGATCTCCTTCTTGCATTATTTATCCTCCGTCTGGATTATGCCAAAATTGGTAGTAATTAAGGTTCCTGCGCAGGATGCCGCATTCTGCAGTGCGCATCGAGAAACCTTTACTGGATCAATAATACCACTATCGACCAGGTTTGTCAATTCATTATTTCTAAAGTCCCAGCCTGTGCCAAGTTCTTGCTCTAAAACTTCTCTCACAATCAAGTCGGGAGATTCCCCTCCATTAATGGCCATTTGTCTAATCGGTGCATAACACGCGTTTTTAACTATCATGGCCCCAGCTGCCTGATCGCCGGCGCCATCAGTCGTGATACAAATCTTCTGACAGGCTCTAAGAAGTGCAGTGCCCCCACCTGGAACAACTCCCTCATCTTGGGCGGCCCGAACAGCCTCTAAGGCATCTTCAATCCGGTGCTTTTTTTCTATCATTTCCACTTCGGTGGCCCCACCAACTCGAATGACTGCAACCCCGCTGGCTAACCTAACAATCCTTTGTTGAATAGCATCACAGGCTTCTAGGGATTCGGTTTTTTCTATCTCTGCCTTCAGGGATTCAATTTTACCCTCCACCTGTTCGATATCTGCCGCACCACCCACCAGTATGGTTCTATGCTTGTCGCTCTCAATAAAGTCGGCTGTTCCAAAATCTATCATTTGTGCGTCTTGCAGCTTTCTACCAGACTCCCGGGATACAAACACCGCACCCACAGAAATAGCCAAATCTTCTAAAAGATTACGGCGTTCCTCACCGTAATATGGAGCCTTTATAGCTGCCACTTTAAGGGTGCCTCGCATAGCATTCATAATCAGTGCGGCCAAAGCTTGACCTTCGATATCCTCTGCTACGATAACAAGTGGTCGACCTTCGCGAGCAACCATTTCAAGCACTGGAAGAATCTGCTCCACGTTTGAAATACGATAATCAGTTACCAAAACTAATGGTTCGGGGTGATGCATTATAGCGCGGCGTTCGTCGGTAACAAAGGCGCCGGCACAATAACCTCCAGCAAAAGAAAAACCCTCGGTCACATCCAAAGATGTGTCAACCGAACGAGATTCTTCGATCGTGATAGAACCGTCTTGCCCAACCCTGTCGTAAGCCATCGAAATTAATTTGCCAACAGCAACGTCGTTATTGGATGATACCGTAGCAATATGTTGTATGTCTTCGATGCTAGATACCGGGATAGACATTTCTTTGAGGTTCTGCACGACTTCTCGAACTGTTAAGTCTATTCCTCTTTGTAGCTCTATTGGTGACACTCCTGATGCAATAAACTTTTGAGACTCTGCAAATATTGCACGGGCGAGTACCGTTGACGTGGTGGTGCCATCTCCGGCGCTGTTGTTAGTCTCAACTGCGGCCTGTTTGATGATTTGGGCGCCCGCATTTTCAAAGGGATCATCTAGCGAAACAAAAGCGGCAACCGTTACACCATCTTTGGTGATAAATGGAGCCTTCCCTTTTTCTTGGAGCAAAACATTTCGACCTTTAGGGCCGAGAGTTGATGCAACATTATCTGCTAAAACATTTGCGCCTGTAGTAATCTTGTCTTGTAGTGATTGATTGTTGTCGTATGCGCGACCCATTGATACCTCGTAGTTATTTATATATTATAAACACTTTTCAGATAAATGTCAAATGTTATTTGTTTAAATTTCTTCTTTTGCGGGCTCGGCAGATTTAGCGAGCAGCTCAACAACTTCTTGGCCTTCTTGTTGTGCTTTCTTGTTGGCATTCATCGCGGTAGAGCGTCTATCCGCACTAAAGTATTTGCCGACATTTTCAGTAAAGTTTTTAGTTGTCTCTAGGAGGCTCATCATTTCTTCACCCATCTTTTCAATGTAGATGTTAGCACACGCCCTGATATTCTCATTAGACATATTAATTTCGCCATAAACTTCGACGTTAGCAATATTGGTAATTTTTTGAGTGCCGGCTGCAGAGATAGACCACTGTTTACCGTCTCCTTTTCCTTCGTTGAGTGCTTCGCGAAGTAGCATTTTTTCTCTTTCGTGGAATTCTCCAAAATAAGATTCCCCAATGCGGCCGCGGGGATTCCCCTCATTATATCCTCTGTTGTAGAGTTTATTCAGATTGCTTATCGTTCTCTTGTCGGCGTCTTCCAACTCTCCTTGTCGGCTCAACCACCGCTTAAAGCTAGGGGTCATTTCACGCTGAGCGTCAGAATAGCCCTGTTTCTCAGCCGAGAAACCATATTCAGCTCTCTGTTTTTCTTTTTTGTATTGATCCCGCTTTATTTGAGGATCTGCCGGCGCGCTTCCGGCGTCGTCAAACCCCCCTTCTTTGTCGAGATTCTTCACAAACATTCCACGATTGTCATCATAGCCCGGAACCTTACGCAGTATCGCATACATCTGAAGGCGCCATTCGGGACTGTCTTGCCAGTTCGCAATGTGCGCCTTGAGGGCGGCAGCTTGTTGGCCAAACATAGCGCCGTTACCAGTAGCCGTCATGATGTCGACAAAATTATCACGACTAATAATAAAATCCAATAGCATCAACTGGCTAACTTCATCACCGTCTGAGTTTTTTCGCCCGATAAGGTATTTGATAGAGGGTACGCCGGAACCGCCGCGAATAAAAAGATAATCTACAAGGTTGGTGAAGCTTCCGTGAATAGGTGTAGTGGGGCTCAGTAATTTGAGGCTGACAGGTTCTCCATCGCCACTAACAAAGTCCTCAATAGGCAGCGTTCCACCTACACGACCCGCGATTTGTTTACCGCCAGTGACTGCAGCCATGAATCCTTCAAAAACAAAGCCGGCCGAAGATTCACTATAATCGTTCAGACATGCTTGCAACGATTCGATAATCATCATCATGTTTAGAATGGCATTGAACCTCATACCTTGGCCTTTTCTCTGGGCCTGTACAGGATCTACAAAACTATTAACGTGCTCGATTCTGGCTTGAACGCTAGGTTGGCGCGTGATCGACGCAAATATTCTTTCGATGTCTTTTCTTGATTGGCTGTTGGGATCTCCCCAGGATTCGTTAGGTGTCAGTTTCGGTATCGGAATAGACATACTAAACCGCTCTGCTTCATCCAAGAGAGAGGCGTCTGGCAACTGAAGATTAACAACACTCTCAACCATTTCAGTTAATACCTCTAGTTGGCTTTTAGTTTCATCCCTTACTTCGATGAACATATCTTTAATAAAATCTGACATTATCTCTCCTCTTTAAATTATGATATCGGCAATACCATATTCAACTGCCTCTTCTGCTGATAAATAGACGTTCACCTTTCGTTCGAGTAGCTTTTTAAGCTGCTTTTTGCTAAAATTGGTTTCGGCTACCAAACAATCAATGTACATTTTTTGGATTTGTTCTACCGCTTCCATTTCATTCAAAAGATTGTGCAATGGTCCGTGGTTACCACCAATTACAGAATGAATCATAAGCCTGCAATTTTGACCGATTTTTCTTTTTCCCTTAGTTCCAGCCGCCAATAAGATTACGCCGGCTGACATAACTTTTCCGATCCCAATAGTGTGAATTTCGCTAGTTTCTCGTACAGTTCTCATTATATCGTACATACCAAACATATCGTCCGCCGATCCGCCGTAGGTGGACATATAGAACGTAATCGGCCTCTGTTTCTCTGAAATACGATTAAGCTCATCCAAGTACAGAATTGCGTGGATTAATTCTGCTATTCTCTCCTCAGAAACGTCAGAAAATAATCCTATAGTACGCAAGTCGGGCTCAGGTCGGCCGGCCCCCATCGCGATTAATTGCGTCAACTCTTCTTCAAGTTCCTGGCGCAGTTTATCATTCTCATCAGATTTCTTATCCCCCTTGGGGCTTCCAATAATATCTAAAATTTTATCAATCACTTTTACATCCTCCAAAAAGCTACAGCTTCGGCCTTATGGGTCTCTAGATATTCCATTGCCGAATTCCAATCTTCAATTTCCATATTCTCTCTAAACGCCGGCGGAGTCAGACGTACTAGCTGTCTGACAACATTATCCCTGAACTGATCTAATTCAATATTAAACCGTACATCGAATGATTGCTTTGTCGAATCAGTGGAATCAGATTGTTCTAGGTAATAGTTCATAGTTGCCGCGGCAGTGAGATATTGTTCAATTGCTTTCGTTGCCATTAGTAAATATGTCACTCTAGCCGATTTTAGCAATTTTAATGACACTCGGGCTGCTCTTAAAAAATAGAAGGTCTTACAAGTAACATATCCAAAAATAAATGTAAGGGTGTGTAGCCACCAAATGTCCATATTTCTCCTAAAAAATAACCACCGGCACTGCAGTGGTTATTATAGCAACTAATTGATATATTGTCAAGCTATTGTGTCAAGCGCTTCATAATGCGCTCAGCGAGAGCATCCACCATGTTCGCTTTTTCGCTCTTCTCTTGGAGGCGACTTAAGACACGTTTAGCAACCTCGTTAACAAGGGCATCTTGATCTTCGTAAATGTCACGCATTCCAGGAACATCTTCCTCTTCTTCGGCGTCCATTGCCATATCAGTTTCCATATCTATGTCAGCGTCCATTGCGGCGTCCATCCCTGCGGCACCCTCTTCGTCATCCATTTCAGCGCTTACTGGCACGTCAAGAACATCTTCAAGGGCAGTCTCCAGGGCACTCAGCATATCTTGAACAGATACCATATCAGGAGCACCAGCGTCGTCATCTGCGGCCATATCCATGTCCATATCCATGTCCATATCGCCCAATTCGTCAGCTTCTTCGTCGGCTAATGCATCTTCGTCACCTAGTTCATCCTCGGTCGCGCCCAATTCGCGCTCAAGCTCATCGTCGTCGCGCTCCTCCACTACTTCATCGGAAGTGTAAAGTTCGTTTACCTTAGCATCGGCGAGCGGTCTCAACTCTGCCAGCTTCATAAAGCTGCGAAGTTCCGATTCGGTTAAAAGATTTTTACGAGCCATCTTGTTTTCTCCTTAAAAAATGAGTCAATAATAAATAGTTGTATATTTTTTAAAACCTAGTAAAATTGCCATTTGCTTGTTATTCGGCGCATCTTTAAAATTGCTCTCTGTTCGAGCTGCTTGACTCTAGCGAAAGAAATACCTAGGCGATCTCCTATCTGTCTGAGCGTCATGGGGCCATTCTCGTACACTGAGATTAGAGAACAGTTTAGCTCTTCTTCAAAATCAATCCATAGGCGGCAACTTTGATTAGGGCAAGATGATTTCAATTCTTTACACTTTCTAGCGCACGGGCGAAGTCCATCATAATTCATAAGTCAGGGTGCTCCTCTGCTATAAGATCAAAGAGATTGTCAATCTGATCTTCGGAAAACCCAGCATCTGCGGCAATGGTCTTTCCCCTCTCTATCATTTTGCGAGAGGTACGCTTTTTTCTTTCTGATTGATCTTTTATGTCTTCTATGTAACTTAAAAGGCGGTCATCTTGCTCCAAATAGCCGGTGATTAGACCTCGAAAAAATTGAGATTGCTTGAGTTCATCATGCCTGAGTCTAATAATGAGCTTGGCGTGGCGATGCTCATTTTCTGTAAAGACTATCTTTTTGTTTAGTTTTCCATAATCAAGCTTTTCGTTCATTATAAACTCCGCCGGCGGATGTGCGTCCCACTCTCTTGTTGTCCGGCACCCGTTTGGCGAATAAACTTGGCCCGGGCGTGTAACTCGTCAAGAGTACGGCAGCCGCTGTAAGACAGACCCGAACGAATGCCTCTTTCCAGGTCTTCTAAAATATGTCGGACTGAACCACGATATGGAACTTGTGCCGATACACCTTCATAAGATGAATAGCTTCCTCTCCAGCTAACCTGTGCTTCTTTAGAGGCCATCCCTCTATAGACCTTCCATCGAGTACCGTCGGTCTCTTCTTGAACTTTTCCTGGAGTTTCATCTGTTCCAGCAAACAGAGATCCGCACATCACCGCATCAGCGCCGGCTGCAAGAGCCTTGACTGCATCCCCAGAGTTTCTGATGCCGCCGTCGGCAATGATAGCGACGTTTCGATCTGTCTTCGCGCAATCAAAAATCGTATGAAGGCCCGGAATGCCGTGGCCCGTTTGAATTCTGGTGGAGCAGATCGAACCGCCGCCAATATTACACCTAACAGAGTCTGCACCCCAGTCGGCCAGCGCATTAACTCCTTCGAGTGTTGCTACGTTTCCAGCCATAAGATGCATATCTTCTCCGAACTCTGAGCGAAGACGTTGTAACGCCTCTTTAACATTGATGTGATGCCCGTGAGCTACATCAATACACAAAAAAGTAACATTCGCCTCCACAAGAGAAATTGCGCGGTTCATAAAGTCATCCGTAACGCCCACGGCGGCGCCAACGATGATGGAGTCCGTGTTGTGTGCTGTCGCAATATCTCTCGCCATAGACACCATTCTGCTCTGAGATTCTATAGAATTATAGCGATGAATAATTGCAGTACCCCCTTGGGTGCCAAGTGTCACAGCCATCGCGGTCTCTGAAATTGTGTCCATCGGAGATGATATGATTGGCATATTTAAAAACAACTTATTTGTTAGATTGGCTTGCAAGGATATCTCACTACGAGAGCGAATATCTGAATATTGGGGCAACAACAAAACATCATCATAAGAAAGCAGTTCTTGCATTATTTCTCCCTTTCAATAAAACTTTTAATATCGCGAGTGGTGTACCAAGTTTTCTCATTTGGCTTCTCGGGATCGTCGAGAATTCGAATTTTTGGCCTCCTGGGGCTAACGTAAGCTTTTATGAGAGAGATGGTTGGAACCCCATTAAAGCTTAGTTGCTTCTCAATATTCGGGTAACTGTCGACATTAAAAGCATAGAAGTGAATGTTCTCGTACTCATTCTTGTTTGAGATATCTTCATAATAATCTTTTAGATTGTGACACATATCGCAATGATTAGAATAAAATTTTACAACACATGTTGCGTCTTCTTTTACGTTGCCTGCTATAATCTTTCGTAATCCTTCGATAGATATTCTATTCACTGCCATTTTCAATAATCTCCTGCGTTTTCTTTATACATTCTGGACAAAACAGTCTCACTACGTCTTGCTTTACTACAACACTCCAAGCCGCAATCATCTCTCGATCTTTTTTATCAAAAGGCTCGGTACAGGCGCTGCATTGCTCCGGTAGTCTTCCAAAATTTGCCACCTGTTGGGACATTTTTTCTTGCGCATCGGTTCCCATTTGTCTTCCCATTGCGCGGCGCGTCTTTCTATTCATCTTCGCTCTTCTTCCTTTTTGTCCGCGGCTTTCTCTTTTTTGCAGCAGGCTTTTCGGAATTCTGTTGTGACCGCCTAAGAGTTGGCGATCGCTTTTTCAAATCTCCTCCCTTAATCTTGCTATCTTCCTTAGATTCCGCCTCAATTTGCTCCAAAGCCATCCTTGCGGCAGCCAATTGAGTAGAGGCAACAGCCATATCGGCGTCTTGAACAATCTTAGATGCATACTGCTGTAGGGTTATGGCGCCGCCCTCTAGCTGAGCTAGTCTGGCCGAAAGTTGCGCGATCGAATCAACTGTGCCCTCTTTCGCCGGTGATGCCACTTCATCCTTGATCGCTTCATATGTCTCTAGGATGGAACCTTGCAGTCTCATTAGTGCTGCTTTTATAATATCTTCTTTCATCGATTCATCGCTCCAAATATTTGTCTTTGATTAGAACCATCAAATACTATAACCGCTGATGGGAACGGTGCTGAGTTTTCACTATCTCCGAACTTAAGTCGACCTTTGACAAAGTGTATCTCATCAGCCTTCATGACATATTGATGCCAATACTTGGTATCAGTCCTGGCAGGGATGAGCATCACAACTTTCGTATCATCTTTGCGAGACTCTTCGTACCCTTTCTTAATCCATTTTTCAATGCCGCGGCCATATGGGGGGTTGACAAAGCTTGTAAAGCCCTCCCAATTTTTCGATAGACCATCTTCTGCTTCGGTGTAAAAATTAGCGCATTTCGTATTCGTACAATCTGCGCAAGGATCTAGATCAAATGGCCCGAAGCGCCAATCAAGTTTATTGAAAAAGTCCTGTGGTGTAGCCCATTGCCCAGTCTTAGAACTGAACATGACTACTTGTGTTTGTTTATCCATTTTTAATCCTCTCCATAGATTTAATATAATATGTTTCATCCATCTCGCAACCAATAAAATCACGATCTGTATTTCTTGCAGCGATTGCTGTAGTTCCTGAGCCCGCAAAACAATCTAGCACTAAGTCTCCCTCATTCGAGTGTTTCTTAATCAGGTCCTCAAATAACGGCAAGCTCTTCTGCGTCGGGTGAAATCTAAACTTGCCGCCCTGCAGCGGGTATTCGTAAATGCCCTTATCATACTTGCTATTGAATGTGGGGCTAGACTTCTTGATTCCTAGCAACGCTATTTCTCTGCAGTTTGTCAAGTAATTAACACTACTGTTGATTGGCTGCGGGTTTGTTTTAATCCACTCTACGAATCTAATTTGTTTAAACATCGTAGCGTTTCCTTTCTCGTTTTTTCTTTCAAGCATATCTTTGAGATTAGTAATCTTCCACAAGTCAAAGAATATAATGCAAGTACCACCGGGACGAAGGACGCGATAAAAATGCTTGACAAAAAGATCAAGCTGCTCTACAGTGAACTCTGAATCCCATTTACCATAGTTGGTCTTGACAGCGTACTTTTTACCGTAGATGCTGCCATATTTAAGATAGTCAGCCTTATATTTCTTTAGCTTTCGTTTTGGTGCACCAGCAATCAAGCTGACTGGGTTGCCTTCCTCGTCATAATTGTATAGTGACCGGTCATTTTTTAGAAAGTCGACCCACTCGCGGAGCGTTTTAAGGCCGCGCCACTGCTTAACAGAGCGCAGGTTCTCGGCTCCAGCCTCATCTTGCTTTGCCACATGATCGACCCATTTGTCCATACCTGAATCACGCGATGTGATATAAGGTGGGTCTGTCAAGATTAGATCTACAGAGTTGTCGGGTATGTCCGACAGGAACTGCAGACCTTCTTGGTGTTTAAGTACAATGCCGCTCATTTAAAACAGCGTATCCTTTAGATATTCACCTGCTATCATTTCAACGTCTTGTTCTGCTTCGGTTTGTGGGACAAATATAATTCTGTCAATACTCTTGCCTGCTTTGATTTCGGCATTCCACTCTCTGATTTTCTTAATTACAGTATCGCGTGACTGATTGATTGATGATCCCCTGCTGTCATTCAAGGAGACAACTGCCAAGACATATGTTGCCTTCTTTTGGACATTCCGCTTGTATTGGGGGTTTGCGACTCCGTTCGTTGCAAACTCTGACTGCTTAGAAGTAAAGTATACAGCTAGTTTTTCGGTCTTACCATCAATCTCTACTTCAAAAACGGCGCCGCTTTCTGTTGTCGCATTACATTGTTCCTTGGTGATTCCACAATCATTATGAGCACCGAAATAAACTGCCAGTTCATTTTTGTCCCAAGTTTTCATCTTGCGGCTTGTTGCTTTGTTTTTCTTTTTGACTTGGTTCCACAACCTTCGAAAGTTGTTGCCGGGCATGCTGCATTCTTCGTAAAGCCTTTTCACTGCGTCACGTTGTTGATCTTGCTCGATATCATTATAGCTCTTCTTGTCGTCGTGGTAGCTATCTACTTTACCGCTCTCAATCATCTTAAGAATTGAATTTATATTATCATCGAGAGTTGCCCTCTCGTTTACATCGTGGATGTTATTTTCGATAGCTTGAAATTTATCAAGGTCAGAGATATCGTGCTCGTATAAAGACGCCCATATGTAGCCCTTGTCGCAGTTATAAATCTTCTCCCCTCTTGAGTCCAAAATTTTGCTGCCGCGGAGTCTCGTATTGCCCCAGAACACATCAAACGTGCCGGTCTGCTTGTTTGCTAGGACACAAATACCCGTTGTTTGTCCTTTTGGGCTCTTCATCTGCTCTGCTTTCTCAATAACAGAGCTTTCGGAGCAATCTTGAACTCGGGATTGTCCGGATTTGGGTAAGCGGCTAATAAGTTCAAGCGGGATTTGATATTCACTGACTTGTATGTCTCGAACGGGACAGTATCCATCACGTTGGTCATAGTTTGTCATATCAAAAATATCTTTTTCTTGCTCAACCTCTTCTTGATTGTTGATTAATGTAAGTTCTTCGTTCATTTTAAAATTATCTCCTCTCCATATTTTTTAATTTGTCTTTCTGTTAAGTTAGCGCCTAGGCGCGGGTCTTTACGGTTCATTCTGTTAACCCAAGAATTTTGCAACTTAAGTTCTAAGCAGCGCAGCACGTCTTCGCTAGACATCCTCCACATTTCTACAATGTTTGGTCCGTTAAATCGAGCAAGATAGTGCCACTTGTAGCAACCAATCTTCTTGTTAACAATGTAATCCCATTGTTCATCCCAGTTATCATAGTTTGATATACCGTTATATGTTGCACTCATTTTTTCCTGAGTTGTGCTTTTGTACTCAGCTCCATCTCCATTTTCATCCGTTGCATCCTTGCCAGCATATTCGGTGGCAATAGTGTGACCCAGGGCGATAGCCATAAGAATCTCTCTCATTCTATTATAGCTAAAAGGGTCTCCTAAGTCAAGCGTTTCGCTGATTTGATGGATACGCTCGACATGATGCTGTAGTTCTTGCAGCATTTCTATTTGTGTGCATGCTTTATTGAGAAGTTGCATCGGTCCCTCCAGAAATAATCTCAAAGTTTTCGACAACCTCGTCGATGTTGACCTTGCCCCTAAAAAGCCGGTATGCTTTAACAGCTGCACGGATTTCATCTGTGTTGAGCCAACCGTTGTTGCGGAACTCCGAGCGTAGTTCGCGCTTTTGCTCTTGGTAAGGCTCGATACAATCTTCGATTGCCTTCAAGGAGCGGATGTACTCCTTAATATATTGCTTCTTTTGATTATTTGATGTTGCCATTTTCCCTCCTATGGTGTTGGCTTTACTTTAATAGTATAATATATTGCGTATGCGGTGTCAAGGAATTATACACAATATTTTAAATTTTTATTCGAAAAAGTTGTCTCATAAAATCACGGATTATATTGTCCTTTTCTTCTTCAGTTTCAGCATCGGCAAACAGATAATTATATGTTGCCTGACGTGCACCAATATCTTTTTTCAGGACTTCGATTTGTTTCTTCATCCATCTTGCTTGCTGTCGGTAATTCCGCGGTGTCTTTATATCGTACTTAGCGGCGATATCCAACAAGGGGAGGTAGTCACGGTCGCTTAATGCCTGCTTTGCGGCGTTAAAATCATCTATCCTTCTTTCCTTTTCCTCCGTTGACAATGCTGCTGGAAGTTTGTCGGGGTGGAGCGTCAGCGCAATCTTTCGAAATAATTTGTTAAAAATTTCGTACATCTCTTTCTCATCTTGCGTCATGACCGCGGGCTCTTCTGTTGAGCGCTGCTCCGGTGTTACCTCCGAGGCCTCGGGTGATGGAACCATCGCGGGCATATCAATCGAAGCCGAGATCTCAGACAAAATAGAATCGTCTTCTTCAATCGGCGGCACATCATACACCTGTTGGATCCTTTCTGAGTGTTCTCTGTTTAGCTGATCTCGATCGATATCATTGCGAATACAGAAGTCTCGATAGTGATCTTCAAAATCGGGAGCCACATCCTTAATTATCGTGCGAGTCAGCTGCAATTCTTCGTTGACATATCTCAACTCATTCAATAATCTTTGCCATTTTAGTTTATCTGTCGCTGCCATTCTCACCCCAATAGTTTAAATGTCTTCCACAGTGCAAAAGTGGAGAAGCCCCAGTTTTCATCATAGTCTAGACGTGCCATATACGCCCTGTTTAAATGGATCCGATCTCGGTTGGGCTTTACACCCCAGCACCTAATGGTAGTCAACTCGTTGTTGCTATCGATTGTTTCTACAATCCAGTAAAGTTTTCCATTTTTTGTCTTACGCTCAATGACCTTCCTGGGAATAAACCAGCATACCTGCAGCCCTGGATCAAACTCTGAAATTGGAGGGATGAGCTTTTCTTGCAATCTTTGCACTGTTTCCTCTTTAATAACCAGGTTGATCGGGAACACGCCTGTTAAGTCTGTCTTGAATTGGATAATTTCCTCCTCACTAAAGTCTCCCTCTGGGCGATATAAGTCGATGTTCTCACTCAGACGCTTGAGGTTCTTAGGTCTTTCCACAATACAGGCAGACCAAAAGTGCTTTCTACCGCTAAAACGATCATCTACAATATTGTCCAGAGCGCCACCTCTGCAAAGTGCATCTAGCGCCTTCTTATTCAACTTGCTGTACGATACTCCCTCGCGGAATAAAAGATCTTCAGCGTTCATAAATGGTCGATTCTCAAGAACCTGCTCGATGGCCGACATACCTAGGCCCTTGATGGAAGTGAGCGGCTGAATGAGTGTCTTGCCATCAGCGCTGATTTCCCATACGACACCTGATTTGTTGACGTCAAGTGGCTCAATATCAAATCCAAACTTCTTAGCGATATTAATCGCCTTCTCCTTTCGGCTCTCAGGCTCCTTGTCCAAGAATGCAGCCATCCACTCAGAAGGGTAATAATTCCACAACCACGCACACTGGAATGAAATGATCGAGTAGCTGACGGCGTGTGACTTATTGAATCCGTAACCTGAGAAGTATTCAAACTTATCCCACAGTGCCTGCGCTTCGTCTTTGTTGATATCATTCTCAACACAACCGGTGATGAACTTGTCGTGCAGTTTACCCTTCACAGAACCCTTCCCGGTTCCTTTCTTGGTGAGGACTTTTCGAAGCATGTTGCCTTCGTCAAGAGTCAGGCCACCAAGCTTGTGAGCCAGCAATGCAATCTGTTCCTGAAAGATTAGGAATCCGAAAGTCTCTTGTGTGATATCGTGAGCGTCGTCGTTCAAGTATTTTATATGATGCGGGCTTTCCTTAGCTTCCACATATTCATCGTGAACGTTGGCAGCCAGCGGGCCCGGGCGATAGATAGAGGTGATAGCAGATACATCAATAATGTTGGTCGGCTTTGCTCTCACACAGAACTTCTGCGCTCCCTGCTCTGTAAACTGAAATATGCCGGCCCACTTACCAGTATGAAAAATGTTTTTATAAACCTCTTGATCATTTAAATCTATCACATCTGGGTGTAAGTATTTTTCATAGTATTCTCGGACTTGAGCAAAATTGGGTTCTTCCACTCCGTGATGGCGCCGAAGGATATGCTCAATTGCACCTTCCATCATCTTAAGCGTAGATAGGCCAAGCAAGTCGAATTTAATAAAGCCCATTGGTTCAAGATGTCGAACGTTCTGACCTTCAGCCCACGGTGCTTGACGCACGCCGCCTGAGTTAATCAGCGGCATATTCGTGTCTAAATTTTCTGCGATAACCACACCACCAGCATGTCTAGAGCAGGAGCGAACCTGACCCACCAGACCTTCAACGTGCGTCTTGACCGCTGGATATTTATTAAGATATGCCTGCAGAGTAGGGGAGAATTCCATCACCTCTTCCCAAGTTGGAGAGTAAACTCCTGCCTTGATACCGTGCTTTCTTTTTGCGTCTGGAGTCGCCTCTCGAATCATAATCGAAGTAACAGTATTGACCTCAGTAAATTCAACATTATATAGCTTTGAAATATCCTTGATTAAACTTTTAAGCTGCAATGTGTTCCAATTGGAGATGGGCGCGACACAATCCTCTCCCCACATTTCAACCAGCTTTTCTTTGAGAGCCATTGAGTCAGATACATCGTAATCGATATCTGGATAGTCTGTTGCGTCTGAGCGCAAGAAGCGAGAAAACAGAAGTCCGTGCTTGATTGGATCAACCTGAGTAATATTTAACGCATATGCGACTAAGGAACCTGCGGCGGAGCCGCGGCCCGGGCCGGGGAGCATCATACTCGTGGCCACGTCTACGATGGACTTCATCGTTAGGAAATACTTAGAAAAGCCGCGATCATCAATAACATTCAACTCTTGCTTTAGTCGATCGGTATATTCCTTGTCTGTGTGAAGGTTCTTATCTTTCAAGCCTTCAAGCGCATAGTTAACCAAAGCTTGAGTAGCTGTAAACCCGGCAGGGACAACAAACTCCGGGAGCCGGACTGTATTGTCAGGCAGAAAGGATTCGATACGTTCAAATGCGATCTTGTGAGACTCTTCGATACTCTTTAAAATCACATCATCATCGTAGTCGAGTCCCTGTTCTCGAGAATACTGCTTGTAGCTAGCCCACATCTGATCCCCGTTCTTTGGATACAGCTCGTATCCAATCTCTTCGACACCTTCAGGAAGCTCTGACTCTCCCTCGGCCCACGATGGCGTGCCCTTACCAAGCCAACCAAGGCGCTTGTAAAGCTCTCTGTCCTTCCAAGCGTCAGGGTTGGGGTAATGGCTATCGGCTGTTGTCAGCAGTCCAACGCCAAACTCTTGAGCAACTTGAATCACATATTGATTAAGTTCATGCTGCTCTTTAATGTTATTCCATTGTATCTCGGCATACCAGCGATCGCCGAAAATGTCGACCATATGTTGTGTGGACTCGCGCATTGCATCCAATACTGCTTCATCCCCCTTTTCTCGGTTCTCCCAATAGTTTCCAGCATACACCCCGCCAAGACAAGCAGAAGAAGCGATGATGCCCTCATTGTACTTCTCCAATAGCGCATAGTCGATGCGTGGGTAGCGATAGAAATTCTCCGGCTGGTATGACTCTGATACCAGCTTAAATAGGTTGTTCAGGCCTGTTTGGTTCTGAGCCAATAGAACAAGGTGGCGCCGGCGCTTGAGGATGCCTTGGATCTTCTTACTGTCTCCCTCATCCTCTACTGTGGCACCAGACTGTGCATCCTTCTTGATTGCACGTGCCTTCTTTTTATCTTCCATCGCCTGATCGTAGGCTTCACGCCACTCTGCAATTGATGGAGTGAAGTAAGCCTCGCAGCCAAAGATAGGCTTAAAGTCCTGGCCGGCCTCTTGCATTTTTTTAGCGTGGAGCACTTGGTATGCCAAACCATTCATATTTCCGTGATCGGTGAGAGCCAATGCCTCACAACCATTTTCGTATGCAAAATCCATATGATCTTGCGGATAACCAATTGCATCAAAAATAGAACCCGCTACGCTATGCGCGTGTAGTCCTACAAACTTTATCTTAGGGTTGAGCCTGTTCATATACCCTCCTATGAGCTACAACATAAATATTATAACATGCCTCCATCGATGGCGCAAGTAGATTTATCTATTCTATAGCAACTTTATTATGCAACCGAGGACGTATAATTTCGACATACGGCTTCGTCAGTTCGTGAGAGGAAGCTATAAATCTTTTATACTGCTCCCATTCGCTGGCATCATAAAACCAATCAGCGTCGATGATCTGTGCGATCTTGGTTGCTGTCGATATCGGGTGAAAAACTGTGCTCATCGGGAACCTTCGGGCTGACCATCGCTCGGCTAGCGGTAGCTTCTCCGTCGGGTATCGCTGGTCGGGTGAAGGGGGTAAATACTCCCGTGTTGTTTTTTGGTTGATATGGCGTCGGCATATTTTAAAATCTTCTCCTGTCATTGTAAAAGATAGCGGTAAGTTATCTTTTACTGTTTTGCCTTGAAATGAAAAGAAAAAATTCTTTTCTTTATGGCGAATATGTTTCCGGTGTTTTCTAACTTTCTCAAAATCAAACAGCCCCATTGGAAATGAAATATAATATTTCTGAGGCTCTATCCATCGAGATAGTTTATGTGAAGTCCTCCAAGCGCTGTGTATTCCGTGGAGCACAGACCACCCGTAAGAATCGCGGCGGGCGCGGTCTTTGGGATGTATGGGAACGTAATAAATAGGCACTTCTTTTCGTTGTTCGCTATAAAATTTAGTAAAATCTCTTTTGTAGTAGACCGGGTCGTATACCCATTCGCCAACAGTTTTGCGGATTAACGGAATCATGTCGTCATTCGCTATAACCCATATGGTGCGACAACCGGCAAGAGCGCATTCATAAATTGATTTCTGGAGCGCGCTATAGCCATTGGCAATCGGGGTCAGGACCGCGGGATGCGCATTATCGTGGTCAGTATCAATGTTGGCAATTGGAACTATTCCGGCGACGTGTATCCGCATTGCAGACCTCTGTATTTTATCATTGTTGTTTCTTTGAACTCATCCATCAATGCACTCTCCGAAATCTCCATAATTTTAACTCCGCGAACGGTCGAAACTTGGGGAGTATGGGGTTCTACAATTTTTCGAGATAAATGAGATGTTTTAAAATTATAATGTTTTGGCCGGCCGGTGGATGAATAGCCATTTAGCGGCCCGCGTAATCCATTGTCAAGCAATGCTTTTTCCATCTTAAATCTCGCCATGGTTTGGGAATAGTTTGGATCCGACAATTGTTCTGTGGTCAGTGTCGAAACTACACAAGCGTCTTTAACTCCTGTGTTGCCATCAATCCTATCTGAAGAATATAACCATATTTCGCCAACAAAATCATCGGAAGTGGAAATGTAGTCGACTTCTTGCTTTCCTCCTCTGTGTAGTGCAATGTAATCATAGCAAACTGACTTGCCTATGGTGGGTGCGCTTTGCTCACTTAAATTAGTAGTATTGCTGTCTCCAAAATAATAACACACATCAAAATTAAATTCATAAATTTTTGCATATTCATCCGTGCATACCACCTTTTGTCCATCGTATCTTATCTTATCACACAAGTTAGCCAAAGGCAAGTTGCCACCTAAAGATAATAAGAAGATCAACCTTTCCCACACATCTAACTTGGAGGCTCCAACCTCCATTGTGCCCGCGGGTGTCCGTAATTGTTGCAAACAGTTTTCCAAGGACAGGGAACTGATATCAACACTTGGTGCAAAAAATTCAAACCTCATTGGAGCTATTGGGTTTGAAAAGAATAGCGGAAGGTCGTGAATGTATGCAAATAGTGCAGCGCGCAAGTCGCCGCCGATTACTATCCGCTCGTAGCTTTTCATAATATCTAATTATAACTTACTTAAGACAGTTTGTCAATTGTGTTTTCTGAGGCCTTTAGAGTTAAATCCCCCATATAACCACGCAGGATGCATCATATGAAACCGCTGTGAGTAATGAGACCAGCCCAGCGCGTGGCCTATCTCATGTTCTAGTACTCTCTCTTTTCTAGCAGACTTTGGAAAAATTTGAATCTTGGCTTTGACTATTTTTCCAGTAGACGTTTGAGTATAAAGACGTGTAGCGGCAATGTGGTGATTTTCGAATTTTCCATCTGGGAGCGTGATGACTATTTCGCCAAAGTACGGCTCCCTGCAAACTGGTTGAACGTCTGAGCGCACGTCGTCGAAGTCATAACCCAACATCTCCCAATACCTAATCGCCTGTGATGCGCGCGAAAAGGAAACTCCCGAATCAGAACATATTCTTACACTTGGCGTAGTCGCCCAATCTGCTTTTTTCTGTGGTCCACCTATTACGAGTGCTTCCGCGACAGATGGCGAACTTACAGTAAACGTATCACGAGGAGCGTCAGAAACAACAAACACACAAAGCCAAAATAATGCCTTCAATCCGCCCATACATTAAATAGGCGCAAGAATAAATTACTTCTTGGGCCAATCTACAATGTCAATCCCATAGCGAACCTCATCAATCAATGTCTTGATATCGAGCCCTGCACAATCTATCTTACTCTTATTGACGTGATAGTGGCTGACAAATCCTTGGAAGTTTCCGTATGCAACATCTTGCACATATTTGGTGGAAGTTTTTCCAAATTGCCCCAACGGCGTCTCATACGGTATGCCGGTGGCCTCATGAATCGCCTTCCATAGCGCCTTGAGAGCATCAATTTGGGCCGGGTAAAAATCCAAAAATGGCTGCAGAGGGGAGCCGTGCACCCATGCACCTTCAACCAGAGGTCGCTCCCCAAAGCCATTTTTAACATACCATTCTTGATATTTAGGATAATACGCATTGGAGATCTCCACCCCAACTGATGGTCTGTTGGTTCTAGCGCTGCCGGCATGCCAGGCGGCGTGTTGCAAATCTAAGGTTTGATAGATGGTGCCGTCGTTATCAATCAAAAAGTGCACTGAAATGCCACGACGATCTAACACCCTTTGGCAGGATTTTGATGAGAGGCACACATCCCAGTGGTTAACAAAATAGCGTATGGACCTCTGCGGCCGGCCAGAGTAGTCGTAGTAATTACCGGGGCGTGCGCTTAGGCCGCTATCCTCACTCCAGAGGACGAACTTGTCCCACTCAATAGGATAAAAGTTTCCATTGTACACAATATAATTGGAATAATTAGGATTTTCTGGCTTGTGTTGATCAACTTTGGATTCTCGTTCCGTCCAGAGACGTCTAAAAGTTGCTGGACCACACAGTCCGTCCACTTTTATTTCCCTCTTTTTCTGCCATTTTTTTATGGCTCTTACGAGTTTGTCATCAAAATATTTTTCACCAAACCAGCTAGGTTCCCATCCTAATTTCTTGGCAGACGCTTCATTGTAGAAGTGCTTGTCCATTTCTAAAATTCCTATCTATCAAACAATGGCAACCACATAGTTGTCCAATATTACATTATAAATAGTTCCATCTACGCTTATTTCTTCTATCATACTTCGATCGATCACTATACGCTCGCCTTCACTTATTGCAAAGCGAACGTCTTCTGCGGCGCAAACCACAAGAGCGCTAGCATGTGTTGGCTCTGGTTTTTTGTAATCTTCTGGTAGCACTATCAGAGAGTTCTCGCCCTCTGGTTCGGCTTGGGTCATCTCAATTAAAATATATCTATTTACTGGTTTAAACATTTTTTTCCTCTATAACGTGCAAGTATCGTTTGTGCAATACTTCGTACCCACGGCATCCTCAGATTCTTCAAATCTTTTAATTACCTTAAGGTTCTTAATTCTTTTCTTATATTCTTTTTCAGTGATCGCCTCGTACGGAGCCTGCTTGTAGCCAGTTTCGGACAGCCTTAAGAAGGAGACTGCCTTCAAGCGAGATTCATACATCTCTAATGCATCCTTAATCTGCGGGGCTTCTTCCCCATTGAATGTCACAGTTATAGACACCGAATTGTCTGCCCAATAATGCTGGTACTGGGCGGCTATCTCCAGTTGTTCCCACATACTGACATCTTTTTTGCCTTTTGTGAAGTAAGGCTCTTTGACTGGGAACTCTACAACCAAGGTGTTTGGTGTATATTCATCCTTCTCGATATGATAGCCAGAATCTCGAAGCACGGGAATTAATTTTGAGTCTGTCGCGAACCTAATACGTCGAATATAGTATTCATTTTCTGGAAAATGGATACCCGGAGTGGATCCGTTTAGCAACGATACTGTTCCCGACGGCTTAATAGAAGTCATCCGCACTGATTTTGGAATGCAAAGCCAATTTGAGTAATCCTTGTCAAGCTGGGTGACATAACCATATCCCTTATCGCACCAGCCATACATCTCTCTACGGCCATGGCGATTAAATGCTTGAACCACTCCCGACTGTGATAACCCGATGCGACGATTTTTAAGCATCTTCGCGTTTGTTTCTGGCCAGTGGGTGTTGGAAAGGGTAATGGTTTTTCCATATAGATACGCGATCTTTAATGTCTTAAGATAATCATCTAGATCTTCGTGCTTAGCCGGAAACGTTTCCACCAAGCAACACAATTCTGCGTCTTCAAGCTGCTGTTCCACACAAGGGTTGAACCCTGCTACATTGATATCATCGAACCGCTCGTCGTCCTTGAACCTACCTCTCGATCGCGCGTTGTCAAGCCAAATATATCCCGGCTCACCATTTTTTTGACTTTGAGCTGCGTGCCAAGTGTAGTCCATACCAATCTTAGCATTGAAAGAATTATTTGAACCCCATCGGTGGTGGTATAGTTTTTCTTGATCGTTTTTCATTTCTAAATATTTTATATCGTCGTGGGCGCCCATCGCCAAAGCAGCTGACCGCCGGACATTTCCGGATACAACACATCTTCCAATAAGATTTTCTGTATCTACGATGTCAACAGATGTTATCGACTCTCCGATTTTTGCTGAGAACAATTCTTTAAGATTCTTATGTAACTCGATAAGCGGATCGGCGCCGCTTGACGTTCCACCAAACCCTTTGATCTCCGCACCATATGGACGAATATCTGAGTAATCAAACTTAGGCACTTTCCCCCCAAAAAAGAATCCATCAAGAAGAGTGTGTACTGAGTTGACCCACCCCTCACGGGAGTCATCAATAACCAGTGTATCATTAGTGTACTCAGGCTCTGTGATAGTTAGTGTACCAGCACCTTCTGTATCAAAACCGACCCCAATGCCAACCATTAGTGCATCCATCATCCACGCAAACAGATAGCCACCTTTCGTGGCCAAATCGCGAGTTGAGCGAAAGGCGCAGTTAAACAAGCCAGCAGCAGTTCTCTCTTCGATAAATTTCGTTCCCATCATCCAAAGGCCGCGGCCCGGAGGTGTCCATTTGAGGCTGAATAGCCGATCATATGCCTCTTTAGCAGTTTTTTGTGCTTTCGCATCATTCCACTCAAGACCAAGCTGGAACACATGTTGTTTCTGCATATTAAACATCCCCTCGACGACTCGCTTACACGTCTGCCACCACTCTTCGGATCCGGTGGCTCCCGAATCAAATTCGCTAAGTCGGCGGGCATAAGTACGCTTAAATGTAACATACCCTAGTGGGCCCCATGGGACTCTTTGTTCTTTATACGGCTCAATAAAAGACTCAGACAACCTGAACCTTCGGATATTCTCAACTGTTCTCATTTTTAATTATTCCTTTTATTTGTGGTACGAAATTTTTCATATTTATTTTGAAGCAGTTCGCGCTGCTGCGTGGAACCAAGGGCGACTGGGTTTGTCGGTATTTGTGACGAAGATTGCGTCGGACTAACCGTGTTTGCCTTGGGCATTGTTTTTATTTTTACGTTAGAAGTGTCCATGAATATATCATATACTATTCCATCTGGTCCGTTTCTATTTTTTGCAATAAAAATTTTACCAGTATTATTTTGCTTATCCTCAATTGTTCGAGATACAGAGAAAATAAAATCTGCCACAAAACACTTATTAAATGCTTCGGAAATTTGCTCCATTGTGATCACCTCTGCGTTTAGTCCGGAGCGATTTGTTTGCGAGGCGGTCCAAATCGGGCAGCCAAACTCAGTTGACATTCCCCTGAGTTCCTCATATATAGATTCCAACTCGGCGCGTTTCTCTTTTCTTACAACAATAGGCTTTAAAAGATCCGCATAGTCTACGATTATGAGGCCCGGGTTAATCCCTCTTTTCATTAATTTATTTAAATGGGAACGAATGGTGTTAACGGAGGCCGACTTAGTTGGATACTCTTTAACAATCAAAGAACCCTCCAGATCTTTAATTTCTTCATATATCTCGCTCTTAAAGGCGCCCAGGTTGCTGAGAGGGTAGCCTGTTATACAACTATCATATCGATTTGCTATTACGGTATCCTGAAGTTCTAGAGTATAGTGAACAACAGTCTTTCCCTCCAACACTGCTTGAGCGCCGAGGTGTACCAAAACCATTGATTTTCCTGCGCCGGTCGGCGCAACGACAACACCAAGCTCGCTCTTGCCTAGACCGCCGCCAACAATGTTATCAATATCTTTCCAACCAGTCGTAACTGGTTGTCGGTGTTTTGGAGTATACCTAGCCTCAAAATCAGCAAGATAATCATGACCAAAATTAGTTTCAGATCCCAGCTTTAAAGAATCGTTTATAATTTTAGAAATCTGATCAAAAGAACAACTCTGCAGCAGATCTACTGACTGTAACATTGCATCCTTAAGATTCTGCTTTCTGCAAAAATCTAGGGACTGCTCCTTAATGTATTCCACATCTGCTAGTTCACTTGTTGAAATCTTAGCGAAGTACTCTTTGACCTGTTGCTGGGTAACTGTTTCTTCTTTTTCAAGTTCCGTGCGCAATATAGTCGCAATGGCGTTCGCGGATGGATGTTTGGAATATCTTTCTCGATAAGATATAATCTTTTCAGTAAAAACTCGCAAGTACTCTAGCTCAAGAAAATTTAAGTCCAGCACTTCTGTTATCTGGTCGGCGAATGGCCGATCTTGATAAATAAGCTGGACTAAACCCTCTTGGAAAGACTTGCCGTATTTTCCGAAACTAGCTGATGTCGAATTCGCCAATTATCACCCCACGCACATTCTAATTATAACACTCCCTGTATATAAGTCAAGCATTTTAACAGTCTGCCTGAATTTTATTCAGATGAGTTCTAAGGTCTTCCCAATTAAGCTCTCCAAAGCCGTCTTGACGCATTTTTTTAATAATTTCTATATTGTTGAAATTGCACTCAAAATTCTCAATTGAGTTCTTGACAAAGTCTTTTGACTGTATCGAAAGCTGGGGAGAATACAGTTGCATCATTTTATAATTGTGCTCGACGATCGCCTGACCTTCAACGATATTGCTGAAGAACTTGATCTTACTATCGGCGTTTTCGCAAAATTGGATAACATCGTCAATAGTATAATCCTTTTCGGAGGCCAAAAAAGACAGTCGCTTCTTTACTGATACCAAGCCTGCGCCTTTAATTCCTTTTAGATTGTCTGAGGAATCCCCCACTATGGCTCTTGCTAGGGCCATGTTTGTTGGATGTACTCCATACTGTTCCACAACTCTCTTTTGATTCATAAGTTCGTCTGCTGTTGGCCTGTAGAGTACCGTGCTATCGTTACACAGTTGAAGAAAATCCTTATCATTCGATATTATAACCTTCTGCCATTCTGAATAATGCTGTAAATTACATACGTGCGCAATCACGTCATCAGCCTCAATCTCAGGCAACATTATTTGCACTATTGGCATTTCGTTTATGTATTCGATTGTTCTAGTTTGCTGCCAGATTTTGTTGTGCAATTCTTCATCTTCTGTAAGGTTGTGGAATGCTCTGTTAAGGCGTATAGGTTTCCGGCCACTCTTATAGTTCTTATCCATTGAGCGCCGCTTTTTGGATCCATTTGGGCCGTCCCATACTATAACTACAGCATTCGGCTTAGTCATCCTTACAAGTTTTTGCAAGATCTTAAATGAGCCCTTTATCCCGCCAATTGGGTGCCCATTACTGGACAGCGACGGATCTACGATATATGCTCTCAAAAACATATTCAAGGCATCAATAACAATAACTCTTTTCTTATCTGTACTCGTCATAATATCCTCACTGACCCACCGGTACCGATAGATCGGCCGGGTCCTCATAGAAAGCACTGGCATCGCCCTGTCGTTTATCAAACTTTTGCACTATCTCCTGATCCATCACTTCGATTACTCTTTGTCTAAACTCTGCGTCTGTCATGATGATATCAGACCACTTTGAAGGTTGGAATTTCTTTTCGTACCCGTCCAATGTTCTAAATGTATACCAAGCACCCGCAGAGGTGAGAGAATCGGAACCTTTGATTGCGTCAAACCAGCTTTCCTCATCTCGGATACCAATCTGATCGGTGCCCCACAAAATGCGAAACGCGCATGATCTACCCTGGGTGCCGAATCGAGACTTTTCTAATTTTACTTTTACTTCCGAGCCAATCCGAAATCCCTTCTCGTCTTCGATGAATGAAGACTTAGCTTTGCGGCCGGTAAGCCAAATTCGCAAAGAATATGCGTAATGCATCGCTTTACCTCCTGGTGTGATATATGGAGTAGTCATTGCGACGACTCTCGCATTTGGTCCTTGGGGAATATTTGTTTTCAGTTGATTGAGAACAATAAATGTAGCTTGCTTGTCTGCCAGCGGAATAGTCAGCTTCGACATTCCCTTTGCAAGAATGCGAGCCTTTACTGCCATTGACGATTGTGGGTTGAAGTCACCTTCAACATCTGAAACCGATGGAGTAAATGCCAGCGAATCCCAGATAAACACAAACTGCTCATCAGTGGCTCCCAGAAGCTCCTCAATCGTTTCTAATACGAACTCTACCGAGGATGCCTGTACGTACATAAGACGCCCCAAATCGCAACCGGAGCGCTCTAAGAACGTTGGATCGATGGCGGACTCTGAATCGAAATAAACAATAAGTTTGCCCATCTTTTGGGCATTTGCAGCAATTTGCGCTGCCATATATGATTTACCAGTAGACTCGAGACCTGCAATTTCTGTAACTTTACCTACTGGAATGCCGGCAACCTGTCCTTTGCAGATGATGGAATCGAGCCATCGAGATCCAGTCGGGATCCATTCCTTAACGGAAGTTGGATTATCTCCCGTCAGATCGTGGGCCACATTGCGGCCGGCTTTTTTGTTGACAATACTCATTAGCCCCTGAAGATCAACACGTCCAGGTGCAGTTTTACTTTTCTTAGGCATTTGCCCTCCTATAAATTAAAAGCGGCAGACTTTTTACCGGTCTGCCAGCGGCTTTTATCACTCTGCTGCTGTATCTGCAGCACTAGCGGTGTCTGCCGCCGTATCTTCATCCTTATCCCCGCAACCCACCAATAGGGCTACAGTAAGGACTGGTAGAACTAGTCTCATCTTCTCTCCTTAAAAAATAGCGGCACCCGATTTCAGCCGGGGTGCCGGCGGCTTTACTTACTACTCAGTCGTAGTTGTGATTGTGGTCGTACCGGCAGCACCTTCATTGGTGGTAGTGTCGGTTGTCTCCGCAGTTGTTTCTGTGGTAGCAGAAACCTCGACTGTTTCATTAGCAGTCACGGTTGTTTCCGTGGTGACATTATCAGACACAGTAGGCGGTTCGACTGAGCAAGTTCCGTACGCAGTCGCGATGACAAGAACGCCTCCGACGACACTTACTTGAACCTTCCAGCGGGCCCATAGGGATTTTAACCATTCCATAACATTCTCCTTTTTGTTTATAGAAAATTGCGGCAGAGTATTCCCCCGCTCTGCCAGCGGTTACCAAACAAACAATTATTACTTGCCACTCATCAATTCGTTAAAGGCTTTGTCAACCTCGCTTGCAGAATTACCGTACGCAACAGTCTCTCGAGAACGAGACTCAGCAGACTTATTGCCTGAAAGTTGTTCGTCCAACAAGGCGTCAATTTCTTGTGGGGTCTGACGCTCGAAAAGAGAATTGAAGTCAGGCAGACGATCAAGGAGGGCGGGGATCGATTCTGTATCTTCAAGCAAGGGAGACGTATTGCGTCTCATCTTCATGTTTGTTTGAGGGTATGCGCCCGGGGTTGTGGGCTTAGTGTAGGTAAGTGTGATATCCGTACCCTCGCCGGTATCAGTGATATCTCCATACTCGGGATCAAGAATATATCCAAGCAGAAGCTCATAAGCTTTCTTTCCATATCCATATACCTTGACTCCCTCTTCTTCACGGCCGCGGACTACAACGGGAGAGAAGTAACGAGCGCGAACAAAAAGTGACTTTGCTAGCTTCTTGCTTTCTTCGTCGTTACTCTCAACCCCTTCTTTCCATACGGCGGAAGCGAATTCGCAAATTGGGCAGTGCTCACCGAAGTTACGCTTAGGGCATAAAATGCCTCCTCGGTGTTCTCCCACGTTATAATGAAAGTGCATCTCCTTAAGAGGATCGCCATCGCTTGTTGGCACAATCCGAATATCCTGATCCCCCTCGTCGGGCTTGAACCAGATCGAATCTCTCCTATCCCCTCCTTCTCCTCGTAGAGACGCAAGTTTTTGCCTCATTAGTTCCATATTGATTGACATTAGTTTTTTCTCCTTGTTTTGTTGTTGTAAAGTATATCGAGCTTTCCTCGATATCTAATGTATCACTCTTGCTCTAGCTTGTCAAGAGTCTTTTCTTGTATTGCGTTAGTATGGGCAACGCAGAACCCAAAATCTGGTAGGTGTGTCTCATAAATGGCGTACGAAACTTTGCGGAATGCATTTCGAGGCTTTGCCTTTAAAATGTCCACTAGCTTCTTATGCAAACCACCCTCTGTTTCTAATCTTTCCTGGTTTATACACATATAATAACATATCTCTCGGGCGGCGTCAAGATCGAAGAACCACTTTTCTGAAAGTTTTTTCATATCCAATGCAGCCACTGTGCGGATCCTATTAATATCATTAGGTTTTGCAACATTGCCGATGTGCGGCTCAGTATGTTCAAAATAATTTAAATAATGAATACTGGAAAATATTGTCTCGTTAAGCATTGTATAGTACTGCTTAATATTTAAATTTTGATGTATCTTTTCGATACTATGATTTGATAAAATCGTAAGACTTCGAAAAAGACCAGAGCGAGCGTACTCTTGTAAGATTCCGAATGTGGCATTTTCAATCAACATAGGAACACCCGTCAGAAGCTCAGTATCTGGTTTTATATAAAAAACTTCTAAATGTTTATTTTTTAGTTGTTGCAACACCCCAAGAGCGTATAGGGAACTCATCGATGCCCCCATAATGAAAACTTGCACGTGATCTCTTATCCCAGAAAAAAACTCTGTAAGATCGGGGATATTCTTTTCGTATTCATCGGGAGAATCAAACTTCTCCAAAACAAATTCCTTGCCTGATTTTCCTTCCAAATTGCTCCCTAGGGTGTAAACATCATATTGAGGAATATCCTTAAATTTTGACGCCACAGCGCTAGCTGCATTACCTACTCCTACAATAGATATCATATTTTCAACTCCTGCAGATTGAAATAATCTTTTCCCGCTTGAACGTTTACCTCATAAGTAGCCAATCGATTTTTTGCGAATACAGCCTTCATTTCGGGAAGCAGGTGACGGTCTGAATCCTTAAGATCTATCACCAATTCATCATGTACTACGTGAGATATGAAGCTATCAGTTTTTTTGAGAAACTTATTTAGTGCGAGGGCTCTATCAAGCACCAAATCCGATGTTGTGCTCTGGATTAAGTAGTTAAACGCCTTCCGCTCCACGACCGGAATATTTCTATCAAAAACTGTCTGCACGTGCCCGTCTTTATAGTTTTCTTTGATCAATCTTTCGCGATCGTAGATATTTTTTTGAAATATTGTTGAATCAGGATTGTATAGCCAGCCAAAAAATAATGTTTTAGCTTGATCGCGCGTGATCGGCTTCTCAAAAGAATCTAAGTCAAATATGTTGTCGATGTTCCAGTTATGCACATCCTCGGGTGGTTGTTCTTCCCCCAGTAGTGCCAAAACCGTGCGAGCCTCTGCGCCGTTATAGTCTAAAGATACAAACCAATCATTGTGAGGTTTAATTATTTGACGAAAATCTTTCTTCATTGTTAGTATGGGGAATGAGCCCGGAAACGTTGTGAGGCGGCCGGTAACTGTTCCAAAGATATTATAATGTATTTGATCGCTACCTTCAAGAATTTTTTGCAAACCAATGCGAGAGTTAGTAGATGTAAAAAGCTTTTTACAATCTGAATGATCTAAGTTCAAGCCTCTCATTCGGATGTCATACAACATCGATTCAACTCTAGAGAGAAAAGTATAATTAGACGTAGGGCTCATTTCCTCAAAAATATATTCAGTTATTTTATTTTTAATATCGCAAAACTCTAATAGTGCATCATGAGGTATTAAATCAAACAAGCAGTGTTGGGAAAAGTCCAGCTTTGCTATTTTAAAAGATTTATAGAATGCGTTCATTTTACGTACGCTTTTTTCCAACTTACCCTGCAGATTCTCGGGACAAGCCTCCTGTAAGGATAGCCCTCCTGACCAAATCCACGCGTACTGAATATTATTACCCTCTATGGAGCCTGTATATTTCCAGGTTCTTTCAAGGCCATCGGGAATTTGATCAAAGTGCAGCTTCCCCCCTGTGTATACGCCGATGCATTCTGATTTATCATCAAGTGCTTGAAAGTACATTAATTTCCTCTTCTCTACGTAATCTATCACGATAAAGAAGATCTGTCAAGGACCCACTGTAATCATATGTCTCTGCGATGACTCGCTCGAAATAATCGACAGCGTAACTACATCCTTTTAAAGCTGCTAACTGCTGGGTTTCATTTAATAAATTTTCTTTGTCTATCTGCGACAATAGAATTTCCCTCTCTTCTGTCAATCTAATTTTAAGATATATCTGCATTATCGTAAGATTGTCATATTGAGAGTCAAAGTATTCGGGCGTGTAAACGCGAGGTACTATTACTTTGGATTTACTATAAACCGCCGGACCTTCGTTGCAGTGTTCTACTTCTGTATAATTTCTCTTGCATATGTTGTAATATTCTATTAATATCCGCCTAAAATTATCATAGTAAGTTTTATGTGCCAGCAAGTAAGCACCATTCAGGATAGAGTCGGTGCTTAAAAAACGACACTGAGACGTGTTCCTAGAATAAGTTACCATTTCAGATGTTCCTATGTCTGCAATAAGTCTATAGGGGATATCCGCGTCAACAGAAAATCCGTATTGACGACAAGCATTTAAGTAGAACAACCAATTTGGACTGTTCTTGAATGACTCAATTTTTTTAACATCGTCGTCCATAGAAAAGTCAGCTATATCAATGACAAGGCCGCTGACAGTAGCGGGACAGTATTTGCTCTTCACGAATCCTGGGTACGTGAACGGCTTTTTTTCGACAATTTGACCTATAGCTTGCATAAAGTGAATTAGGAACTCCTCGAAATTTTTAAAACGTAAACGACCAGAAAGGAAGATATTGAGCACATCCTCTTTCTGACCTTGAGTATAGTTTTTATAGAGCGACCGAGGGCTTTCATAGGCTTTTTTAACCTCCAATACACTTAGAAACGGATCGTCGGCCCTGATATGACCACCCATTGACTTTACTCTAAATTGTTGGTTGAGATCTTTGAATGCTTGGCCAACAAATTTCAAAACGCGGAAGGCGGTGCCTTCTTCATTTGTCTGACCCAACTGCATCATCGGCGCGTCAGGGCTTAGCTCAATTGGTACATAGCGTCGGCTAACGCGTCCATAGAGTTGCTTTTCAGCACGATTAAAGTATTTAAAATTAGCATATTCGGACTCAGCCATATCAAGCTCATAAATCAAAGATTTTTGATATAAGCTTTTTGCCCCCTCTTGATTGCTTTTTTTATAAAAATCTGACATTTCTGTTTTCCTTCATTACGCCAACATACTGTCTAATATGTCGTGTTGCTCTTGTCTCCCCACTGTATCTGTTGGGTTCGATGCATTTTCTCCACCAATCTGTTGTTCCGGAAAAACAAATTTTTTACGTGTTTGGCATTTCTTTAACTTAGTTTTATCCGGATCTGATTCCACATCGCTGCCGCCGGTGCTTGGTGCAGAGGTGCGGCCTTTTTCAATTTGCGCTGCCCAATTGGCAACAATTTGTGTAGAAAAATCGCCCTCTGCGATTCTGTTTGTTACCTTTGTGGCCATATAGTATCCGCCCACGCCATACCTGCTCAACTCAAACTGATCTATTGCGCGCTTCCTGTCGTTGTTTTCAGGATCGGGAAACTCGTATCCTTTGGTGTCGGGAGCAAACCCTCGAGGATCAACAAACAAGTACGTGCCTGGAAATACATTCGGTAGCATGTACGAGTCAATCGTGACGTTATAAACTTCTCTTAATTGTGATAACCCATCATATCCTTCTTGCTCGAACCTCATCTCTTTGTGACCCTTAACTTCAGTCCTATCGAGTCGAATATTTTTTATAAGACCACGATCTTTGCCTAAAATATAGTGAAATATGCCGCGGCTGTGATCAAGAGTTTTGTTACCTGTCATCAGTTGTTGGGGCTGTGACCTTCCACCGTAAAAAATCATGTAGTTATATTGGCTATTTTGACCCAGCGTTCTGGGGCCGGCTGCAGTGAGGCTACCCATTGTATTGAGCACAGGCCGGCCAGCGCCGCCGGCGCTTCTGAAAGCTGCCAATTCTTGGCTTCCCAAAGTATAATTACCTGAGCGTGATATCTTAGTTCCTAAGAGCAGCGAACTAATCTCATCCCTTCCTGGGGGTATAGCATACGAAGAAATGTTAGCACCATATATCGATATATTTTGAGAGTATGTGTCTCCCCTGCAAGATGTATTGTTTAAAAAATTTCGTACATATGATTTTATAAAGTCATTTAGAAACCTTGTTAGTGTATATCCTGTTCTGCCCTTTGCTACCAACTTGTCAGTCATCCATTCTATAAAATATGTTAAAGAAATGGGAACAGAACCCATACTGATAGTTCTAAAGTCACCTTCTAGTTGGCTATGTGATCCAGGATTTCGAATTTCCAGTGGGCCCAGCATAATTCTTAATTTTTTAAAATTTTCATACATTCTGGTCATTATTATTGTCTCTTGGTCAACAATATGACCGTCAAGTTTCTCGTTCGCTTTCTTGGCCTTTGAAAGCGTCTCGGGTGCAGTTGTTGATAGATGCATGTCTATATTCGCCAGCACTATATTGACCAAATCCACTAAATAAAAAAATCCTAGCTGATTGTACACGTCAGAGGGCTTGTCCGTCGCACCAATAACTGTTAAATCTTTTAGAGTCTCTTTAGCGGCCTCTTTAGACACTGATGTGGAAGTTGGAGAGCTTAGAATTGCGTTCTTGTTGGTGATTTCGTTTGCGACTGCATTTGGGTTTGCGAGATTCCCATCTGCATTGAACACTGGTAATGTACTTCCGGGATCTAAAATAGCCTCTTCCATTTTTGCCCAGGGAAGCCTTAAATAATAAATTAAATTCCTTTGAAATAATGAGCCTATAAGTTTGGATAAAGATTCTATTTGCTCATCTTTCACAAGGTCGGGATCATAAGGCTCTGCCGGCTTTTCTCCTGTTCGCGCTGCCTGCTTCAGCGCGATACGGCGTGCCACTCCTTGGGGGGTGGGGAATATATTGTAGTAATAGTCATCAAAAAAATCTTCTATATATGCCAAGTATTCAATGGTGAACACAACTTGGCCCTGTTCATCAAAATCGAAGGTATGAATTGTGGGAGTAAGCTCTAGAGTGACAAAACTATCATGTATGGCGCTCTGATATGCCGAGGAATCAATCCTGCTGAGTCCTAAGTTATGAGGAGTGGCATACCCAACTACCGCCTTTAGCCTGAAGTCTAGGCTGTTAATTTGGCTCATAATCATATCACTAGAAATAGTCCCACATAGCGGATGATCGTCATTTATATTCTTTCCGGTCTTAAGCGCTAAGTCAGCATATCGATAGCCACCGCGGTCAGTTAAAAGTTCAGCCATTGTTGTTGCATAAATTTGTAATTTTGCCTTAATGCTCTTATTCACAGCAAAGGGATTGCTTCCGTCATAGGTCCACTCAAAACTCTTAACTCCAACCCCATAGCCGCGGCGCTTCTTATTGTTAAAAATGCTTTCAATGTCGCCGGCTCGAGTAGCAGACGGAAAAATAATTGGTATCTCACGTTCAGCACCTTTTTTTGCACCAGAGTCGCCATGAGTGGATATAATTTTGTAAAAACGAGTTGAAGGCTGCAATTGCGATATGACTGGGGTGGGTGCATCGAAAAGATAACCCACTTGTGGTGACTGTACAAGCGTATTGACAAACCCAAACGGCTCTAAATCCGATTTGAGGGCACGATTTGAAGTTGGAAGCTCATCTTGTGAGCCACCACCATTATCAACATAAGGAAGGCCGCGGCCAGAAGAAATACCTTCCTTATTCTGAAGCTCTATTAGTTTTGTTAAATTTGCCTGGATATAGCACTGCTCTCTGAAAGCTTTTGAAAGATAATTTCCCGTTCTAATTCTTGCGCCTAGTCCGCCGGCCCGGGCGTACGCTGCAGCGGCTTCCACTTGTTTTTTTGCTTTTTTAGCTTCTTCCACTTTTTTGGCAGTTGGTCCAGCAGACATTTGGTTGCCTTGGCGTCCAACGTTTGCGCCGATGGCGGCGCGAGCAGCGTTGGCAGCTCTGGTTTCGTCTTTTTTGATCTCGGCGTCGTACGCGATTTGCATATCGCTTATCTTGCCTGCCAGATCTTCTACCATTTGGAGAGTGCTGGTAATTTCCCTCAATGCTTGTCTAAATTCTGGGCTGCTGTATGCCGGCAAATTGCCATACATGTTTGCGTCGAACGTTGTCTGCAGATGTACTACGTTTGTAATAAAGTCATCGTTAGCCGTAAATACAGTGTTGGCAAGAGGATCGCTCTCAAAAGTTCCAAAAACATTCTTATCGATTCGATTGTTTACTTCCCCTAAGATTTTTGGGGGCTTACCGTATTCCTTATCTAGTGTATCTATAAGCTGATCAAAGGAATTTGCAGCGGCATATAGCTTTTCAACCTGCGCACGTACAGCCGTCATGTTTTGTTCGGCTTCTTGAGCGTTTTGTTCGAGCCACTTGTTGGTATCTACCAGGGCCTCGTCGCCACTAATCCAGCCCATATTAGGCTACCCCTAGCATAGTTAAAATTTGATCTGACTCTATCGGTATTGTCAAAACATCACCAGGCAAAACATCAACCTCTGTTGGGCGTCCATTATACCAAGCAATAATCCACCACAAAGTGGGATCGCCATAATACTGCTGTGCTAGTTTATAGTATCGATCTCCCACGGCCCACATATGTGTGGTTGTTTTTAAGTTAACCCGATCGATCAAATTTGGCTGATACAAGATTGGAGTTTCATACTGTCGGATGTTCTTTACGTTGTTTCTTTCTTTTCGTAAAAAACTATAGTACTCACTTGCGTTGTTTAAAATTTTAAAATTAAAGTATCTTGACATTTCTTAATTCTCCTAGTCGAGGGCGTCAAATGGGGCAAAATCTTCAGCGTCAGTACTGCCCCCGGCATCATAATAAGCATCGACCGCCATAGAACGATCGTCGGGATATTGAGCTAACTGACCTCGAAGAGCACTTTCTAAATATTCCTGATTAGCGGCATCCCGGCCTCGAGGTTCCTTGCCTCGTTCGGCTCGTCTTTGGTTTCGCTGCTCAATCTTGGCTAATTGTCGAGAATCTTTCTTCAAGCGCTTGCTGCCAAACATCCCATCGTATCCTCGGGCAGCGGCATTAGCGCGATCTTGCTCTGCTTGTTGGCGCTGAGTTTCTCTTGCCTGGCGCGCAGCAATTCTTTCGTTATAATTTCCGGGTTCGACCTTGAATTCTTCTGCCGTTGTGATGGCGCCATATGGAAACCCTTCACCCATAAAATTATTCTCCTCATCCCAGCCCAATGTGCTTTCATGAATACAAGCAAAATCAATTGAAACTTCTATCATTTTGGGGAGTACTAAATTTTGCTTACCTTCTGGCTGAAATACTCCTATATCTGGATTTTCAAGGTTGTGGTTGATGTTCACATTTAAAATGGCACCCAGTTGACCCTGCGATGGGTTGTTGGTTGATTTATACGTCGCGAACAACGCATTACCTGGAGCATTATAAGCCTGTAAAGTTCGAGCGGCCCCTGGAACAGTTGCATTTTGTGCCAGATTCATCACTTTCAATCTAACCAACGGACTCTGAGACAATATGGCACCCGAACTTCCCAGGTCTGCGTAATTTGGATAAAGGAATTGAGCCAAGCTTTGTACCTTTGCTAAATTCTCGTATGCCTCACTGATGGTGCTAGCCGGTATCTTCCATCCTAGCGTAATCCGGCGCTGAGTGTTCTTAAATGCATATATTGGGTCCGTTCTACCAAAAACAGTTTCTGCATTCCAGTCGGATTGAAACGATTCAGCGTATGTTGTTATAAAGGCTTTGAAGAAAATATCTGACTCAGAAGGAACGTGAAAAAATGAAATTACAGCTTCTGCATGGTTTGCAAGACCATCTGTAAATCCCGCGCGACCCTGGGATGGTGTTACTCCGGCGCTGTCGTTAAGTTTTACAACCCCGTAGCGCTCCTGATTAAATATACCCATACTTTTAGCCATATTTTCTTCTCCTTATCAGAGGCCCAGAGAGCCATCTCTTAGTCTTTTATCCACTTCGCTTACAGCCTTAGTAACTACTCCGTCAACAAAAACTTTCACGTTTACGTCAACCGGAGAAGCGTTATTTCCTCCTGTGGGAGCGCCGGCGGTGGCCATCGCTGGTGTAGCGGCCGGCGTCGTGGCTGCAACAACAACTGCAGCTGCAGCCATCTTGTTCGTAGATACGCGATCAATGGCACTCATTATGGCTTCAGTTTCTCTCGTAATCGGGGTACCCGCAGGAACATCTGCACCTCCAAGATTGTTTAAAAGCTGCATCGTCTCGACCGGAAGATCATTCAATGCGCTAGCAACCAAGCTAATGCCCCCCGCAAGGGTTCCTAGGGATGCCGCGGCCAAAGTTGCGGCGGGGCCAGCGATCGCCATTTTGCCCAGAAATGTTGCAATTGAATCAAGTTTGTCCTCGCTTACACTGTTCATCAACTCGGCGAACTCGCCAGCCATATACCCTATGGCTGCGGCCGGGGCGGCGATGGCGAGACCGATTAATGCCAAGGCGCCACCAAATGCCAACATTGGACCCACAGCAGTGGCACCTGCAGTTGAAGCCACGCCGACGCCCACAGCAAACGCCATTAACGTATACAGAAGACCGCCAATAGCTTCATTAAACGCTGTGACGGACTCTGGAGGCAAGAGCGCAAACGCTTCCGCAAAAGATGCAAAACCCTCGGTCGCTAATTTGATTCCTTGGCCTATTAATAGTATAGCGGCCCCAAAAGCTATGGCCGGCCCAACCATCCCTTTCATGCTGTTCCCCACAACGGGCGCGGCGGTGCCAATACCCTTAAGACGCAGTCCAAAAAGAGTCAATTTTGCCAGAAACGATCCAGCAACAAAGACGCCTAAAGCTTTGGCCATAAAACCTAAATTTTCGGCCACGAATAGTGCGGCGCTGGCAAAACCTTTAAATACAGTTGTTAAGTCGGCCGTGAGCTGCTCCATTTCTGCTGGGTTAGAGAGTAACTCTTGGAATGGGTCTATCAAGTCTTCCAAAACGGGTATCATAGACATAAAAAGTGTTTTAAACTTCTCTTGAATACTTTGCATTGCTTTTGTTCTTTCGCGCAGAGCTTCAATTTCAGCAGTTGTTTTTTGACCACTTTCGGAGAGCGCGTCCAGAGATCCTGACATCAACAGAGCCAGATCGTTGACATTTTCAAGACCGGCGGCTTCAGCGTAAAACTGGCGCTGATAATAACCCATATCATCAAAAGACAGACCCGTGCTTAGTATTGCATCTCGAATCATGTTAAGACGACCCACCGGATCGGTCTCCATCATCAAGTCCATTGCGTTTACGAAGTTGCCACCCAGAGCTGCGTTCAGCATACCGGCCTGAGTTGCGGCGCCCTCGAATGTATCAAATTTATCAGTAATGTTCAGCATTTTCTCGATAGAGAGACCAGTATTCTTAGACGCGATCGCAAGTTGTTTGAAGGCGGCCGGCGCGTCAGTTCCGAGTTTGGTCAATTGTCCACCTAAATTAGCAAAATCAGATGTTAGTTGTTCTGGGGTCACTCCGATCGCCATTGCGAGACTTGTGAATTCCCGGGCCATAGCAGCAGACCCCTCAACGCCGAGACCCATTGTCTTAGTGAGCGTCTGGATGGATTGCGCATAGTCTTTGGTGCCAACACCTGCCTTTGCCAATAGATCGCCAGTTTCTCTTACGGCTTTTTGCTGTTCTACACTGAGTCGAGTAAACTCTGTAAAGGTAGGAATCAGCGTTTCCACGGTGCCTGTCATGTCATCGATGCTTACGCCGTAATAGGCCATAGCCTGGGCATCAGACGTTATGGAAGTGGCAAATTCTCTTGAAACACCAGTTGTTTTCATAAGCGATGAGCGAGCTTCATCTACAGCAAAAGCAAAATTAATAGTTGTGTCGATTAGGCCCATAATAATGCCCTGCACAGCACCCATCGCAGCCGAAGCAAGAGTTCCTTCTTTTGCCATTTGTACAAAACTCTTTATCATACCTGTGTTGACCAATTGATGCTTTCCATACAAAGCAATCTGATTAGACATACTATCGGATACCGAGTCCATTACTTGTTTTTGTTTTTTACGCTCAATTGTGTTTTTGTCTATTTCTTCGGATTCTTTTTTCAGAGCGATAATATTTTCTGATCGTAAGTCGACTTCGTTTTCTGCCGCTTGGAGCGCGTCTCTGACTTCCGCAATCCGGGCGCGGTTTTGT